>Ga0100399_1002021_pt1 | contig 14817 bp, 18 predicted proteins | sample CryGeymeta201523_FD_81545 | JGI IMG/M metagenome (GOLD analysis project Ga0100399, IMG submission 81545) | Groundwater microbial communities from Crystal Geyser aquifers in Utah, USA - Crystal Geyser metaG 2015-23 | ecosystem: Environmental > Aquatic > Deep subsurface > Groundwater | place: USA...
TTTAAAAGACTAATCCCGTTTTTAATAAAAAAGGGTCTAAAAACAAAGCTTTTATACAAAGGATAGGCTTTCAATAAAAGATAAACAGCATTAGAAAACCAAAGTTTTCTGAATTTTTCTATATCTAAATAAATATCAGAGCCATCACCAATAGCTTTAAATTTTCTTTTCTTGAAATCTTCAAAAACGCGGCGAGTCAAGGCTGTTCTTTTGAATTCTTTCATAAATTTTTCCTTCCATAATTCGTCATAATTCAATCCTTTAATTATAGATTCCGCCGCAAAATATCCAGACCAAACCGCATACCTCATACCAAATCTGAAAAGCTCGTCTTGAAACCCCGCCGCCTCCCCTACTAGAAGAGAACTGCCTCTAACCGCTGACTTTGGAATATCAAAGCTTCTTAAAGAACCGAATTCATATAAAAAGTTTTCTTCCTTTATTTCACTTACGAGATATTTCTCCTTAAGTTTCGTCAAACTCCCCTTCAAGCTAAAGCTTTCACCGTTAAACTGCCTGCTTATCTTAACTGTTGCAGTACTTTCTGTATGGGGAAAAAAATAGCCGTAACCAATGCTGGGCGTATATTCTGAACCAAAAAAAACTTTTACTTTTTGGGGATTGAAATTACCTTTATAAACTCTGCCATACCCCACCGTAATTGGTTTTCCAAATCCCGTAGCAATAACGTCAACTTTTTCTTTTTCAATATCAATCGGCGAGTTTAATATTATTTTTGCGCCTGCTTTCTCTGCTTGCCTAGCAAGATCTTTTTCAAAAGAATTTTCTCCACCCCTAAAAACTGTATAACCTACCGGTACTCTTCTACCGTAAATTTTAACCTTTTGATTTGGCAGAAAAATTTCCACTTCTTCAATTTTATTAAGCCAGTTTATTTTTATATTGCACTTTTCCAATTCTTCGATAACATCTTCTTTGATAAACCAATTCGGTAAAAGTTGGGGATTTTCTTTGTAATGGCCGCCGACACTAGGAAATTTTTCGTGAACCACAACTTCATAACCTGCTTTTGCCAGATTTATTGCCGTAGTCAAACCAGCAACGCCGGCTCCAGCGATTTTAATAGTGTCTTTAATGTTAGGCATAAATTCTTAAAATCTTATCAAATTTTTAACTTAAAAACAAACTTAAAAAAATAAGCCTAAGGGTAAAACCCTAAGGCCTTTAATAGGATCTCGCCTCTAATATTTGTTACTCCGGAGATCCTTCGATAAAGTTCATCTCTTCGACATTCAAATCTGTATCGAAACTGAACTCGCCCCAAAGCACTTCCCCGCGTAAAACCTTCGGCAGCCAATGTGTCGCATCAGACCACATAGAATCAAATGGAACTTCCGATATCTTAAACCATTTCGGAACGATTTCTCTTGATTCCGACAAAATGCCACTCCAATTATTCGCAATAAACACACAAACTCGCTGATTCCACTCTTTTGGATTATCAACATACGGAAAATAAAAATCTAATGTAGCAACGCGTCTCAAATCAGAAAGTTCAACTCCAATTTCTTCTCTTGCCTCTCTTAAGGCTGCTTCTTTAAGATCCTTATCTTGTTCTTCAATCTTACCGCCTATTCCGACCCATTTACCCTGGCCAAACCCTCCTTCTTTTTTATAGCCTAGTAAAACTTCATCTCCCTGAATCAGAAAACATAAAGTCCGTTGCTCTGGTGGAGTCTGCAATGTTTCTTTGTATGCTTTTAGCGTTATCCTCTCTTTCATAATATCGCGCCTCCTTGTATATTTATTTATACCATAACGCGATACCTTGTAAAACTAATATAGATTATATATTGATTGTTGTTATTATATTTAAGCCTGCCCCCAGCTTTGCTGGGGGCAGGCAGCTTCCAAATACTTTTAAAACTTTATTTTCGCGGCAGAATACCCTCCGGCGTCACGTCGGAGGGGTGAAGCCGCAGAAAGAACTTGCCCGAAGGGATACCCCGCCCCTCCGTGGGCGGGGTAGTTCCATTAAGCTTTATTTCTCCTCAAGAATTTTTTCACAAACCGGATAATAATAATCGCTGGAAACCAAATAACTGCATAAACAATAATCCAAATTGCTAAATATGAAAAACTCTTTAAAGAACCCAAAAGACTTCTCCAAGCTTGTTTTAAAACATACTCTGGCCGCCACTTTTCCGTCGGTGGAATTGGCAACAAATCTTCTGAAAGAGCAAGGTTAACAGTGATAGTCGCCATTTCAGCACTTCCTTCTAGATATTGCATTCTCCCTTTTATTTGTTCAATCTGGCCTCGAGTACTTGTAAGTTGATTCTGGACAGATAAGATATCGGAAATGCTTCCTGACTTTTCCATTAACTTAAGGAGTTGAGCTTCGGTTGCCTCTAAGTTTCTCAATCTTGATTGTAAATCTGTATACTCCTCGGTTATGTCCTGACCACTAGTAGATTCATGAGTAACCTTTTCAGCTAATCCTCTAAGATAATTTATTGATTCATCGAAGCTGGCAGATGGAACCCTCACGACAATACTGCCGCTTGGAACATCTTGAAACTTAGTTACATCACTAGACACAACCCAACCACCTCTGCCCTCGACATATTGAACTATATTGTTCACAACGCCAGAAATATCTTTCACTACCATCTGAAGTTTTCCTGTTCTTACAACCAACCTATTTGCACTACTTCCCAGATTATTTTGTTCTGAACTTTTATCTTGATCTCCCAACCCATATGAATCTGAAGGCAGTTCAACGTAAGACCCCGATGGAATTTTAGCTTTATTACGAGCACTATTAACACTTACGAGAAGTGTGCTTAAAATAAGCAAAACGACTATAACTATAGTTCCGCCTACAAGTATTTTCTTTAGCATAAAAGCTGTTTGAACTTTCCTATTTAAAACAGATAGAAAATCGACCTTTGTCTAATCTTACTACAAAAACTAAATTGCAAAAAGATTTCTACACACGCCTGGCCCCAGCGAAGCTGGGGGCAGGCGATATAGTTTCTTGCGAATTTACCCCGAACCGCGAGAGTGCTCCCGCCCGTTAGAACGAGGATGAATCAAATTCTTTCGGCTCGCGGCGAGAAATACTCTAATGCCGCAGGACTTAAGCCCGTGGTGCGGGGTTTACTGCAACCGTTTCGCCAATTCTTCAGGTATTTGTATTATCTCTCTAAATAAAATATGTCTACTTAACTCCTCATCAGCCGATAGCGCATAAATCGGCTTGCCTAGAGCAACGGCATAGCCGATTTCGAGCGTAGTGCTGCAGCCAGAATAGCCGTCTTTGTTATAAACAAAAACAACGTCGGCCATTTTGATTTTGTAAAAATGATCGTGGGTTAAACCTAAGGCAACAAATCTTTTGTAATCATCGGATAGATTAGTCCACTCGTCTTGTCCCTGATGCAAATATGGTTCGTAAACAACGGCACCCAACTCTTTGAGCTTTTTTGTGAACTCTCTAATTTCCGGCTTAAAACGCCTACTGCCACAAATAACAACCGATTTCATAAATTGCTAAAGTTTATTCGCAACTTAATTGTATGTAATAAACTTGTTTTTAACTTTAGTTATCTCAACAGGATCTTCTAATAGTTGTCCTTTATGTAATTTGTACAAAAGAGGAATTACTCCGCAATCTTGGCATTTCCCCCAACCGCATTTTCTTCTGTTTTCTTTTGATAGTTTCCTGCAAAGAGCAATTTCTCTATCAAATACTTCTTTTTTAATAATATTTTTCTTCAAACCCGTTTTACAAGTTAACTTATTTTTCTTTTCCATATTCTCTTAAGGAACTTAAAAGCAATTTTAGTTATTTTTTTATAAATGTATAATGGTAACGCGGCTACTGCGTTCGACACGGTAGATTTAACAGACTACTCCATTGCGCTACTTTCTACCCGGCTTGGTAGGGGTGCTTAAATAAGTGTAGAGTCCCTGAAATAAAGCTTCTGCTTCTTTGTTAACCCTATCTCCAATAAGAACAGAATAGTCTAAACCGCCTTGGGAACATACTGCCTTCATTGTTCCATTAAGATACGTCTGCGCTTCTTGTTCGTTAGTGATATAAAAAGCTTCTGTTAGCGCTGAAACTAAATGATTATAAACAGTCATTCCGTAACCGCCGTTATCATATCCTTCGTCTGGCAACTGCAATGCTTTAATAAGACTATTATGTAGAGCAATCGCTAATGGTTTGTCCTGATTTTCATTGTAAATCACCATTGTTCCATCGTGAGTAGCGTCAACATTTCCATTATGATGAACAGAAATTAAGGCATCGCATTTTCTTCCAGTTAATGCTTTACATTGTGTTACTGCCCAATCCACCCTTTCTTTCCTGCCCGAAATCGTTTCATCACATACTCGAGTTAAAACAACTTTTCCCCCCGCTTCCTCTATTTTTGTCTTTAAAGTATATACTACTGCTAAATTCACGTCTTTTTCTTTAACTATCCCGGCATTACCGCTATTTGGAGGATAGGTTGCGCCGAGTTCCGTTCCGCCGTGCCCGGCATCGAGAGCTATAACTTTACCCGCAAAAGGACTTTCCTGGGCGGAAATGTTCTTTATTATTACGAAACTGCTTGCCAAAAATACTACAAATAATAATCCAAATTTAATATTTTTCATATTCAAATATTTTAGTGCCCAATATATTTCGACCTTTTGATTCGTGATGAACTTCGTGAACTCCTTAGTAGCTAATTGAAACCAACTCAAAGATGAACCTTCTTCGCTATTTGTTTCTTTTATTTTACCTTTTTCAACCATAGCTCACAAGAAAAACAAAAAGCGGTTTGAGGTCATCTCGCCGCTTTAATTTTGCTTTCCCTTTAGAAAAATGAATGAACCGGCCTGCTGTACCATCGTCTGATATCACTATCGAGACATTCCAGAATCATTTCTTTTCCGGGTTCAAGTTCAACAATTCTGCATCTACTAAAATGAAGCAGTTCCTCGTCTCTAAAAACAAATCTTTCGCCTTTTTCATTTGCCTTACCAAAGCGGTATGTAGAAATATCAGTCATTACCACAAAGGCTTGCCCGGGAATTTCCGATTCTTCTGCTTGGATAGACTGAAGACCTCTCACGGAAATAAGATTTTGAGCTTGCATCTTCCGCCCTCCTTATCCCTCCTGAATCCTGAATATTAATATTCTAACAAATTAATACGTAAAATCAAGTCCTTTTTTTTCGCGGCATTAGTATCTTATCCAATTACTGGACAAAACACACTCTCGCTAAAAACAAAAATCCGACCACAAAGAATCGGATTTTTGTTTTGAATTCTGAAAGGTTTTCAAAAAATCTATTAGGAAAGATGCTTTGAAACAAGCTTTGTCATCTCAAACATATTAACAACTTTCTTACCGCCAAACACTTTTTTCAAGTTCTCATCGGCATTGATATTGCTCTTATTCTTTTTATCTTGGAGGCCGTGTTTTTTGATGTATGCCCAGAGTTTTTTGACTACTTCTGACCTCGGCATTGGTCCTTTGCCAACTACCGCAGCTAACTCGGAGCTGATAGCCATTGGTCTCATAAACGCAGATTTAGCTTTTGCCATAAAATTATTTTGATTTTAAGACCCTTGCTTTAAGACCTTTATTAAAGTAAGTATACCATATATTTTAAGAGCTACAAATTTAGTGGAACGTACGAAATTATTCATAATTTCTACGTTCCTACAACGTAAAAAACTCCGATTTTGTACGTTGTGGACCCGAGGAGATTCGAACTCCTGATTCGTCTATGCCATAGACGTGTGTTGCCACTATACCACGGGCCCTAATTAATTTACCCAACTGGATGTCGCTATGCCCTCGAGAGGAATCGAACCCCTATCTGCTCGTTAGGAGTGAGCGGCTCTGTCCGTTGAGCTACGAGGGCCAAAACGAGAAGATTCTTTCTGGGATTCTGACTTCACCATATTAACAAAATTTTGGTTTGTTTGCAATAAAATTTATGATAAAATGAGCTATAACAAAAGTAAAAATAAACCTATGAATGAACAAACATCAATCACCGAAACAATTAAAAAGGTTTTGCCGGCTGTGGTTAGTATAAACATTTCAAAAAATGTAACTGTGTTCGAAAACGCTATCGGGCCTTATGCCAATGGCTTTGAGGAATTTTTTGTAATTCCAAGAAAGAAGAAAAAAATAAAAGTCGGCGGCGGTTCTGGTTTTGTTGTCGGCTCTTCCGGTATCGTTTTGACAAACCGTCATGTCCTTGAAGATCCGGGCGCAGAATATTTAGTGATGCTGAATGACGACAGAAAATTCCCTGTTCAGGTTTTGGCAAAAGATCCAATAAACGATGTAACTATTTTAAGGATTCCTGCAGAAAATTTACCTGTTATTGAGCTTGGCGATTCTTCTGGTCTTGAGCTTGGTCAAACTGCCATTGCTTTTGGAAATGCTCTCGGGACTTTTAAAGACACTGTTTCTGTTGGAGTGGTGTCGGGTTTATCCAGAGAAATTATGGCTGGTTCCGCTATTTCTGGAGAAATTACAAGACTACGAGGTTTAATCCAAACAGACGCGGCTATTAATCCGGGAAACTCGGGCGGTCCGCTAATTGATATAAATGGCAGAGCTATCGGCATTAACGCCGCTATGGTTTTTGGCGCGCAAAGCATTGGTTTTGCCTTGCCGATAAACGCGGCTAAAAAGGATTTGGAAGACTTAAAAAATTTTGGCAAAATCCGCCAGCCGTTTTTGGGATTAAGATATATTTTAGTAAATAGAGATTTTCAAGAAAAAAACAGCCTGCCGGTTGATTACGGCGCCCTAGTTGTTTCGGAGCCCATCCCTGATGGTTTTGCAGTAATTCCCGGCGGCCCAGCAGAAAGAGCTGGTCTCCAAGAATTTGATTTAATCCTTGAATGCCAAAATGAAAAAATTTCGATGGAGAATACTCTACAGGATATTTTGCAAAAATTTGAAATTGGCCAAAATATAAATTTGAAAGTGCTAAGAAAAAGAAAAGAGCAAATACTAAATGTAATCCTCGGAGAAAAAAGATAAATGCTGTCATTTTCAATAATAAATTACGGCTTCGGCGCTTCTGTTATATGGTTGTATGCTTTTCGACTTTATAAAAGCTATAAAAGGAAAAGGTTGCCGCAGTTTAAGTATGCTTTTCTCGCCACTCTCTCAATAGGACTGGGGCTTTCTAGCTATTTCATTTTCCCTTTCTTTTGGCCGAAAAATTCTTTTTTGATGGGAATCGGGTATGTGATGGGACAGATATTTGTTGCTTTGGGGTTTGTAGCAACAGCAAAGGCTCTTGCCGGTCTTGTGTCAGCTAAAAATACCTTACTAAAATTTGCGCCTTTTCTTATTCTTACAGCTGGCGCGATAGTTACAGCAATTCATATCGTTTATTTTGGTTATCCTTGGCTAGATGATAATGGTTTGATCCACTGGAACCAGCACACAGTGACAAAAATTGCTGTTTTCATATTAAACGCCTTTATTGAAGTACCAATAGGGATAGCTTTTGTTTTGAAAAGTCCCGCAGAGCTAAAACTCAAGCTAAAAAGCATTGTTTTTGGGCTTGCTTTTATCTTATGCGGCACAGGAGGAGTATTGGTTGTAGTCTTTGATAATTCTCCTTCGCTTTTTCTTTTCTACTCAATATATTTTGCTGGTTTCCTGTCATTCTTAATAACATTGTTAGTACCAGACTAGTGTTAATGTAAAAGTCTATTCAAAAACGCAGCCCGTTAAACAGGGCTGCGTTTTTGATACGTAATAAACCTAAGTAATATCGAATATTTCAGGATTGACCAGTTGTTTGTAATCGGCAGACTTCATCGCTATCGAAAAACTTCTATCTCCGGCATTAAAAATTATCTTCTCACTTTCAAAAAGTTTTGGGTCAGAAATAACCCTTAAATTAAAGAGATTGCCAAAAGGCGGAACCGCCCCCGGCTCTACTCCTCTGGTTATAGATAACACCTCTTGTTCTGCAGCGAATCTTGTTTCTTTTGCGTTTAAAATATTTTTTACTTTTTTGTTATCAAACTTCAAATCACCAGGGAAAACCAGCATTACAAATTCTTCACCGCCACCACCACTTTTCTTTACCTTAATAACCATTGCCTTAGCTCCCTGTTTCAGAGAATACTCCGGCCTAACTCTCGCCGCTTCTTCACTCGTTCTCACCGGTTCGTGCTCAAAACTCTCAAACCAAAAGTTATTTTCTTCTAAAAGGTTTTGAATTTTCCCAACAACTCTGTGATAATCCATAAAATAATTCTAGCACAAAAAGAACCAGAGAATTCACATCTCGGGTTTGAATGAGTTTTTTATTTAGAAATAAAGCCATATTAATCAAACAATCCTCATCATCGAACCTTCTCTGCCTTTTTGGTCAACGATGATTAGAGTATGAAAACTTTGAAATAGAATTGTGTCTTTTGGCAAATTTTCCTCGAATAGCTGTTTAAGGTAATTGTACTCTAAATTTTTAGCAATTTTCTCTTTTTTTACTAGCTTTTGGGTATATGCGTCGATTACAAAAGTCGGTCTATCTAAAGCGTAAAGCAATATAGTGTCTGCTGTTTCCGGGCCAATGCCGTATAAGCCAAGTAGTTTTTCCCTGGCTACGTTTAATTTCTCCTTCATAAAACCTGTTAAGTTTCCATAATTATTAACAATGAAAGAGGCTAAAGAAAAAAGGCGTTTTGGTTTTGACTGATAAAATCCCGCCGGTCTTATTAATTCTGTAAACGCATTAAGCTTTTTTAATCTTTCGGTAAATCCCCGCCCTTTAGGGCGGCTGGGTTTCCCGAAAAAGTTCGGATTCGCCGAAGTTTTCTTCGCCTTCGGCGAATAAAAACAGGATTCCAAAGGGGTGCCCCCTTTGGTCGCAGGGCGGGGATCGGAAAGCCCCGCCCGAGAAATATAATTTACTTTTGCGATTTTTTCTAGAGAAAGAAGGTTCTCCTTCTTAAGATTTTCTAAAGCCAAATCAGCATTATGCCAGCTAGTTCTTTGAGTTAAAATAGCGCCGATAGCGACGAGTTCTCTTGTGGCTTCGGTTTTATTTTTTGCACACCACTGCGGCCAAAAAACCGCGGGGTCTCCGTGCTTTTCGTAAAGCTGCGAATAGAGTTGGTAGATTTTGTTTTTGTTCATACAGACCAAGAGTGATATTCAATTCTACCTTGTCTACCCGAAGCCCACAAGAACGAAACCCCGCTAAGTGGAGCAGAGGAGGAATAAAAAATCCGCCCGGCCATAGGGCAATTCTTGGTAATAACTAAAAACTGTAAAATGATTATAAATTAAAGATCGTTTATTTACCCCTGCACCAGAAAGCCCGCCTTTTGAGGCGGGAATGAACGGAGGTCTTCTTGAGCTTTCGGTACGGCCTGCCTGCCGGACAGGCAGGGGTTTCGGCCTCAAGGTCAGAGAAAACCCCAGCCTTTAGGCTGGGGAGGCCTCATCTACCGACAAGAAATATACTCTGCAGAACAATTCACTGCAAACCCTTCATAACCAGTACTATCTGCGCACCATTCTTTTTTTGAAGTGACTAAACGCGCCTTTGCGCAAAAGGAATCTTGAGAAGAAAAACATTTTAAAGTACTTCCTTTGTCCTCAATCACCGATGACAACCTCTGAAAATCAAGGCTAGCGCATACTCTATTATAAGTTCCATTGCCACCGGAAGCATCGTCATGCCAAAGTTTGGCGGCAAAAGCCGTACCCCTAACATTACTTTTTATTACAATATTTCTATAGGTATTGGGATGCGGAAATAAAGAAAGCAGAATCACTAGAAGAATTAAATAAAAAATACTTGCCGCAAGGGATAACACCAAATCTATTCTCCATATTAGTCGCAGCCTTTCTCTTCCTTTTGCAGCCCAAAACACAATTACTGCCGCTGCCCCTGTTAAAAAAGCAGCAACTGATAATACAAAGCCGAAATAAAAGAATTCCAAGGGCAGAGGAATATTTAAAAATAAAAGAGATAACGGGCCGAAGATAAAACCAACAACCGCGCAAATTAAACTAATATTTACTAAGCTATCAATTTTCGATTGATTTGGACTCTGCATCGATTTATTATCGGTTAGTTTTCTATTGGTTAATTATAGCTCAAGTGTAGAAAAACAAGAAATCCAAGATTAATCCTTCGGCAGAAGATCTCGGGTTTATCAAAGATGCCTAAGGAACAGCTCTAAAACCATTTTAATGTGGAACGAGAATTTCGCCAAGACAAAAGGACAAAATAAAAAGGCCTATTAGAGTAGATAAAAAAACAAAAACCGAGCGTTCTTTTCTTTTTACAATTGCGATAATCCCGGTAAAAAAGCTAGCCAGGCCAGAAATCCCAGCAAGAAGCATTGGAATCGCAATAACAAAATTGCTAAAAAATGTTGCACCCCCTTCTTGTCCTGAAATGACGGCAAATCTACCCAATGACAAAAAAACAAAAAAAGCGATTATCAATCCACACGACCATTTCCCTAAATTAGTTTTTGGCATTTGTTTCTCCTTTTTAAGTTAATATCGGCTTTATTGTATTTTAACAAAAAACCACCTGCCTTCAAATTGTTCTATTATCGCAGCGTTGAAACCTAACCCACGAACCTGCGTTATATTTAATCAAGAGGCACAGCTTTTTAATATAGCTAAAATCGTTATTCCTTATGTTCAGATAAGCCAAAGGTCGAAATAAATCAAAGGTCGGAGTGAATTATAAGATGTATTAACAACTTCTATGAAAAAACTTTTTTTACCAGTTATAATTATTAGCTTGGTGTTGGTTGGTTACTCAGTTTTTGCAAAAAATGAAAAAAGCGAAAACAATGCAATAAAAAAGCTTGAAAAGGCTATTGAAAAACTAGAAAAATTTGAAATACCTGACGTTGAATCAACGAAAGAAAATCCTTCTTCCTTTTTTGTCGGTCCTCAAGGCCAAGTCCGGATTATCAACGGCACAATCACAGAAATAGGCAGCACTACACCGGCAACAGATGGCGTTAAAGTGTGGGGGCTGAATTTAAGAGTGGATAGAAGCAATACCAAATACATACCAGCAGGAACTACAGCTTCCAGTTTGAAGGTCGGTGACAAAGTCAACATCAAAGGCACAATAAATCAAGACACCGGAGTGATTTCCGCTTCTATAGTTCATGTACTTTCTAAGCCGGAACAGATAGTAGACGAACTAAAAGCAAAGATAAGGGAGCTTATTGAAAAGATAAGAGAGTTGCAGCAAAAAGCAGGCCTTCCTTTAACTCCGCTTCCGTAACATGTCTAGATTTTTCGGTTAAGGTGTGTTTTAAAATCGACTCCGCCAGCTGGCGGAGTCGATTTTGCTAGTGGAGTCGTTTAGGAAGCGAATTAGAACCTGGTTAACAAAAATTTATAACGGAGGCTGGTTAATGAAAATTTGTTATTTTAAAAAAGAGGTAAAATGAAAGGCAATAAAACTGACAAAACCCACGCAATCACTACAGCAACAGCACCTATCTTAAGTATTAATAAAATCTTGCCCTTGCTCGGAGAAAAACTCTGGTCTCTTATCCCCAATAATTCTTTTGCCCTTTCCAGGTCAGAATTTAAAACAAAGATTCTTTTGCCAATGGGAGAATGACCACCATAAAGATCAAATACAAAACCTTCGGAATATTCTCTTAATTCATATTTTATATTTGCCTCTGTTAGTCTTTGACCAACAAGTTCACACTCTGATTCAGAAGCTGACGTTAAAAATACAAATTCTTCTTTCATGTTTTTATTAGCTAATTATATCTCAAGCTTCTCAAAACAAAAACCCGAGATATTAACCTTGGGATTAAAATGATCGTCAAACAACGAAATTAGGATATAGTGCCACACGCTTTTATCTTGATTGGCTTTTTCTTCTTCTCTTCCTTAATTTTCTGGCGACCCTCTTTTGTTGATGCCACGCCATAATTTTATTTCGCTTTTAGAATATCGGAATTTCGAACCAGTCGGCGTTTCGCGCCTCCTTGTAATTCCTTCGGAATTAAGGGAAAATTCCGATTCAAGATAGGACGCGAGCGATAGCGAGTGAGTGCCTATCTTATAATTATTTAATTTTTTTATTCTTTACTTATTTTATTCTACCAAAAGACCCCTTGTCCGTCTGTAGCCTTGCTTTGCCACTCGTAGCTTTAGCGAAGTGTGGGCGAAAGAGGAGTCTCTTTGGTGATTTTTGAAATTTTTTCTAAAAAATTTTGGTCGTCTAGGAAACGATGTTAGAAACTGTTTGATAGGTTTTTCGGTATAAAAACTACTTGATAAAATAATCTATTTTATTATTTTTATTGCTTTGCCTTCTATTAAAGCTTCCGTAACTTTTTTATAAGCCGAAGCTAAGATTCTCTGGAAAGTGCTTTGTGAGGTCTTCATTAGTTTAGCACACTCAATCTGTTCTAAATCTTTTATATTTCTCAATCTTAAAGCTTCTGCCTCTTCGGTGGTTAATTCAATTACCTCTAAAAACCTCAACGGCACACCTCGGGGCTTAAAATAAGTTACATTTGGATTGAATCTGATTCTTCGGCATAATCTTGGTCTAACCATAATTGAAATAATTAAAACTTAATGATAATCTTATAATTGAAGAAGGTCTTCCCAGCCCTCTCAAAAGAAAGGGCTGGGCTCTCGGCCTTCTTTTAATTTCGGCAGCATATATTTTATACATCGCCGAAATCAAGGTTCTCGCCAAAGGCGAAGTTCTTAATCCGTTAGGATCAAGGTTTTCGCCAAAGGCGAAATTCTTAATCCGTTAGGATCAAGGTTTTCGCCAAAGGCGAAATTCTTATTTTTGTCCCTTTAGTTCGGTCAAACGTTCTTTAATGGATTTCAACTCATCTTCTAAAACTCCAACTTCTTCTTCTAACGTTTCTTTCTCTTCTTTTTTGGTTATTTGAGAACCGAACCTCCAGAATCTACCAAATCCACGACCAAAACCTCTTCTCCAACCCATTCCGCCACCGCAAGGACCCATACCCCAGCCAGTGCCAGGGCCTGAACCCAAAGGACCTGTTCCGTCAAATCTTGGCATAGTTTTATTTCTCATAATTAATAATTTATTTAATAGCCCGACCTTTATAACGACTATCTATTATGAATATACACCCATAACCATACCTTTGTCAATACCCTAACTATCCCCAACCAAAAAACCGCCTTATTGGCGATTAGTTGGCTCCCCCGGTGGGGGAATGACAGGTCGTCTAGCGGACGATGCCTGCCCCGTATAGAAATTATACTGGGGTTAGAGCCTGTTTAATAGAAACAACTCCTTAGGATTAACTCAACTGCCTTGTCTTATTAATTTTGATTCTTTGAGCTTTGTACAAATTAATAAACTCAAGAATAAAAGGAATATAAACGCCAATAAAGAAGGTGTCATTGAGCCGGTACTTGGAGACCTAAAAATATCCATAGCAAAGATGAAAATAATCCCTGATACCTGTCCGGCCATTAAAAGCAAACCAGTAGTCGTGCCCTCTGGCGCAGGATAAGTTATTTCAGCTCCATACTGAAAGGCGATTGGACCAGCGCTAAGAAGAAAAAAACCCAAAATAAAAGATGAAGCGAGCAACAAAACATAACTCAAGGCAATTGTTAAGCCAATAAGTCCCAGAATGGTTCCGCAAAGAGCCAAAACCAAAAACGGAACTCGCTTTCGGTAACGATCGGAAAGCAATGGGATAACGACAGCTCCAATAATACCTCCTATAATCATTAAACTTCCTACAACACCAACCTGAACAATCGAGAATCCTCGCGGTCTTAAAATCTCTTCAATCCAGGTCATAATCGCATTAAATACTCCCAAGCCTACAAAAACTATTAGCATTAACAAGATAAAATCTTTCTTTCGCAAAGATTGTCCAAGGCCATCAAAAACCAGGGAACGCACTTCCTGATCCGGAGAACACGGTGGCGTTGGCGGATGTTCACGGGCTAATACAAAAAAGACTGCGGCAGTAATCATAGCTGCGATTCCATAAGCAAGCAACATCCCATCCATACCTAAATGGAGTAAAAGATATGGAGTTAGCACTAGACCCGCCATAATGCCAAGGTAAATTGCCAATGAGCCCAAACCCGCGGCAGTGGCCCGTTCCTTAAAGGGAAACCAACGCGCCGCCACTTTGGTTATGGCATTAAGAATGAAGGGCTGGCCAATAGCAATCCCTATTTGTGCCAGAAGCACCAAAGTATAGTTTGATGCTACCAAACCGCGCATTAAACCAAAAATGCCTGTTAAGGCAACACCGATCCCCACGGCAATGCGTATGCCATAGGTATCAATAACCCACGAAGCCGGTATTGAAACCAAAATATAAACAATCATAAAACTCATAGATAAAAGTCCAATGCTTAAATCTGAAACCTGATAGTAATTGACAGCACTGCTGGTAATTGGGGCAAAAGTTATCCAGAGAAGCTGATTAAGAATAACAACCGCCATAAACACAAAAAGCACAATCCATCGGTAGCTATAAACTTTGAAATTAGTTTGCTTCATAAGTTATTTTTTAATAACTAATTTATAGTTATGGAATTTTTTCATTCTACCAAAAAACCAGTATGTTAGAAAGAAAACGTACTGGTTTTTTTGTGATACGGTGAAGGTAGAAGGCAAGCATTGCTGCAAAAAACCTGCTTTTTCCAAAGCTCACGGCGAATTGCAACTTGCCTTTTACCTTTGCCAGTATGAACAAATAGATTATTGCCACCTTTGTAATATAAGGAATGGCTTGAATACTGATCTTTCATTGGCAAAGAAAACAAAGGTCAAAGGAAA
>Ga0100399_1002034_pt1 | contig 14748 bp, 15 predicted proteins | sample CryGeymeta201523_FD_81545 | JGI IMG/M metagenome (GOLD analysis project Ga0100399, IMG submission 81545) | Groundwater microbial communities from Crystal Geyser aquifers in Utah, USA - Crystal Geyser metaG 2015-23 | ecosystem: Environmental > Aquatic > Deep subsurface > Groundwater | place: USA...
AGACTAAAAGTACAGGCAACAGTTAGAGCAAGTTTTTATATTTATAATGATGAAAAGGATGTAGAAAAATTAGTGGAAGGATTAAAGAAAGTTAAAAATATTTTAAAATGAATATTTATCAAGATATTATCCTCGACCATTATCATCATCCCCACAATCAGGGCAGACTTATTAAACCAGATAAATCTGGCAAGGTGAGTAATCCTCTATGTGGAGATAAAATTGAAATGATGATAGACTTTGAAAAAAATAAAGTAAAAGAAGTTAAATTCCATGGTGAAGGTTGTGTTATTTCAACCGCATCTGCTTCAATGTTGACTGATTTTGCTAAAAGTAAATCAAAAGAGGAATTGAAAAAACTCAATTCGAAGTTTATCATTAAGATGTTAGGGATTGATTTAGGAATGACGAGAATCAAGTGTGCCGTATTGCCACTTGAGGCGTTACATAAGCTTTTATAAAAATTATAAATTTTATAATAATTAAAAATATTATATGGATACTAAAGTAAAAGACTCTAAAAATCCTTCTGGACCGGTGACATTAAAATCAGGGCATAAAGTATGGGTTGATAGAAACTTGTGTATCGGTGCGGCTACTTGCATAGCTGTTGCACCAAAAGCTTATGTTCTTGATGAAGAGGCTAAAGCAGTTATTTTAGAAAGTGCTGACGAAGACACGATAGAGAATATTATTGAGTCGGCTAAAGCTTGCCCCGTTGCCGCCATAATAATTGAAGATGCACAAGGGAATAGAGTATTCCCAAAATAAGTTCGTAAAGTTCGTAAAGCTATAAAGTTTGTAAAGAAAAAACTTTTTTCTACTTTATGAACTTTAAAAACTTTATAAACTTTATAAACTAATTTATGAATTTTACTTGGTTAATTGGAGGAGAAGCAGGCTTTGGAATAATGACCACCGGGGTGGTTTTTTCTAAGATCGCAACTCGTTCCGGCTATCACATTTTTGATTACATTGAATATCCATCTCTTATTCGTGGTGGACATAATGCTTATGAAGTCCATGTTTCGGGTGATGACGTTTCGCACTTGAGTCCGACGATTGATGTTTTAGTTTGTTTGAATAAAGAAACCTATGAAAAACATAAATCCAGATTAACTCCATCAAGTTTAGTGGTCTTTGATAAAGAGGAATTTGAAATAAAGGAGGATATCAAGAAAATAATTATCCCTTTCAAAAAAATTTTAACCGACTTAAAAGGTCAGCCGGTGATGAAAAATACAATTGCTCTAGGTGCTTCAATTGGGTTACTTGGTGGAGATATCGATGAACTTATAAAAATAATTTCAGAACAATTCGCTAAAAAAGGCGAAGAAGTTATAAATTTTAATAAACAGTTTGTCCAGGCGGGATATGATGCGATTAAGAAAAATTATTCAAATTTAATTTTAAATTATTTAGTTAAAAAAGCAGGAGAAGATAAGTTGGTCATAACTGGGAATGATGCTTTTTCAATAGGTAGTGTAATTGCGGATGCTCGAGTTTATGTTGCTTATCCAATGACTCCATCATCGACTGTTTTGACAGATTTGGCGTCTTGGCAGGAAAAAGTCGGGATGATCGTCCGCCATGCTGAGGATGAAATTTCTGTAATTAATACGGCAATTGGTTCTTCTTTTGCCGGCGTTCGCTCAGCGGTTGGAACATCGGGCGGAGGGTTTGCATTAATGGCAGAAGCAATTTCCTTTTCAGGAATAACCGAAATTCCATTGGTTGTCTTCATCGCCCAAAGACCCGGGCCGGCTACCGGAATGCCAACCTGGACAGAGCAGGGCGATCTGTTATTTTCAGTTTTTTCAGGACACGGAGAATTTCCAAAAATTGTCTTAGCCCCTGGTGATAATGAAGAGATGATTGAGTTAACTGCAAAGGCCTATAATTTAGCCGACCAATATCAATTACCTGTAATTGTAATGTCAGATATGTATCTTTCAGAGTCACATAAGTCTATCACTAAAAAGTTTGTTGATGAGTTTGTAAAAAATTACAAAGTTAATAGAGGTAAGCTTATTAACAAAATAACCAATAACCACTTTCCAATTTCCAAAAAATACTTACGTTATCAGATAACTGATGATGGGATTTCTCCTCGTCTAATTCCTGGAACACCTGGATATTTTTATCAGGCTAATTCTTATGAGCATTTAGAAGATGGACATACTTCAGAGGATGCCAAACCAAGACTTGAGCAGGTTGACAAAAGAGCCCGGAAATTGGTAACTTATTTAGCTGAAGATTTTTCAATGCCAAAAATATATGGTGATTTAGAAAAATCGGAAATAGTTTTTATTTCCTGGGGTTCAACAAAGGGGATTGTGATAGAGGCGCAAAAACAATTGAAAATTAAAAATACCAATTCGGCATTTATCCATTTTAATCATATTTACCCGTTAGATAAAGAAAAAGTTAAATCACTATTTGAAGAAAGCAAAAAATATATTTTAGTTGAAAATAATTCTTGGGGACAGTTTGGAAAATTATTGATGTTGGAAACGGGTTTTGAGATAAAAGAAAAAATATTGAGATATGATGGGAGAGCGATTACGGCAGAAGAAATAGTCAAATACGTTCAAACGTTAAAACGTTAAAACGTTCAAACGACAAATATTATGGCAAATATACAGGATTTTAGCGGTTACAATCCAACCTGGTGTCCTGGATGTGGAGATTGGGGGATTGGAATTGCTATCAAACAAGCTTTAATTCAATTAGGTTTAGATCCATCCTCGGTGGGAGCCGTTTTTGGAATCGGTTGCTCCGGAAATATGAATGATTTCCTAAATGCTTACGCCATTCATTCGCTTCATGGGCGAGCAATTCCAAATGCAATCGGATTTAAAATTGCCAATCATAAAATGCCGGTTATCGTTATAGCCGGTGACGGGGATACCTACGGTGAAGGCGGAAATCATTTGATGCATGCATGTAGGGGTAACCATGATATAACAGTTATCGTTCATGATAATGGGGTTTATGGCTTAACAACAGGTCAATCTGCTCCTACGGCTCAAAAGGGATTTAAATCAAAATCAACTCCTACCGGGATAATAGAGACGCCGATTAATCCATTGGCTCTAACCATTACGTCAGGGGCAACCTTCGTAGCTCAAAGTTTTGCGGGAGATGCGATCCACACGATCTCTATGATAAAGGCGGGGATAGAACATAAAGGTTTTTCAGTTGTTAATATCTTACAACCCTGTGTGACATTTAATAAAGTTAATACTTATCAATACTATCTACAAAGAGTTTACAAACTTGATGAAAATTATCAAAAGAATGATTTTAAAATAGCTGTCCAAAAAAGTTTAGAAATCAACGATGAAAAATTTCCATTAGGAATTATTTATCAAAATAAAAAAGCAACATATAGCGACCAATTGCCCCAACTTAAAGACAGCACACTCGTTGATAAAAAAAGATTTACAGACATTGATCAGATATCAAAATTATTTATTTAATTGGTCTAAGTTAGTTGAACGATTATATAAGTTTAGAGGGTAACAATAGTATATATTACTATAGGTTTATCACTAAAAAATAGCTATTGACAGTTAGCAAATACTTTGTTATACTGCTAAAACATATGGGATTTTTAATTGGAGCGTCAGGACAATCCGTTTACCCAGTAGCACCAGTACGTGATGGAATTGTTTTTCCAGGTACTGAGAATGTTTTGGTTTTTGGAAGAGCAAAAAGCGTAGCTGCCATCAATGAGGCAATGCGCAAAGACAGGAAAGTAGTTCTTTTAATGCAAAGAAATTCTGTGCAAGATGATCCTAAGAGTAATGAGCTTTATCAGGTTGGAGTGCTTGCTTTGATAGATAAAACTGTCCCGGGAGATAAAGGTGAGATCAATGCCCTGCTTAAAGGAATCGAGGTTGTGAAGGTGTCATCTTTTACGAAACAGGATTCTTGGTTTGAAGCAAAAGTAGAAATAATCAAGGAAAATGTCATTGAAGATGATGAAATCAAAGCGATGATTAGGTATATCGCCACTCAGATTAAAAAAGCAATCAATCTTGGAAAGACGGTCGACTTCGTTTTTTTAATGAACATTCTTAATACTGATAATCCAATTAATTTTGCTCACCAGATTGCAGTTGTCCTTGATTTGAAGCCACAAGAACGTCAAATGCTTCTCGAAGAAAATGATTTAAAAATAAAATTAAAAAAAGAAGTTGATTTTGTTAATCGGGAAATTAAGGTCCTTGAAATTGAATATAGTCTAACCTCAAAAACTCAAAAAAAATTTAATAAAGGAATGAAGGAATCAATACTTCGTGAAAAAATGAAAACCATTGAAGAAGAATTAGGCGAAAAAGGTGAGGATAAAGATACTTCAGAATACAGAGATAAAATCAAGAAAGCAAAAATGCCTAAGGAAGTTGAGGAAAAAGCCGAAAAAGAATTGAAACGACTGAAGCAGATGTCTCAATTTAATCCGGAAGCATCGTATGTCCGCACTTACTTAGATTGGTTGGTGGAGCTACCTTGGTCGGTCACATCAGAGAATAACGTCAAAATTAAGGATGCCGAAAAAATACTTGATGAAGATCATTACGGCTTAAAAAAAATTAAGGAAAGAATCTTAGAATATTTAGCGGTTATAGAAATGAGGAAAATGAAAGAGCTGACACAAAAGGCAAAAGGGAGACAGCCAACCATTCTTTGTTTTGTTGGTCCTCCTGGAGTCGGAAAAACATCACTCGGAAAATCAATTGCCAGAGCCCTTGGTCGCAAATTTGTCAAAATTTCATTAGGTGGAATTAGGGATGAAGCTGAAATTAGAGGTCACCGTCGCACTTATGTGGGTGCTCTTCCCGGACGAATGATTCAGGGGGTAAAACAAGCCGGGACAAAAAATCCGATTTTTATGCTTGATGAAATTGATAAGATAGGAAAAGATTACCGAGGCGATCCATCGTCTGCCTTACTTGAGGCGCTTGATCCGGAACAAAATTCGGCCTTTTCCGACCATTATCTTGAGGTTCCTTTTGATCTTTCCGATGTTTTCTTTATTACGACTGCTAATATACTTGACACCATTCCTAACGCACTGCACGATCGTTTAGAGGTGATTCATTTTCCGGGGTATACGGAAGAGGAAAAATTTAATATTGCTAAAACTCATTTAGTCCAGAAGCAACTCGATGCCAGTAGTCTTGATAGCAAAGAGGGGTCAATCACAGATTCAGCCGTTAAAACTATTATTCGAAGATATACTCGAGAAGCCGGAGTCCGTGATTTGGAACGTCAGATTTCTACAATTTTTAGAAAATTAACCCGGGAAATAATTGAGAAGAAAGTAAAAAATAAAATAGTGGGGACAAATGATATTCCAAAATATCTTGGACCATTTAAGTTTTCCTCATCGATGATTGAAGCGAAAGATACAATTGGGATTACGACCGGACTGGCCTGGACTCAAGCGGGCGGAGATATTTTATTTATTGAAGTAGCCATTATGCCGGGTAAAGGTGGGCTCACTCTGACTGGTCATTTAGGTGACGTGATGAAGGAATCTTGTCAGGCGGCACTTTCATACATTCGACCACGTTGGAAACAGTTTGGGTTAAAGGAAGATTTTTATCATAAAATCGATATTCACGTCCACGTTCCTGAAGGGGCCGTACCAAAGGATGGACCATCAGCGGGATTAGCTATCACAACGGCGATGATTTCCGCTCTAACAAAAACTCCAACTGTCCGGACAGTGGCAATGACAGGAGAGATAACGCTTCGAGGACGAGCATTGGAGATTGGTGGAATTAAAGAAAAGATAATTGCCGCTCATCGATCGGGAATCAAAACGGTGATTATTCCAAAAGATAATAAAAAAGATTTGGAAGATATTCCAAAATCTGTGTTGAAAGACTTAGAATTCCACTACGTCGACCACGTCGACCAGGTCCTCAAGGTGGCGCTGAAGGGGAAGTAAGGTTATTGTTTAAATCGTAGATAAATCTCCCGTAGCGAATAAATAGCATTATATATTTTGTAAAGAATAGGATTGATGACCAAGTCATAACTCCCTACAAATTCTACAAATTTTGTTGAATATCCTTCTTTAAATCTTGTAAATCCGGCCCAGTCGTTAGATTGTTCGTAGTTTGGCCCAAGCGAACCCCACATATCAAATTTTTTCGCCCCTAATTTTTTTCCAAGCTTTATTGTCTCCCACATTAATAAATTAGAAGGCATTAAATTTCGATATTCAAGAGATGTCCCGCCGTATGGATAATAAAAAACATTTTTAAAATAAAAAAGCTCGTAAGAGGCTAAAGGAACATCATTATAAAAAGCGATTAAAATATGGGCAAGATCTTTCTTCATACTTTCCCAAACTATTTTGTGATATTTTGGAGAATGACCAAAATATTTTTGTCTTTTACAGGTTTCAAAATAAAGTTTTGAAAAAATCTCAAAACCCTCCTTATTTGACATCTCTTTTATGACAACGCCTTTTTTTTCAGCCAAACGAATATTGTAGCGAGTCTTTGAATGAAAGGATTTGAGTAGTTCGTCCTCAGTTTTGTTGAGGTCTAGAACCTGAGTCCAGGAGGGGAAGAGAGGGTGGGGGGAAGATTGTAACTTGCAACTTGTAACTTGTAACTTAGATTTTTCAACGTTAGGTTCAATTTTGATGAAAATTATTTTGTTTTTCTTACAATAATCAATGAGAAAATCAAGAACGTTTTTTGAGGGAAAAACAGAACGGGGAAGATAGCCGATTTTTAAATCTGTAGGGTGTAGGGAATGAATAGTTAATTGAAAAACATTATTACCATCGGAAAGACGTAAAACTTCGACGCCTGTTTTTTTGCGGGCTTCACCCCACTGCCAAGTCTGCAAGGGGTGAAAGGCTTGTTTGTTGTATTCAGTTGACGAAAAATCATCAGGGATTATTTTGATCATAATTTATTGTAGGGAACAGAAATCTTTGTTCCCTACCGATTTGATAACATCTAAAGTCTCTTTTCCGCATTTTTTCCAGGAAAAAAATTTAATCCGTTGCCTACCTTTTTCGATTAGCTCTTTTCTTAGTTGAATATTACCACTAAGCGTATTAAATTTTTGGAGCAAATCTTCTGCGTTTGTTGGATCAAAATAAAGACTGGCATCGCCTCCTATTTCGGGCAGGCTTGAAGACATCGAAATAATAGTTGGGCAATCGTAGCTCATTGCTTCAAGGACAGGAATTCCAAATCCTTCATAAAGAGATGGTAAGGTGAGACAAAAAGCATTTTTATAGTACCAAATTAACTCGTCATCAGATATGTGACCGGTAAAAATAACCCTGTCTTCAAGATTCATTGATTTTACTTTTTCGAAAATACTTTTATATAACCAACCCTTTTTACCAACAATGACGAGTTTGAAGTTAGGATTTGTTTGTTGGAATTTAGCAAAAGCATCAATTAGTGTTTTCAAATTTTTTCTTGGCTGAATTGTACCGACGAATAATATAAATTTTTGCTTGCCCGCCGTAGTCTTGACGAAGGCGGGATTTTTGATATCCAATACTTGATTTATCTTTTCATATCCGTTATATATAACTGATACTTTTGATTCGCAAATATTGTAATTTTTTACAATGTCTTTTTTAGTTGTTTTTGAAACGGAAATTATTTGTTTGGATTTATTTATGGAAAATTTAGTCCAGTTAATAAGTTGCCATAAATCTTTTTTTTTAAAATCTTCAGGAAAATAGAGATATGCCAAATCATGAATAGTCACTACTTGAGGGACCGGACAAAAACGGGGAAGATAGTGGGCAGGTGAAAAAAATATATCAATATTTTTATTTAAATAAAGCTCAATTGGTAAATAAATTTGAGACCAAAGAAATTTACCACTGATAACCCTATATTTATAAAATTCGTTTTCTTCCGGAAGTTCAAGTAACGGTTTATTTTTCAGATAAACTATAAATTTAGTTTCTTTGTCAGCGACGGAAGAGAAATATTTAAGCAAATTTTGGGCATAGACAGAGACTCCGACTTTATTTTCAACATTGGCTTCATTACCATCAACACCAATTCTTATCATTAAATATTTTTTATAAATTTTTATAAACTGTCTCAAGTTCCTTAGCTGTTTTACTCCATTGATATTTTTCTTTAACAAGTTCGTAAGCATTAGTTCTTATTTTTTTATAAATTTTTTTATTTTCTAATAAATATTTTATTTTATTGACAAACTCATCAGGATTATTAGCAATAATGACATTTTGATTGTTGGTGACCTCAAGTCCTTCTATCCCAGTCGTTGACGAAATAACCGGCATTCCCGAACCCATCGATGCCAAAATCTTAAGTCTGGTTCCACCGGGTCCAAAAATTGGGGCTATAAAAAGAGTGTTTTTTATAAATAATTCTTTGACCTTATCAATATCATTAGGTTCAATATTAATAATTTTTATATTTTTGTCTATGAACTTACCAAGTTTTTTTGCATTTTGACCGGCGATAACAACTTTAATCCGCGGAAGTTTATTTACTAATTGAGGATATATTTCTTTAATGATATATTGCGCCGCCTCAATGTTTTGCAACCAGAAAAAATTTCCCTGAAAAAATATGGTTGGCGATTTTAAATCCTTCTTATTTAATTTATCTGTAATCATTTCATCGCCAACGCAGTTTGGAATTATTGAAGTTCTTAATTGTGGCTCTTCACTTTTTATTAGTTTTTCATCAGACGAAGATACAACTACGACCGCGTTAGCTTTTTTCCAGTAAAATCTTTCCCAGTATTTTAATTTAATAATATCAATATCAAAGTAGATAAGAAATCTCAAATAAAACGGCAAAGAATTCACAAAATGTTTATAAACTTCATATTCAATAGTTTGCTCAACAAGAACTATTGGAATTTTTGTTTCTGGAATATGTGGCATAACATAAAAAGTTTCTGCGTGGATGACATCAAATTTTTCCTGTATTAATAGTTTGTTGATTATTATTTTTGCTTCATCTGAATAATTCCTGACGACTAAAAAGGGTGATGAGGAGAAAATAGTTTTGAAAATATTTTTTAATTGCCACGGAGTTGCTGGTCTTTTACAAAGATAAATTTTTTTACAATATTTTTTTAAATAGGATTCATATTTTTTTTCTTCGTTGTTTTTATACAAAGCCACTAAAGTTATCTCATTATTGCGACTCAAGTATTTAAGGAGGTTATAAGTCCTTATCTGTCCACCCGAGGATGGGGGGTAGGGAACGTAAGGTGTGACCATAAAAATCTTCATAGTTATAGTTTGAATAAAGTGAATTTTTCATTTTCAAAAACTATTTCATAATCAGGCTTCTTAGAATTAATCTGACCTTCATTAGATGAAATCAAATACTTATAACCTAATTTTTTTAAGTCAATTGGATCTTTAAAGATTGATGGAGCCCCGCGACGATCGCTAAGATAAAGCAACGTCGTGTCTCCCGTCCTGTCTGTAACTACTTTATCATCAATACCGGTTAAACTATTTATCACATTGGCCTCTTGAACTAATTCCTGTGAATATTGATAATAATCAATCACCTTAAAATAAGAAAAATAGAAGGAAAAGCCAAAAATAAAAAATACTAATAGAGAGACAAAAAAGGAATTGATGAAATTATTTTTGTGTTCGTATAAAAAATTAACACCAAGCCCAATCATTAAAACGAAAACAGGCAGTATGAGAGTCTGATAATATTCATGTTGAAGATTGCCACCCTGAAAAACAAATATATAAGCTAAAGCCGAGAAAAGAAAAGTAAGTAAAAAATATTTTTTTTGTTTAGCAATTATTCCCAGGACAAAAAATAAAGTCAGATAACCCCCGAGAATTAGATTATTTATCCTCTCAAAAAATATCCAACGGAAGAAAGAAGGATGAAATAAGATACTCTTTAAACCTTGAGAAGTATTAACTGAATTAAATAGCCAGTCAGAATAAGGAATTCCTTCAGGAAAATTTTTAATATAAATTCTCCAGTAAACTAAAGGTATAAAAGTCAGAAAAAAATAGAGATAAAATTCAAATCTTTTTAAAAAATTAAGCTTATATTTTCTGTAGAATAGAACAACAATTGGTAGTCCATAAAAAATTATCGTTGGCTTAATTAATAAAGAGCAGGCAAAGAAGATGATAGATGATAGATAGTAGATGATAGACGATAGTCCTTTTTGTTTATGTTCGACGTACAGATATAAGAATAAAATTGATAGCATTGAAAAAGCTAAGGCGGCTGTTTCCGGTAAAATAACTCGAGAAAAAAATATAAAAAATGGAAATACAGAATATGTCAGTGACCCAAATATTGCCGAAATCCTTCCGCTTTCTTTGAGTAATAAATAATAAATTATTGAAATAATAATTAGCGAAAAAATAATAGTTGTCAGTCTCCCCCAAATTTCTAAAGGAAAAACAGGAAATGTTTTATATAAAATAGCCACAATAGCGTTATAGATAGGAAACTCAACCATCCGATACCCATTTGGATTAATAATTCCAGATTGGACATTGGAAAGATCGTCATAGATTGGGTGGAATAAGTCAATACCATTTCGAACGAAGTTACGGACAACAGATGCGGTATCGGCCTGATGCCAAGAATGAAGGTCAGCTAATGGAATATTTATCTTATAAAGACGGAAGAGGAGAGCGATGAAAAGAATAAATGTCAGAATAAATATGTCAAGCTTTCTCATAGGTTAATCGGTAGTACCCAATATAGAGTCCTGCCAGTGTCCAAAATACATAGGCAACTTTTGATGCTTCAAAGGCGTCGATATATGAAGCGTTAATAAAAAGAGCAAAAAATCCAAAGATAAAACCATATCCGATTAATTTTTCCTCAAAACTTAATTTCTTAATGCTTACAAAAATTGTTTTTAAAATCAAAAATAAAATATTTAAAAAAGTAATTGTTCCGAGTAATCCAACTTCTCCTATCCAGCGGAAATAATCACCGTCAGTTGCTTCGGTGATTGACGATGGCCCCGTCCCAAGTAGAGGGTTTTTCTTAAAGGCATTAATCGCTCTTGGCCATTCAACCTGAAAACGGGTTGCCATAGAAATATCCGAAACTACCGTGTTTACAGGTCTAAGATTGGCTGATAAAGTCGCCACGTATTTGTCAGTATTGCTAACAGTCAGTACCCCGGAATTTGTTGCCTCATTTACTTTTTCCTGAACAATTTTATTTCGAAAGGTGTTTAAATTATCATCACTATTTTTTGTTTGATCTTTTAATTTAACGTAAAAAGATCCAGCCGGCAACTCTTTAGTCGTAATAGTTTGTCCGATGTAAACAGCTCCGGTTCTATCGTCAACCAAAATTCTTCTTACCTGGAAAGTTTTTAAAAATCTTTTAGTTATTTCTCCTGTTGTGAACATTAGTCCCGCGGTCAATAACAGTACAAAAATTAAAAATTTAAATTTACGGATAAATAATAAAAATCCTACGGTAGCGATTAAATAGGCAATAAATGATGAGCGGGATGATGTATAAAGCAAGATTAACAGAGCTCCAATAAATAAATAAATAAACAGATTGTTTTTTTTAAAAAAATAAAACGATAGAATGAGGGGAATTGCCATAACAAGATAAATTGCCAAATCATAATGTCCGCCAAAAGTAGCTGATATTCGGGAATCAGGGGTAAGATAAAGAATATACCCTTTTGCATATTCAGGATTCATCGTCTGAACGGCTGGAAAATTTAAAAACTTTTGTCCAAGTCCGTAGAGAATTACCAAGAAAACAGAAATAAAGAAATAAGAAATAATTTGCCAAAAATCTTTTTTAGTTTTTATAACTGAAGAAGCGATAAAAAACATTATCATATATTCAACTCGACGCAATGAATGAAGAAGCCCAAGATGGGGAAGTTGCATATTTTTTACAACATATGCGTTCCAAATAAATGAGGCGAAAACTGAGATAAAAAATAAGGCAAAAGGTAATATGAATTTTTTATTGAGGGCGACTTTCCTTCTTAGTAGTTGAAAGGCAAAAACAAAAGCCAATATGGCTAAATAAATATCATCGAGTCGAATGGCAATATAAGTATAATTGATCATTTTAAAAGGAAGTTTTGGCCACAGGGGAACAAAGAAAATAAAACCAATCAATAAGGTCTTAACTAAATTTTCGTCAAGTTTTTTAAACCAATTTGAAAGCTTCTTCATAAGTTTCAATCAGATAGCGATTTCCCTTAATTTTACCAATTAAATAGGCAATTATGGCCTTTAATTTTAAAATTAAACGGAGAATAAATAATTCAAATTTTGAATAATGTTTTTTATAGAAAAAAAGAAATCCTTTATAAACTTGTAAAATAGGAAAAGTTTTACCATTTGACGACGCCGAACCAAGATGAATAATCTGAGATTTAGGATAAAAAAATGTATTAAGTCCAAGTTTTTTGGCGCGGTATAAAAGATCAACTTCTTCCATATACATAAAAATATCTTTATCAAAACCACCTAATCTTTCATAAATTTCTTTTTTTGTTAAAATACATGCCCCGGTTATCCAATCAACCCTTTTAAACTTATTCGGCGAAGATCTAGTCAAACCCCAATAATCGCCTTTGAGAAGAAGAGTTGCAAAGACAACCGGTAAAGTAAAAAATCGGCAGGCAGACGGTTGAGGGGTAAGATCCCGATTAAGAAGCTTAGCTCCTAAAAAATGAACCTGTTTCTCATTAGTAATGTAAAAATTAAAGAGCTTTTCTATTGCACGGTTTAAGACAATCACATCCGTGTTCAAAAGCAGGATATATTTTCCAGATGCTCTCTTAACTCCGAAATTATTTCCTCTGCCAAAGCCTAAATTAGTTCCTGTTTGGAAATAAATTACATGACTATTTTTATCTAGGGTTATTTTTTGAAGCGCTTGAGCCGAGCCATCAACAGAATTATTATCAACAACAATAATTTCATACTTTATTTTTGTATTTGTCAGTGATCTGTTTATTGATTCTATACAATCTTCAGTGATTTTTTTTGTATTGTAGGAAACGATAACAACAGATAAATCTACAGTTTTCATCAGGCTTAATTTTAGCAAAAGTTAATAGAAATATCATGACGAATTATTGTCTGCGGAAAAATCTGCTAAAGAATTGAGGTTGGGTGTTTGGAAAAAATAAAACCTTCTTTTTTAGGAATTATAAATAATTAAAAATAAAAACCGCACTAGTAAAAGCTTGTTTTCCAAAAGTTGCTATTGGATCAGACAAAAAATTTGCTGGAAAATAATTTAAGTGAAATATTCCATTTCTTAAAGTTACCCCTCCTTTTTGAATTCCTTCTTTAACAACTATTACGTCAATATCATTTGAATTACGAAAAGTTCTTCCTCCAAATACTCCGAAAGCCAGAGCCCCCCCATTCATTTCTACTTGAGCCAAATTTAGAAGTCCTATACTTTCGGCCTTATTTAAAAATAGACCTTCTGGTATTCTATATCTCGTTTCGTTCATAATAGAAGTTAAAAAAAATTATCCAACTCTAAATAATTTATATCCTAGATCATCCGTTGCAAAACAACTTGAACTTGATAATGTTCCAAAGTCATAGACTTGGGTTTCATTGTCAGCATCTTGAAAAACTGCCTTGCACTTTCCATAAATCGGCGGTCTACTGCCCCCCCTAAGAGCGATTTTTTCTTCAATAGATTTTTTTGTATCTTGCTCTTGAACAACAGGTGCACTTGGATTTATAGGTGTTTGCGGTTCACCCTTAAACCAAATACAATTTCCACATCTTTCACTCATATTATTTATTGTTTACGATTTGTAATTGCTAAAATACTTGACGTAATTACAGCTATAGGAATTCCAATAAAAGATATGAGTAATAGTCCGAGACCTGCTTTTAATTCTCCGTTTCTCATCATTTCAATTGTACCGGGAAAATAATTAGTAAAAGCGGTTGCTCCTGCTTTTAAAGGATTTCCTGATTTAATAGCATCGTCTATACCCATCGACCATCTATAAGGATTTTCTGACATGACCTATTATATATTATAGGTTGATGTTCTTCAATTTGAATTTTAAAAAAAGCAAGTTTATTATTTTCGCAAAATTTTGCTAAAGATTTGATTTTGGGGATTTGGAAATAATATTTCTTATTTAATTTTTTTTATTTTCCCTTTTTTAGTTGTTTGATTAATAACTTCTTTATTATTTTTTAGTTCAGTTTTTTCTAATGATTCAAAAGGAGATTTATTTGGTGATTGTTTTGTTTCCGGAAATGCTTGATCAATATCATATTCAGTTATTCCTTCAAATCCGTTTTTGTGACATAAATTGTATATGAGACCAACAATTTTTCTGTTTATATTAGTTTCAAGATTTGTGGGATTATTTATTATTTCATAAAGTTCTCTTATCTCTTTTCTTATAGCGCTATCTTTATGAAAAGTGACAGATATTCTATTTAACGCTCTTCTAAATTCAGTCGAAGCATAATCTCCTCTAAAGGTCATAAGATCTCTTACCGCTTCATTTTTCATTCGTTTATCAATTGTTCTTTCACCTAAAATCCATAAAATTAAACCAATCAAAAGTGGACCAAGAATATTTCCTATTAGATTATAAGTGTCAGGGGTTAAAATATTCATAGTGGATTGACGCTAATAGGAGCAACTACAGGTGCCCTTTCGCCTACCAAAGGTTTGTAATAATCAAATAAATATGCTTCAACTCCATTTAAATATGCTTTATTGA
>Ga0100399_1002054_pt1 | contig 14676 bp, 16 predicted proteins | sample CryGeymeta201523_FD_81545 | JGI IMG/M metagenome (GOLD analysis project Ga0100399, IMG submission 81545) | Groundwater microbial communities from Crystal Geyser aquifers in Utah, USA - Crystal Geyser metaG 2015-23 | ecosystem: Environmental > Aquatic > Deep subsurface > Groundwater | place: USA...
TGCGATAACAAAAGCGTTGGAATGCTTATCTGGAAAGACAAGAAACTTCTCTTAATAGAAAGAAAGTTATTCCCCTTCGGCTTTGCTCCTCCTGCTGGACATGTTGACGATAAGGGCGGTTTTGAAGAAGCTGCAAGAGAAGAAGTCCAGGAAGAAGTAGGACTGAGTCCAATAAACATTAAGCTTGTTACGGAAGGTAGAAAAGACAATCGGTGTCGTAGAAAAGGCGGAGACTATCATTATTGGAAAATCTACAAAGTGGAGGCAGAGGGAAAACTCAAACCAAGTGAGGATGAAACCAAACAGGCTGGATTGTACACAAAAGACCAGATAAAAAACCTCTCTGAAAGAACGGCTAGATACTTGGACGGAGAAATAAGCGAGGAGGACTGGCAGAATAGTCCTGGTATAGAAACTGTGTGGTATGAGTGGTTTAAAGAACTAGAAATTATTTAACAAAAACCGTTGAGGAAGTCAATCTGCCTGATAATATTGCGGCGGTTCACACCTATAGAGGTCAATGGCAAGGAGGCAGGGCTTCAACCAAAGGCAGAGAAAAACAAATTTAGACGACCGATAGCAAAGTCGCTAATTTTCTTTGCCAAAATAATATACCACCACAAAAGATATTACTAAACTAACTATGCCCACGATCGTCATTATATCGGATAGTTTCATCTTTTCTTTTTATTTTTCCTACCCCTTCTGTCAATATAATATACCCAAATAATTAACAATGCTGTCATCAGCGCTCCCAAACCAAAACCTATTCTGACGTTTTCTTGAGTTACCATTTTTGTTTTTTAGAAAAGCCTAAAGCAATCTTTAGGCTTGCCAAGGTTAATCCAATTCCAACAATCAAATTGTATATCAAATCTCCACCTTTTTCAGGCCGGATAAAAGTTGTTGTTATAACACCCGCTCCAAACCAACCGGCCGCAATTGTCTGGAAAAATCCAGAAAGTACTTTCCTTTCTCCTACAGAAAAACCGCTCATACTTTAATCTCTATTTTTTCTTTCCCCATCCATTTCTGAAGAACTTTGGGAATTGTGATTGACCCGTCTTCGTTTTGATAATTTTCCATTATTGCCAGTGGTGTCCTTGATGAGGCAATTGCGGATCCGTTAATCATATGCACGAACTTCTTGGTTCCGTCTTTGGCTTTGTATTTAATATTTAGGTTTCTGGCCTGATAATCCGTGCAGTTAGAGGCTGAGGTCACTTCCCCATAGCCATTTCTTTCCGGCATCCAAACCTCGATATCAAATTTTCTGGCCGCCATTGCTCCCAAATCCCCGGTACACATTTCCAAAACCCTGTAAGGAAGACCTAAGTCTTGATATATTTTTTCTTCCATCTTTAAAATATATTCATGAAACTTATCGGATTCTTCAGGTTTACAGTAAATAAACATTTCGGCTTTTGTAAACTGATGCACCCTGTACAGACCTTTGGAATACTTACCGTATGCCCCAGCCTCTTGCCTGAAACAGTGAGAATAACCAATGTATTTAATAGGAAGTTTGTCTTCGGAAATTATTTCGTCAGCATGCTTTCCGGCAAGAGTTACCTCTGCCGTGGCAATCAATCCCAAATCCTCACCCTCTATTTTATAAGTTTGGGCTTCTTCGCCTTTTGGCAGATAGCCTGTTCCAAGATAGTATCTGCTTTTTGCCAAATCCGGCGTAATAACGGGCAGAAATCCCTCTTTTGAAAGTAAGTCAAAAACATATTGGACCAAGGCAAGTTCAAGTCTTGCTCCATCACCATATAGGAAGTAGAACTTATTTCCGGCAACTTTTGTCCCTGTTTCAAAATCCAAAATTCCCAAGGACTTTCCAAGTTCCAAATGATCTTTGGGCTTAAAATCAAACTTTCTGGGTTCTCCCCATTTTCTAATCTCTTTATTTTCTTCTTCACCCTTCCCAACCGGAACCATATCTAAAGGAAGATTTGGAATTTCATAAAGAGCCCTTTGTAAACCAGTCTCTATACTTTTTAAATCTGCCTCAAATCCCCGGATTTCAGTTCTAACTATTTTTCCTCTTTCAATCAATTCATCCGTTTTCTTTTTAGCAACTTCATCTGATATTATGTTTTTTTCTGCTCTCTCAGCTTCAAGTTTCTGAATCATCGCACGTCTCTTTTCATCCAGTTCCAAAACTGTATTAACTAAATCTGAAGAAAAACCTTTAGCACCAATTCCTTTTTTAACTTTTCCCGGATTTTCTCTGATGAAATTTACATCAAGCATTTATTTATTATACCTTTTCTAATTTATCGATTTCAGATTGAATCTGACTTACCATATTCTGGTACATCTCAATTTCCTCCTCCAACTCAAATCTTCCTGAAGGATAGCTTGAAATCATTGCGCCATCAGATCCCCCAAGCATTAAACGCTTTTCTTTAAGTTTATTTAGATATTTTTCTTTTTTAGTTCTTAATTCCTCTGGTTTGTTCATAATCCTAAATCTTTGGAAATTCCCTGCATTGCGGAAAGTGCAATTTGGATAAAATCGGATAGTTTTATTCCTAACTTCTCCTCACACATCTCAATCTGTTCTCTTTTTACTCCTGCCGCAAAACTTTTCGAATTCCATTTATCTAAAATGTTCCCAACCGTAACGTCTGCCAATTTCTTTGTCGGTCTTACCAAAGTTACCGCCACTATCAGGCCTGTTAATTCATCACAGCAGTATAAAGACCACTCAAGATTATTTTTGGGTGCATTTTGGCCGGTATGAGAAAAGTTGTGGGAGTAAATCGCGGATATAATTTCTGGGTCGTTTTCTCCCATTTCCTTTAACCAGTCAATCATTAAAAGGGTGTGCTTTTCGGGAGTATCCTTTGTTTTTTCATAATCCCCATCATGCAAAATTCCCACAATTTCCCATTTATCTTCATCTTTTTTTAGGTCGGAGGCCGATCGCCCCTTGGGCGATAAATGTTTAGCCAAAGCTTTCATTACAGCACCAACCGCATAGCAATGTTTCCTTAAATTAAGAGATTGCATGTTGGCATGAAGAAGCTCTAAAGCTATCTTGCGGGTAATCACTTGGCAACCTCCCTGATTCTCCCGATTACCTTTTCTTTCCCGAACTTGGCCAAAAGCATGCCGACGCGGGGCCCATGAGTTTTACCGATAAAAGCAGTATAGATTGCGGCAAAGGCATCTTTGGGAGGAATTTTTAACTGTTTCGTTAATTCATAAAGAGAAATTTGAAGAGATTCGGCAGAATCGTCTTCATTAAAAACCTTGATTATTCCTTTCAAATAATTTCTTTGACTTAGACTTAGACTCTTTACTTCATCGGGAACTTTTTCAGTCATTTCAAACCTATATTCATCTGGCGCATAGTTTTCCAACCAAACTTTGGCATACTTTACCCTTTCTTCGATAATTCCCATTTCGGAATCGTCAATCTTCCCGCCTTTGATATCGGCAAGCTTACCCACTATTTCGTCTAAAGAAAAGCCTTGAGATAAGTAATTGGCAATATCACGAAACCTTGGAATAAAAAATCCTTTCTCTTTTTCGGGGATTTTCCCAACCTGGGAAAGAACATAAGTTCTTGCCAGTCTTTCATCCCCATTTTTGTCATATGCTTCCCAAGCTCTGTCATATTCATCAAAAAGATCAGGGATTGCCATTGTTCCAAACGGATTAAACTCTAAGGCTTCTTTATAATTTGTCTTAACAAAAAGAAATCTTCCAAGTTCCGGCGGTACTATTTCAATCCATTGATTTGCTTTAAGTCCCACTCCTTTAGAAGTTGACATTTTCCTTCCTCCTATTAAAAAGTGTTCGTAGGGAAGTCTGTATGGCTTTGCGTATTTGAAAACTTTATCCGAAATTTCAAAAGCGATATCGTACGCACCACCCTTTGAAGCAAGGTCTTTGCCTGCCCCTTCGATTGTTACTCCCAATACTCTCCAGTGTGCAGGCCAGTCGACTTTCCAGGGAAGCTTTCCGTTTCCTCCAAAAGGGGACATTTTTCCTTCATACCCACACCCTTCGGCCCAAGTAACCATTTTGGGTTCGCATTTATACGAAACTTCTTTTCCGTCCCAGGCAAAAACTCGGGTGGTACCTAACTTGCCACATCTCTCACAAACAACCTGAAAAGGAAGCCAGCCGAGTTCTCTTTTCTCACTACCGCTGACTTTTTTGTAAATATCCTGAATCACCTCAGAATTATCAAGCGCCATTTTGATAACCTCATCAAACTTACCTTCGTGGTACATATCCCAAGACGATAGAAATCTAGCTTTAATACCCAAAATTTCAAAAACTCTCTTAAAATCATGATTAAAACATTCTGCAAAACTGGAAAAACCAGGAATGGGAGACGGAGCAATTCTAAGAGGTACACCCATGTACTTGGAGAAACTTTCTTTTAATTCCGAGGATAAACTGTCTATGGCATCAAAATCATTAAAGACAAAAGTATATATCGCTTCTTTTCCCTCGGTCTTAAGGGCTCTATAAATTAAGTCATGAATTAGTGGCCCTCGAATCGAACCAACATGGGCATAACCCGAAAGAGTCTTCATATCATCAACCCAATAAGGTTTAAATTTTCCAGAAGCAACTATTTCTTTTGCAATTCTGTCTGCCCAATGCATACAAAGCTAATTGTAGCTTCAAGAAGAAACTTATTCAATCGCAAGAATTTCGTAGGTTACTTTTCCCGCAGGAGCTTCAACCTCAGCTTTATCCCCAATCCTTTTACCAAATAAGGCTTTGCCTAAAGGAGATTCCGGTGAAATCTTTTTATTGACGGGGTCTGCCTCCCATTCTCCCACCATCTCAAAAACATGCTGATTACCATTAAATCTAACTGTTATTTTTGTTCCTACTGCCACATTGCCGTTTCTTCCGCTGGTCGAAACAACCGATGCGTTTTTCAGAACATCTTCAATTTCGGAAATTCTGCCATCCATAAACTCAAGCTCCTCGCGGGCGCTTTGATAGTCAGCATTTTCGGACAAATCTCCTTCCCCTCTGGCAAAAGTAAGTCTTTCAACCAATTTAGGTCTTTTTATTTTGACAAGTTCAGTAAGCTCTTTCGAAAGAGCTTCAATGCCTATTTTTGTCATTTGTATTACTTTTGCCATATCTTTGTGAAAAATAACCCCCCTCCTTTTCGTAGGTCGGGGGAATTAATTACCTTGAGAATTGTATTCTTCGTTAGTTTCCTTGTCAAGGAAATCAAACTATATCAATTTAGCCTCTTTGACGCTTATTTTAAGATTTTCTCCGTTAAACTCAAAAACAAAGCTAATAGGCATTTTTTTGTTATTGGTTATATATAGGTTCTGTAAGGCACTCCCATAAGTTTTATTAGGCCTAAAAGATATGGAAACTCCGTATTCCTTAGGAACTTCAGGTACATTAGCAAAATTATGATTAACCGGGGAAACAGCCTCAAGTCCGGCATCTTTAGCAACCCAGTACATAAGTGAAGCTAAATGGCAAACACCGTCTCCAAAAAGATAGCCGTCGCTCTTAAACCCATCCTGATAGTTAAAATGCCTTTGAACAGCCTCCCATGAAATCTTGTCAGCCTCAGTTACGGACCCTTCAAGATATCTTAGGGTAAGAAGGATATTATCCTTAAAAACATCGTTTACGTAGGCGTTTCCGTACCTATTTTCCAGACTCATTTCGTGGCTAGCCATATATGAATCCCCTCCAAACTTTAGATTTGGAAGGTTGGAAACCAGGCTCAAAGCAAGTACAATTGAGGCTAACATGAGGCGAAATACTACCAAACTAGAGGCTGAAAGTCAAGTTATGGGGTATTTATTAGATCATATTTACATTCTCTTTAAATGTGTCTAATCTTAATATATAAATGAAGAAATCTTCCCAGAAGAAAAACTCTTTTATAATCTTTCTTTCCACTTTTTTGATTCTTGCTTTTGCCACCGTATTTATTCCCCAGAGCCTTAAAAAACTTCCCTGTGCCAATTCCATTAGCTGCATTAAGGATCTTTCGGGTAAATATGAACCTGTCAAAGAAGGAAATTATCTAGGAAAGCTTGTAGCAGTTCCCAAAGAGATTCTTGATAATAGAAAGGCAGTACTTGCCGAATATACAGGAAGCGAAAACAAACACATTTATGTTGATTTAAGCAAGCAAACTCTCTATGCCTATGAAGACAATCACCTTGTTTATACTTTTCTCGTTTCAAGCGGGAAGTGATATCCGACACCTACGGGAGACTTCAATATTTGGATAAAGGTAAGATATACCAAGATGTCCGGGGGAAACCCGGCAATTCATACTTATTATTACCTTCCCAACGTCCCATATGTCATGTTTTTCTCTAACGATCAAATTGCCCAAAGCAGAGGTTTCAGCCTTCATGGAACGTACTGGCACGACAACTTTGGCCACCCGATGAGTCATGGATGCGTAAACATGAGAACGGCGGATGCGGAAACTCTCTACTACTGGACCAATCCGAAGGTACTGGCAAATACCACATACGCAAGTAAAGAAGATCAGGGAACCACAATAACCATCTACGGAGAAGCTCCAAAAGAGTAATAAATTTGAAAATACCGTGAATTTAGGTAAGAAAGTGAGGTAAATTCACGCCAACTTGACAAAATACCGTGAACGATAGAAAATTCCACCCTAACCCTTAAAGAAACTGAAAAAATACTTCTTGATATGGAACTTTCCAGAAACGTCAGTTTAAGAGAAATCTTTGAAGCAAAAAATTTGGCTAGGGTGATGATATATATATCTACCAAATCTAAGGCAGAAACACTCTCAAAAGATTTAATCCTGCTTCTGCATAAAATGCTCATTGAAAATATTAATGAAAAAATTGCCGGCAGGTTTAGATCTCGGGGGGAATATGTCAAGATTGGAACACATATTGCACCTAGTCCCCAGCAAATTGAAGAAATGATTAGCAATATTCTGGTTGAATACTCAAGCAACCAAAATTCGTATTTCTTGGATAAAATTGCAAAATTCCATTTGGATTTTGAAACCATTCACCCATTTAATGATGGTAATGGAAGAATAGGCAGAGTTTTTACTAACTATCAGCTTTTCGGTTTGGGATTTCCTGCAGTAATTATTAGGAACAAGGAAAAATTAAACTACAATATTTCCTTTAACGATTATCAGATATCAAAGACAACAAGACCCATGGAGAAAATTTTGGCTCTTGCTCTAATAGAGTCTTTGCATAAAAGAATTGCCTACCTTAGGGATTTCAAAATAATACCACTTTCGGAGTATGTTAAAAAATCTGGCAAATCTGCTTCATCGGTTTTTAATCTGGCCAAAAGACAAACCATCCCTGCTTTTCGGGAAAAGGGTGTTTGGAAAATTGGAGTATAAGCCACAAATTTGCTAAACTTGCCTTAAGTCGCCATCATCTAACGGTTTAGGATACCTGGTTCTCATCCAGGAAATTGGGAGTTCAAATCTCCCTGGCGACACAGATTTTACACTTTTTTAGGGGGCCAAAACTTCATGGCAACTTTCAAAACCTGATCAATACCTTCCGCAAAGATGAATTTAATGTCCTTCTTGATATTTGCCGGCACATCTTCCATATCTTTCTGATTATCTTTAGGCAAGATTATTGTTTTAAGTCCTGCACGGTGCCCCGCAATGACCTTTTCTTTGACTCCCCCAATTTCCAAAACTCTTCCTCTTAAAGTAATTTCTCCTGTCATTCCAACATGCCTTTTAACTGGAATCTTAGTTAGTGCAGAAACTAATGCAGTTGTGATTGCGTTTCCTGCTGATGGCCCATCTTTAGGAACCGCTCCTTCCGGAACGTGAATATGAATATCGAGTTTCCCCGCAAAATCAGGTTTTAACCCAAGCTCTTTGTAATGAGACCTGGTCCAAGTAAAAGCTGCCTTTGCAGATTCCTTCATTACATCCCCCAACTGTCCGGTTAAGGTTAAATTTCCCTTCCCTGGCATTAGTGAAACTTCAATAAATAGAATTTCTCCTCCGGCCGAAGTTACAGCCAGACCCGTTGACATTCCCACCTCATCGCCCTTTTCGGCAATCAGCGAAGTGAACTTTTGAGGCCCAAGAAACTTTCTGACATCCATAACTTCAATTTTTTTCGGAAATTTCTTTTTTTCGGCGGTAAGCCTTGCCACTTTTCTGCAAACCGAAGCTAAGTTTCTTTCTAAATCCCTGACCCCTGCCTCCCTGGTGTATCTGTTAATAATTTCTCTCAAAGCCCTTTCGGATATTTTAATTTTGCCCACTGCGTGAAGATTTGTTTGTTTCGACCAGATAAATTTATCGGCGATATGAAACTTTTCTTCCTCGGTATAACCCGGGAAAGAAATTACTTCCAATCTGTCTCTCAAAGCGGATGGGATTGTATCTAATACATTTCCTGTACAAATAAACATCACCTCGGATAGATCAAAAGGAACTTCAAGATAATGATCTGAAAATTCCCTGTTCTGTTCAGGGTCCAAAGCTTCAAGAAGTGCCGATGAAGGATCTCCCCTAAAGTCATTTCCTACTTTATCTATCTCATCAAGCATAAATACCGGATTTTTAGTTTGCGCGTTTTTAATTGCCTGAATTATCCTTCCGGGAAGGGCTCCCACATAAGTCCTTCGGTGACCCCTAATTTCCGCTTCATCCCTTATTCCACCCAGTGATACTCTGACAAACTTTCTGTTTAAAGCTTCGGCAATTGACCGCCCGATTGAAGTTTTTCCGACTCCGGGAGGACCGATAAAGCAAAGAATGGTGGGCTGGCTCTGGCCTTTATCCTTAAGTTTCCCTTTTAATTTCATCACCGAAAGAAATTCCAAAATTCGCTCTTTTGCCTTTTCCATTCCGTAGTGTTTTTCTTCCAAAATCTTGGCTGCAGACTTAATTGATACATTATTGGGTGAGGCTTTGTCCCACGGCATATCACAAAGCCAATCAAGATAATTTCTCACATACCCACTTTCGGGGTTATAAGGAGACATTTTAGAAAGTCTTTTGAGTTCCTTACCGGCTTTTTGGGCGGTTTCTTCATTCATCCCCGAACTTTTAACTTTCTTTTTATACTCTTCCATCTCGTCTTTATCTAAAATCTCATCTTCTTCTCCCTCCCCCAACTCTTTCTCAATCGTTTTTTTCTTCTCCCTTAAGATATTTTTTCTCATTGTTTCTTCAAATCTCTTTTGGGTTTTAGCGGAAATTGTTCTTTCCAAATCAAGCGAATTTATTTCGTTGGCCAAAAATTCCAAAACCTTCTGCATTCTGGGTTTTAAGGAAAACATTTCCAATATTTTTTGTTTTTCTTCGGTTTTAATATCCAAAACCGCCGCAATCTGATCAACAACTTCAATCGGAGAAATTTCTCCCGAAATAAGTTTCATGACAGTTACCACTTCCACCTGCTTGCCTGAATTAATTGCTTTCTTAAAAAGATCGGAAAGCTGTGAGGAAAGGGCTATAACCTCGCTTGAATTATCTCTATCCTCGGGAATTTCTACAATTTTTCCGATTAAGTAAGGTTCATGAGATACAATTTCTTCCAATCTAATTCTTGCCTGACCCCGAACCAGCGAATGAATTTCATTATCCGTAGCCATCATTTGAGTTATTGTTGCAATAGTTCCGATTTCGTATAGATCCTCTTTATCAGGATCTTGAGTCTTTACGTCTTTTTGAGAAAAAATGGCAATAACACGGTCCTGCTGAAAAGCGGAATTAACCGCCATCACGGATTTTTTTCTGGTAAAAGAAAGAAGCGTATCCGAATGGGGAAAAACCACAGAACCGCGGATAGGAACAACCGGAACTTGCCTTACTAATTTATCGTCTGTTTGCATGTTAGCAGTCTATAACTTACTCTGCTAAAAGTCAACCCGTTTTCTAAAGTGAATTTTCTGAACAAGATGCGAGATGCCTATCCCCAATATCCCTCCCGCAAGAACATCAATAGGATAATGAATATTAGCCAAGACCCTTGAAATACCAACCGCAAAAGCAGATAAAAGATAGATTGCCCCCATTTTTCTGTCATGTCTAAAAATTGTCCAAGCCATAGCAAAAGCGGTGGCAGCATGGCCTGACGGAAAAGCACCGTTTGTCAGCGAGAATAAAACAAAAGCTTCTTTCCCATTTAACTGGAAAGGTCTTTCGATGGGAAAAATGGATTTAATAACCCAAGCTATAATCCAGGCTATAACACCAGCAAAAAGGGCGTGGATGGCCTCTTCCTTTTTAATTTTTCCATCATGAAGTGACAAGCTTCGCTTATCATAAATCCAAAGAACAAAAACTCCTGCAAACATGATCCAGAGGAAAAAACTGGCAAAAAATTCAATAATTCCTTTTTCAATCATTGGTATATAATCAATTGTACAACCAATATGAGACATATTGTAAAAAGTTTTAAATTCGCCGCAGACGGCATAAAAGAAGCCTTCCAAAGCGAGAAAAACATGAAGGTTCATTCTCTATTAATGGTTCTGGCAATTGCTTTAGGAATTGTTTTAAAACTATCATCAGTTGAATGGGCAATACTTACAATTACCATAGGACTGGTACTCATCTCGGAATTTATTAATACTTCACTTGAACAAATTGTAGATTTGGTTAGCCCGGAAAAACAGGAAAAAGCAAAAATTGCAAAAGATGTCGCGGCAGCCGGAGTTTTAGTTTCAGCAATCGTTGCAGTTTTAATCGGCGCTCTCCTTTTTCTTCCTAAATTTTTCTAGACACTCTCCCGAGGTGTCAATAGTAGTACACCTCCGAGGTGTACTTTTTATTTAAAATAAACTAGTCTGGGAGAAATTGTTATTTTTGGATAAAATATAGGTAAAATCTAAACTAACTTCTCTTGGATTATTCCAGTAATCGGTAAACTTTAATGACTTGTTCTTTAGAACGTAGTCGTAGATATCTTTTGTGATCCTGACATCATCTTCGCAGTATTTCTTAAGTAGTTCTAAACTTTTTTTATCTCCCCTTTCCCAGTAGAGAACTGCATTTTCTCCGGAATCTGTTTTTTGAACTCCAAGTGTTGCCTTGGCAATTTTATGAAGCGATGTTTTATGTCCCGTCGCCTTTTTAATCTCATCTAAAATATCAAAATGGGGAAGTTTTGAAAAACCGTTTGGTGAATAAGGGGAAAGAGCAGGAACATCAAAGGAAAGTGAATTAAAACCTATGATTCTATTAGCATTTTGAAATATCTTCCACATATCAGGAAAGTCTTTTTCCCAAAAACTTAATATTTCCCCTTCGACTTCGCTCAGGGTTTTATCAAGTTTCCTGTGATACAAAGAAAGGATAGATACTCCAAAACGGGAAGGATCAAACTTTCCGTCTTTTACAAAAAAACTCTTTGTCTCCAAATCAAAAACTACTTCATCAAACATAGATAGAAGTTATTATATAACAGTTTCTTTAAGCTATAACTGGGGCATGGGTTTCTAAAACTTCAACTCTTTCTTGAAGATCATCCTGAACCTTCCCTTGTCTTTCCAACCTATCGTCAATCTTTTCCAATTTTTCTTCAACTCTATAAAGATCAGTCTTTGTTGCCATATTTTCTCTCATCTCAGCCACATCTGTTATAACATTATCAACTTTATCCTGTAATTTATCTAAACTGGGTAAAACAACCTCTTTAAAAGAGTCTGCAAAAAACTTAGCTAATTTCTCGTCCTTTTTAATTACCATAATTTGATCTTATTCCCTGAAAACAACAAGTCAACCAGTGAAAAACAACACTCGTGCGTACCACCCGCGAGGTGGTTTATTTGTACCAAACAATTACCGAAGTCAAGACTTATTTGGCAATTCATGATATAATATCATTTAAGTTGAAATTCGATACGTTTAGGGTTAGGTGAATTGCCTTCTTTAAACATCGAAAAAGATGGGTGGTGAGTAAAGAATGGCAAAAAGATTATTTGTAGGCGGAATTCCCTGGAGTTTAACTGATGCTACTTTAGCGGACCTTTTTGGAAAAATAGGCAAAGTCACTTCTGCGAAAATTATCGTTGATAAATTCACACAACAAAGCAAAGGTTTTGCTTTTGTAGAATTTGAAAACGATGCGGACGCGGACAAAGCTATTAAAGAATTAAGCGATACCGAAGTAGAAGGAAGAAAAATTGTTGTTCAGGAGGCCCGTCCACTTGAAGAAAGAGCACCAAGAAGAGATTTTGGAGGAGACAGACGTAGTGGAGGAGGATTTGGAGGAGGAGACAGAAGGGGAGGACGGGGTGGTTTTTCAAGAGGCGGAGGAGGAAGGTGGTAAGATGAGCAATAAATGCAGCCTTTGCGGAAAAGAGAGGGTAGTTGTCAAAACCCGAAAAGAAAAGGTAGGGAATTCCTACGTGATCTCACGGGAAATGTCTTGCCCGGATTCCGAGTGTCAGAAAAAGGTAGAAAAAACTCTCTTTAATGAAGCAAAGAAAAGAAGCTTTATTAAAGGTGAACAGTTAAAAAGAGAGGAAGAACGCAAAATACGAATCGCCAATAGCCTCAAGGGTTAATTCTGCTACAATAAAATCAGTGAAGAATAAAATAATCATATTTATTTCGTTTTTACTTCTCAACATAGGCGCTCTAACATCTTTTTTCTTTGTTAAAAACAGGCAAGTGCCAAAAGAAAAACCTCTCCCCCTTCTTAAATACACTTTTGAAAATCTTAAAAATACAGACCTGCCTACTTCAACAATTGAGTTTGGAGAAATAAAAGATGAAACAGAAAGTTACATATCCAGAATATTTTATTTTAACGTTCCCGAACGACCGGGATCTACAAACACTTTAAAAGTCAGCGGACTGGCAAATATCCCAAAAGGAACAGATAACTATCCGATAATCATAATGTTTAGAGGCTATATTCCGAAAGAAACATATAAACCGGGTGCAGGAAGCCAGCCTTCAGCAAAGATCTTAGCTAAAAACGGATTTATTACCCTTGCTCCGGACTTTTTGGGCTACGGGGAATCGGCAAGTGCCTCGGCAACTTTATTTGAAGACAGATTTCAAACCTACACAACCGCCTTAACACTCCTTAATTCACTTTCATCCCTGAAGGAAATTGGTGCCGATACGACCAAGATTGGCATCTGGGGACACAGTAATGGAGCCCAGATAGCTCTATCAGCCCTCGCGATGAGCGGGGTTAATTATCCAACTGTATTGTGGGCACCAGTTTCAAAACCTTTCCCCTATTCAATTCTTTTTTACACAGATGAAACAGATGATTACGGAAAAGCTTTACGCAAGTCGCTTGCGATTTTTGAAGAAGATTATGATGTGGAACTTTTTTCTCCGGCTAATTACTACAGCTGGATAAAGGCACCTCTCCAGATTCATCAAGGAGCCGCCGATCAGGAAGTTCTTCCTTTTTGGACCGATGAACTGGTTGAAACATTAAAGAAAGATAATATTGATGTAACTTATTTTGAATATCCCGGAGCAGATCACAACCTGCTCCCTAACGGTTGGAATAATGCAGTCTTAAGAGAAATTGAATTTTTCAAAGAAGAGCTTTAAGAAGCGCTTCACGGATGTTTTTACCAGCAAACCAGCTTTTAAGAAAGACAATGGCATGTTTATTTCTATTCCACTCCTGAAGATAATATTTATTTACGTGTCCGCCCTTTTTGGACAGGTTACTGGCAAGTTCGTCTACTGAGAATTTTGTATTTATAGTTCATTATAGCATACTTACATCTTCAAAAACCGGAGGTAAATTCATTAAAGTATTTTAGTGATTGTAATGAAGCTAAAAACGCCATAGAAAATGACATCCTCCCCGCTCTAAAGAGCGGGGTATCCCTCCAAAGGAGGATGACATATCAGCGTTCAATTCATCTCCGCAATGAATTGCGGAGTGTTCTTGAATGCTGTTATAAAAGCGCAAACAACAAAGACGTTTCTTATTAAACTTGGCCTGAGAGTTTTATTAAGCTTCGTATTATTAAGCCAGAGAAGAAAACCGCTATAGAAAAACATTGCGAAAGCATTTAGTATTGCCCCCGTAACAACAAGTTTAAACGGTTCGGTCATGCCTAAAGAAAAAATAACTATTCCCATAAGTATCTGAACCCACAAAAAAATATAATAGTAAATTCTCAATTTTTGAGGATTAAATTTCTTTGGAGAAAATATTACCAGGTTTTCGGACATTATTCTGCTTGTTGCATCAAGAACAGAAAATTGGGTTGAAAATAAAAAAAGAGTGCAGACAACCAAAAATGATATTCCCAAAAAAGGCATAAAATTTTGAGAGATCAGCGAACTCTCAACAAAAATAAACGATATTCCTTCATTCAGATTATTTTTCCCATAAGCGGTGGTAAAGGCTAAAAGCGCAAGAGAGAGGATGGTAAGAAGCCCTGTTAGCCAAAAAATAGCAAAATGTTCAATATTTATCCTTTTCCACCAAATTTTGTATAGTTTTCTATTTTCAGTGGTATCGGAGAAAGGCCTGCCAAAAATCTCAATTTTTTCCTTTTTACCGGTTAAAATGCTCGTTAATTTTCCGAAATGCTTCCCCATTCCATATCCTTTTTCTTTAATATGACATCCTCCCCGCTCTAAAGAGCGGGGTATCCCTCCAAAGGAGGATGACATATCAGCGTTCAATTCATCTCCGCAATGAATTGCGGAGTGTTCTTGAATGCTGTTATAAA
>Ga0100399_1002077_pt1 | contig 14619 bp, 15 predicted proteins | sample CryGeymeta201523_FD_81545 | JGI IMG/M metagenome (GOLD analysis project Ga0100399, IMG submission 81545) | Groundwater microbial communities from Crystal Geyser aquifers in Utah, USA - Crystal Geyser metaG 2015-23 | ecosystem: Environmental > Aquatic > Deep subsurface > Groundwater | place: USA...
ACCAAAAGGTTACGCTCTAAAGCTCCCTCAGCCGCCCCTCTGTCCCCTGTCCAATTTGCAGACCGCCGAGGACTAGGCCTTTATTTCCTGCCTACTATTTATTATGACACAGTCTCCGAGGGGGAGAGGGGAGGGTGGGGGGAATGAAGTTTATCGTAGATCGAATGCTTGGAAGGTTAGCTAAGGAATTGAGGATGCTTGGTTACGATACCGTTTTTTACCGCGGAGACAATGCTTATCAAATGATAAAATTGGCTCGTGAGGAGGATCGGGTGATCTTGACTCGAAATACCAAACTCATTCCTAAGAGATCAGAGGATCGCCTCGTCAGGATCATGGAGGACAAAACTCCTCTCCAGTTGAAAGAGCTCATTCAAAAGAAAGTCATCTCATTGTACGAGGAAAACCTTTTTTCCAGGTGCCTCCTCTGTAACATTCTCCTCGATAAAATCCCACGGGAAGAGGCAAAAGGAAAAGTTCCAGATTTCATCTTCTATCAACAGAAAGAATTTTCCCGTTGTCCACGGTGTCTGAGAATCTATTGGCGAGGTTCACATCAGGAGAACATGCAAAAAAAGGTGAAAGAACTATTTGGTTGATTGGGTCTATCTGAACAAGAAAAACCAGAGATGCGCATTATCAGTGGAACATCAAGGGGGCGAAAATTAGTGACACCAAGAAACCATTTTCTTCGCCCCACCTCTGACCGGGTGAAGGAATCTCTCTTCAATATCCTCAGAGAGGAAATGGGAGGGAAGGTTGTTCTGGACCTCTTCGCAGGCACAGGAAATTTAGGGATCGAAGCTCTGAGTCGGGGGGCGAAGAAGGCCATTTTTGTTGAAAAGGGAAGACAGGCCTTACGGCTCATTCAAAGAAATCTCACTCAATTCGGGTTAGAGGAACAGTCTGAAATTCTTCCCAAAGATGCAAACCGAGCGATTGGAATTCTCAAACAGAGAGGGGAATGCTTCGACCTGATCTTCATGGATCCTCCTTATGAGAAGGGATTGATCCAAAAAACCTTAATGCAATTGAACTTCCATCAGATTTATCACAAGGACCCCATCCTGGTCATCGAACATAACCGGCGGGAACCCCTTCCCTATATCATGGATGGATGGAATCTTATTCGCCAACGACGGATTGGAGACACCGTGATTTCTTTTTTAACCCCTCAGAGAGAACATCACACAACCGAGGTTAAAATAGAATCCTGAAATCGTTTCTCCCTACTCACAACAGGGTATTGCCAATATAGGGGGTGTGGAATGGAAAAAAAGAAGAAAGGAGAGGATAAAAATATGGGAAAAGTGGCTATCTATCCAGGTTCCTTTGACCCCATTACCTATGGTCATATCGATATCGTCGAGAGGTCACTTGAGATTTTTGACAAAGTGATCATTGCCATCGCAGAAAATGCAGATAAACGCTCCCTCTTCTCCGTTCAGGAACGTCTTCAGATGGTGAAAACCATCTTCAAAGATACACCCAATGTCCTCGCGGATAACTTCAAGGGACTTCTCGTCGATTATGTGGCGAAGACCAATGCTAAGGTCATTCTAAGGGGCCTCCGGGCAACCTCCGACTTCGAATATGAATTTCATATGGCTTCCATGAATCGAAGCCTCAACACCCATCTAGATACCCTCTTTATGATGACTAGTAAGGACTATTTTTTCGTCTCCTCCAGAACGATCAAAGAGGTTGCCAGATTAGGGGGTGGAGTTGAGGGATTGGTTCCCGACCTCGTCGTCAGGCGACTAAAAGAAAAGTTCAAGCTCCCTGTCAAAAAAAAGAAACAGATTAGTTGGGACGATTAAAAAGAAAGGGTTCCAGGTGTCTAGGGTTCAAGGGTTCCAGTATCAAAATTTTATTTAATCTTTCTTTTGAACACTTGGCCACTGGAACCCTTGAACCCTGGAATCCTCGACCCCTCCCTATGAAAAAATTGATCCTCTGTGATTTTGATGGGACGATCAGCGTTCGGGACATGGGCTATGTCCTGGTCAATCAATTTACCTTGGGAAATTGGGAAGCGATCGACCGGGATTTCCGCGAGGGAAAGATTGGCTCAAAAGGGGCTTACTCCCAAATTTCAAAAATCCTTAAGGGGGATGAGTCCGCCATTCTTCGTTTCGTTCAAGAGCATTCCGACATCGACCCTTCCTTCTCTATTTTTTACCGCTCTTGTCGTGAGAAGAACATCGATATTAAAATTGTCAGCGATGGTCTTGATTTCTATATCAAAAAGATTCTGGAAATTCACCACCTCTCAGAAATCCCCTTCTATGCCAACCGTACCCATTTCCGGGATGAGGGAAGCATAGACATTTCTTTTCCTCACTCCGAGGAAGAGTGTGGTCTTTGCGGGACCTGTAAAAAGAAGCTCATTCAAATGCACCGAAAAGAATATGATTCCATCTTTTTCATCGGAAATGGCCTTTCCGACAGGTGTGCGGCTCAAGAAGCAGATTTCGTCTTTGCTAAAGATTCCCTCTACACTTATTGTATCGAACAGGATATCACCTGCCATTTTTTTAAGGACTTTCGGGAGATTCTCGATGACTTGAAGAAGCAGATCCGTGGAATTATCTTTGACCTCGATGGAACATTGATCGAATCTTATGAGGCAATCTATCTTGGGCTGAAAGAGTGTCTTCAATATTTCGGGAAGGAGATCTTTCCTTTTCGCGATCTTAAAAAATATCTAAAGGCAGATTTAGAGGCGACACTTTCCCAATTCTTTACCCTTGAGGAGGTCTTAAAAGGTATCCCCATCATGAGAAAAAAATATGAGGAGATCTATCTGGATAAAACTCACTTTTTAAACGGGGCCCAAGAGGTTCTAAAAGCGCTCCATTCCGAGGGGGTTATTCTGGGTATTGCTTCAAACAAATTAGGTCGTTTTTCGAGAGGGGCTATCCTGCATTTGGGAGTGTCAGACTATTTTAAATCCATCATCGGCGCTGGAGATGTTTCAAGAAACAAGCCTTTTCCAGATATGATCCATACCGCTTTAAAGGAGATGAACCTTTCCCCAGAGGAGACGATCTTCGTCGGGGATACCCTCACGGATATTCAGACAGGAAAACAGGCAGGAGTTGATGTTTATGCCCTTCCTACTGGATTCTATACAAAAAAGGAACTCTCTCAAGAGAAACCAAGACGACTATTAAAAAACCTCCAGGAACTCGTCTGCGTTGTCCTACATTCCCTTTCATAAACCTATTTAATTTTTAACCGATAAAAAGGAAAGGATCGTTTATTCCAAAGGCAGAGAAGATTGCGCCGGAGGGTGAGTTTTTGTTGCAACGGGTAATGAGATAGGGTCATGAATATTTCTTCAAAACCTGTTGGGCAACTGTTAATCCGCCGAAGATCTCTCCCCCCAGTCCCCAATAGGGGAAATTCTCTTTTCCAACGAAGTAAATGTTTTTGGACATGCTCAAGGGAACCATTCCTTCCCTCCAATAAAAATTAGAAGTCGCCTCGTAAAGAAAGCTTGAATAAGACCACCTGGGAACATGATCACTGGCCCACTGGAAATCAACAAATTCGATGTAATCCTCAAGAAAAGGAAAGAGATGATATAGATGTTTCATGATTCCTTGCTGGTAATCGACCAGAAGGGTCTGTTCCCATTTTCTTACATCCATAAGGCTTTGGACGGTAAGGGCCCTCCTACCTTCCGGCGCCCTGGTCTCGTCTCCTTTCGGACTAAGGGAAAGGAATAGGACATTTCCATCATCGTAGGGCTTTTCAAGATCCAAAATGGAGATAAGTAGATCCTTCATTCCTACCGGAATAACTTTTTCGCGGATCCCTAAGAATAAAGGGATCATCACGTATAAAGGTTTGATTTTGCTCCCCCACTTTAATAACTCCTTCCCTTTTTTACCCAGGAGGGATGAAATACGATGGAGGGGAGAATTAAAAATGAGAAATTGAGACTGAAATACCTTCGGGTCTTCTTCAAAGGATAGAGTGAACCCCTTTCCCCACACTCGATTTACCTTTTTCACTCTATCGATTTCTTCGACTCTCCCCCCAGATTGTAAAAATTGATTTAAAATTTCTTTTTCTAGTTTTTCTAAATCAAAATCTGGATTCAATTCATTCGCCTCATCGAATAAAATGTGAGCGGCTAAAGAGATAGGAAATCGATCTGAATAAAGATTCCCCCAAGAGATCAGTTGAAGTTGGATGAATTCTCTAAACTCTCTCGAAAATGGAAAGAGCTTCTGGTCTATTGTTTCGTTCGGGAAGGGCTTGAATGGAAAATATTTTTTGAGGAAAGAACGTTGTCGAAGGGGAAAAAATGGCGAAGAATTTTTCTTTTCATTCGCCTTTTGTGAAAGACGCTGGATTTGATCCAGTTCATCATAAAATTCTTCAATCTGAACCGCCTCTTTTGGAAATTCCCTCTTCCATTCATTCTGGGATAGGGAAAGCTGAGAGAAAATGTCAATCCTTGACTTAGGAAGGACCACTTGAAAGGGGGCTCTCTGCTTTGATTTGCCCGAAATGATCTTAGCCCGCTCCCTCTCTTCTTGTGTCCCTGCCAGTAAAGGAAGGTTCATTACCTGAGAGATTTTTTTTAAAAGGCTATGCCTTAACCGTTTTTCTGAAAAGTTTGAAAAGGGTACAAAACGGTATCCTTTTATGGCATAGGAGGGTTGGTATCCTTTTTCTCTCAGTAACAAGACGGGGTGGTTATTTTTTGACAACAAGGTCCCCGCCACCAAACCACCCAAGCCAGAACCTAATACGATCGCCTCTTGCTCATTTCTTGGCCGTTTCATCATAATCTCAACCTCTTCCTTTTGACATTGGCCAGCGGAAGCTTGCGGATGGTCTTGGTAATTGTTTGCGGATCATGATAATACTGGATAGGTTAAATGAGGGTGACGATACGATGTTGGAAAATGAAGGGTCAGACAAATTCGATTGCCTCTTGTTCCCTCTCTATCTTTCCCACCTCGCCGATGGTAAAGGCCTTCTCGCCTAAAGAATTAAGCCTGGCTAAGATATCCTCGACTTCTTTAGGTCTGACGATAAGAATCATTCCAATCCCGTTATTAAAAGTGCGAAGCATCTCCTCCTCAGAAATCTTCCCTGTTTCCTTCAAAAAGGGGAAGATAGAAGGAATCTCCCAGGTGCCTTTGTGGACAATCGCTTTACAGCCCTTTGGAATCACTCTCGGAAGATTCCCCGCAATCCCCCCGCCTGTGATATGAGCAATTCCACCAATATGGAAGTCTCGCATAAGGTTGAGGACTGTCTTGACATAAATGCGAGTCGGCCGGAGAAGCTCTTCACCCAATATTTCTCCAATTTCTTCGATTCGCTTTTCCAGGTCCATTTTATGTTGATCGAGAACCAATTTTCTTACCAGAGAGTATCCATTGCTGTGGAGACCACTGGAGGCGATCCCAATCAATTTGTCCCCAACAGTCACACTCGATCCATCAATCAATTGAGCATCCTCTACAATGCCTACGGCGAAACCAGCCAGGTCGTATTCCCCCTCTTTATAAAATCCTGGCATTTCAGCCGTCTCTCCGCCGATGAGGGAACATTCAGCTTCGATGCACCCTTTAACTATCCCTGAGACCACCTTCATCGATTTTTCGGTGTCCAGTTTAGGGGTGGCAAAATAATCCAAGAGGAAAAGAGGTTTTGCCCCACTGACCACAATATCATTTACACACATCGCTACCAAATCAATCCCGACGGTATCATGGCGATCCATCAAGAAGGCGATCTTCAGCTTGGTCCCTACCCCATCGGTAGAGGAAACGAGGATTGGTTTCTTATAACGTTCCAGATTGAGAGAGACGCACCCTGCAAAACCGCCAATTTTCGTCAATACCTCAGGTCGGAATGTCGATTCCACCATGGGTTTGATCGCTTGAACAAAGGCGTCTCCTTTTTCAATATCAACCCCTGAATCTTTGTAAGAGAACTTCTTCACCCTCTTCCTCTTCAAAAACCAAAATATGTTTTAGATTAATCGATATCCCCTAAAATGTCAACCCTGTGGAGTGGATTGACATGGGACATAAATTGAATAAACTCATTTGCATTCATTATCTGAAGTATTCCGTCGGAGGTTATTACTCCACAGGGAGTAATCCCTCAGTTACGAATGGTAAATCCTTACGGCAAATATGTAACTCAGGGCTTTAGCCCCGCCGGGCTGGAGAGCCCTCTGGGCCGGAAGCCTGATTCATCAGCCCTGAAGGGCTGAGTTACAGGTTACGGTAACAGTCGGTCGCCCCATAACTGAGGGATTACCACAGGGCAAATATTTTACTTGCAGATTTAGATAGACTTTGTTAATTTTACTTGGTTTTATTTATATTTCAGGTGACTGAATATGAAAGTTGAAGAGTTCGATTACCATCTTCCCATATCCTTGATCGCTCAATACCCTTCTCCCCAAAGGGGAGAGACTTCTTTAATGATCCTTCACCGTCAGACGAGCGTGATCGAGCACCGAATCTTTGGAGATATTGCTAAATGCCTGAATTCTGCCGACCTCCTTGTCATGAATAATACTCGGGTTCTTCCGGCTCGACTCATTGGGAAAAAAGAGACCGGAGGAAGGATCGAGATGCTCCTCATCCCTTCATGGAATGGAACTAAAGGAGAATGGAGAGCCTTGATAAAGGGCTCAGGGAAGGTAAAAAGAGGGACTCGAATCCGATTTGAGCAGGGATTTGAGGGAGAAGTAGAAGAGGTGAAGGATGGAAAAGGAAAGGTGAACTTCTCCTATCAGGGTGAGGTAATAGATATCCTTCAAAGGATCGGCCACATTCCTCTCCCCCCTTACATCAAGCGTGGGGATGAACTATTGGACAGGGAGCGTTATCAGACCGTTTTTGGAGAGAGAGACGGATCGATTGCCGCACCGACTGCAGGTCTCCATTTCACCCATGCTTTCCTTCATTCGCTTAGGGAGAATGGAGTACGCACCACAACGATCACTCTCCATATTGGAATTGGAACCTTCGCCCCAGTAAAGGCCAGCGACATCGAAGACCATACCATGGAAACAGAATGGATAATGATACCAGAGGAAACGGCAAGAGAAATTGAGGAGACGAAAGCCCGGGGTGGAAAGGTTATTGCTGTAGGAACGACCACGACACGTGCCCTTGAATCTTTTTCCAATGGAAATGGAGGGGTAAGAGCCGGTAAGGGAATGACCTCTTTATTTATCTATCCTCCCTATCGCTTTCGTGTCATAGATGGGTTAATCACCAACTTCCATCTGCCTAAATCGACGTTGATCATGTTGGCATCAGCCTTAGCAGGAAAAGACTTATTAATGAAAGCTTATCAAGAAGCCATTCGCAGAAAATACCGATTTTATAGTTATGGCGATGCGATGCTGATCCTCTGAAGGAATGGAATAATGGAAGACTGGAATAATGGAATATTGAGTTAACCATCGTTCCATTAATCCATCATTCCAATATTCCAATTGTGATTGTGATGGCTTTTCGTTTCGAGATAATCAAAAAGGATAGCTTTTCCCGGGCAAGAATAGGGAGGGTTGAAACAGACCATGGGTCTTTCAATACCCCTGTTTTTCTCCCTGTGGGAACACAAGGGACGGTCAAATCCCTCACCCCTGAAGAATTAGTGGAGATAGGTGTCGAGGCCATCTTAGCAAACACATACCATCTCTACCTTAGACCAGGGCATGAGACGATTGGTAGATTGGGAGGGCTCCACACTTTTATCCATTGGGAAAGGCCTATTTTAACCGATAGCGGCGGCTTCCAGATATTCAGCCTCGGAAGTCTTCGAAAAATTTCCGAAGAAGGGGTGATTTTTCAATCTCACCTGGATGGCTCTTCACACTTCCTCACACCGGAAAAGGTCATGGAAATTCAGAGAAGCCTAGGCTCTGATATTGCCATGGTTTTAGATGAATGTGTCCCCTACCCTTCTCCTTATGAATATGTGAAGACCTCGATGGAGCGAACGAGCCGTTGGGCAAAAAGATGCTTAGAAGTGAGACGAGAAAACGATCCTGCCCTTTTTGCCATTGTTCAGGGAGGAGTGCATCGAGATTTAAGGGAGAAGAGCGCTCAAACTTTGGTGGAAATGGGATTCCAGGGATATGCCATGGGTGGTCTTAGTGTGGGTGAACCAAAATCAATGATGTTGAATGTCCTGGAATGGACAACCCCGTTTTTGCCGGAGAATTCCCCTCGGTATTTAATGGGCGTTGGAACACCAGAGGATATTATCGATGCCGTGATGCGTGGGGTGGACTTCTTCGATTGTGTCCTTCCGACAAGGAATGCACGAAACGGAATACTTTTTACCTCTTCAGGAAAGATATCAATCAAACAGGCTCAATATGTTGAGGATCGAAGGCCTGTGGATGAAACATGCGCTTGTTACACCTGTCGCCACTATTCCAGGGCCTACCTCCGTCACCTTTACCTTTCTAAAGAAATTTTGTCTTCGAGGTTGAATACCATTCATAATTTGTATTATTATATGACTCTTTTAGGAAAGATCAGGGAAGCCATCCAAGAAGGGCGTCTTCTCGATTTTTATAAATCCCACAACTCACACCATGGATTGGAAACAGAATTTTCTAACCATTTTCAATCCAACTGAGGGCGGGGTAAAATTTAAAAGGAGGATTTTATGGGAATAGAGCTGGCTTATACGATGGGAACACAACCGGGAGGAAGTGGAGGTCAAGGGTCTCAAATTTGGAGTTTTCTGCCCATTATTTTCATCTTCGTCATCTTTTATTTCCTACTCATTCGACCTCAACAGAAGCATAAGAAAGAACATCAGAATCTGTTGTCAAACCTCAGGGAGGGAGACAATGTTTTAACCTCTGGAGGAATCTACGGCCGAGTGACTGGCATCAAGGATGATAAAATTACCGTTGAAATCTCCGACAAGGTAAGAGTAAAGGTCAATAGAGGCCATATTGCAGGAGTGATTAAACAGGATGTATTAAAATCGAACTGAACAATTTAGAATTATGAGTTTTGAGTTATGAATTGTGAATTAAAGATTTAATTAAATTCTTAACTCATCATTCTTAACTCTTAATTTCGGGTTTTAAACCCCCTTGCTCTAAACATTGTTTTAGGGCTATAATCCACGAGGAGGTGAAACATGAGGAAATATGAAACCATCTTTATTTTGGACCCTGATCTCGAAGAAGAACATGCCTTATCAGTAATCGAAAAGGTCAAAGGAATTATCACCCAAACCAACGGAGAAATCTTAAAGGTTGAAGATTGGGGGAAACGAAAACTCGCCTACGAAGTCAAAAAGAAACCTAAAGGTCATTATATCCTGATCCACTTTTCGGGATCGCCCGCCTTGCTCTCTGAATTAGAGAGAAATTTTCGAGTCATGGATGCCGTCATCAAGTTCCAATCCGTTCGATTGGGTGAACGACAAACATCCTCCTCAGAAGGTCCAATATTAGAAGAAACCCCAGAGGAGGAATCCCAGGCCATGGAGAAGACATGACCTGCTTGAACCGTGTGATCCTTACAGGAAAGGTGGTCACTCCCCCTCGACGTCATTATCGTCCAGATGGATCACCCGTGATCCAATTCTCTTTGGAATTAAATGATTCAGAGGACCGAACGGGTCAAGGAGGTCGAAATCAGATCAACATCGTGGCCTTTGGGAAATTGGCTGAGTTTAAAATTGACCTCCTCCAAAGTAGCCAGCGCCTGATGGTCATCGGTAAACTCAATCAACGACGCTGGCAAACGCCAGAAGGGAAAAATCGAACCCTCACAGAGGTGATCGCCACAGACCTCCGGACGATCGAAGACAAGAACCAAACCCTAAAACCAAAGAGGCAAGGAGAATAGAATGAAGAGACCGATGGAAAGATCAGGGCCCGACAGGAAGAAAAAACCTTTTATGAGGAGAAAGGTTTGCCGATTCTGTACGGATAAAAAATTGGATATTGATTATAAAAATCCGAAGATTCTCCGATATTTTATTACGGAACGAGGAAAGATCATTCCCAGAAGAATCTCAGGGAACTGTGCAAAGCATCAAAGACAAGTGACGGTTGCCCTTAAAAGGGCTCGTAATATTGCCATTCTCCCCTTTACGACAGCCGTTCGATAACTATAAATTCGAAGCACGAAATCCGAATTTCGAAACAATATCAAATGTTCAAAATTCAAATGTTCCAAAAAGATCATTATTTTGAAATTTGAATTTCGAATTTGCCTGCCCTGTTAAGTAGGTTTTGAGTAACTTCTGCTTTGATGTGTCATGATACGTCCGGGAAAAGTGAAGTCGTCGACTTCGGGCGAAATTACTTAACAGGGTAAAGATTTCGATATTCGGATTTAGGATTTCTCCCAGCTCTGCTGGGGGGTTAGGAGGTGATCCATGCAGGTTATTTTGTTAGAGAATATCCCTTCTTTAGGAAAGGCCGGAGACCTGGTGAAGGTCTCTGATGGATATGGGAGAAATTATCTCATCCCTCAGAAAAAGGCCCTTCTCGCCACAGAAAAAAGCCTTAAGGTTATAGAACATCAAAAGCGCCAAGTTCAACAAAGTATGGAAAAGGCGAAAAGGGATGCAGAAAAGTTGGGCCAACGGATCGAAAAGCTATCCTGCACCTTTGCAAAAACTGTTGGAGAAAGTGGAAAACTTTTCGGCTCCGTGACTTCAATGGATATTGAGAATTATCTGAAGGAAAACGGAATTGAGTTAGATCGCAAAAAGATCTCCTTAGAGGAACCCATTAAAAATTTGGGGATGTTTACCGTACCGATCAAACTCCATTCCGAGGTGACCACCCATCTTAAGGTTTGGGTGGTTCAGGAGTAACGTTTCATGAACGAAGCGGATCTCTCCTCCCACAAACTTCCTCCCCAGAATATCGAGGCGGAACAATCCATCCTGGGAGGAATCCTCATTGAAAATGAGGCGGTCAATCGGGTGATGGAAATTCTTGACGCCGATGACTTTTATCGAGACGCCCATCGCAAAATTTTTAATGCCTTGATTAACCTTTCGGAACGGGATGAACCCGCTGATCTGATCACCCTGACCAATGAACTTCGAAAAATTGACCAACTCGATTTCATCGGAGGCGCTTCCTATCTCGCCTCTCTGATTGATTCAGTCCCTACTGCTGCCAATATTGAATACTACGCCAAGATCGTCAAAGAAAAGGCGATCCTTCGGAAGTTGATTCAAACCTCCACCGACATCATCACCCAAAGTTATGAGGATCGAGGGGATGTGGAAGGGTTTCTTGATGAGGCGGAGCGGGCAATTTTTGAGATTTCGGAAAAAAGAGTGAAACCCTCTTTTTACTCCATCCGGGAAATCGTTAAAGAGAGTTTTGCAACCATTGAAAGACTCTTCAAGAAGAAAGAACTCGTCACCGGAGTTCCTTCAGGGTTTAAAGAACTGGATCGCATGACGGCGGGTTTTCAACCCTCTGACCTAATCATTATTGCCGGAAGGCCTAGCATGGGCAAAACGGCTTTCTGCCTCAATGTCGCCCAGTATGCAGCCATCGAGAATAAAATTCCCGTTGCTATTTTCTCGTTGGAGATGTCAAAGGAACAATTGGTCATTCGTATGCTCTGCTCTGAAGCCCATGTGGAAGGGACCCGGCTCAGGACAGGCTTTCTCAACGAGAGCGATTGGCCAAAGCTGACCATTGCGGCGGGGAATCTATCTGAAGCGCCCATCTACATTGACGACACAGCAGCCCTGTCAGTTTTGGAATTGAGGGCCAAGGCTCGTCGTCTTAAATCCGACCATGGCTTAGGTATGGTCATCCTTGACTATCTTCAACTGATGAAAGGGAGGGCAAGAGTCGAAAGCCGACAGCAGGAGATTTCAGAAATCTCCCGGTCCTTAAAAGCTCTTTCCAAGGAGCTTAATATCCCTGTGATCGCGGTCTCTCAACTCAGTCGGAAGACCGAGGAACGAACAGGGAATAGGCCTCAACTGTCAGACCTCCGGGAATCCGGCGCCATCGAGCAAGATGCCGATTTGATCCTTTTCATCTATCGCGACGAAATTTATAACAGATCAGAAGATAACCCGAATCGGGGTAAGGCAGAGGTTATCATTGGAAAACAACGGAACGGTCCCATTGGTAAGATCGACCTGGCTTTTTTAGATAAATTCACGACCTTTAAAGATCTCTATAAGGGGGAAACTGAAAATACTTACGAGTCATCCTAATTCCTGTTTCACCAGCAATTCTCGGTGAAAATACAACGAGATTCTTCAGTCGCTAGGGCTCTTTCAGAATGACATTACGAAAGTCCCCAGTTGTCATTCTGAGCGAAGCGAAGAATCTCAATAGTTTGCGAACTCACCGAGAATTGCTGCTGTTTCACCTTTAATTAGAAGAAATTTTTACATTTTAAATTTGATGGTCTCCTAAAAAGTCTGAAAAGGCTATTTTCTGTCATTCCTGCGCAAGCAGGAATCCAGTATTTTCATGTAGTTAGAATTTTCTTGATTCCCGTTTTCACGGGAATGACGACTTTTTACGATTCCATTAAATTTTTCATTTTGCATTTTGCATTGAGTGTGAACTCCCAATGAATCTACCCAATATCCTGACCTTAACAAGGGTCCTTTTGATTCCATTCTTCGTCATCTTCATCATCAATAAATATTTTGAATGGGCCCTTTTCACTTTTGCGATAGCAGCGATTACAGACGGAATTGACGGTCTCCTTGCGCGCATTACTCACCAACGGACCGAATTGGGGGCTTACCTCGATCCCATCGCGGACAAGCTCCTCCTCTTCTCCGCATTTATCACGCTTGCCATCGTTGAGATTATCCCCAGTTGGTTGGTAGTCATCGTCATCGCCCGGGATGTGATCATCTTAACCGGTTTTTTGGTCATGTTCCTCACCGGTTATCACCCCGAGATCAAACCAAGCCTCTTGAGCAAGACAACTACCGCTTTTCAAATTGTCACAATCCTTCTCGTTTTAATGATCGGCTACTCCCCCACGTTTCAACAACTCTCCGTTATTGCCATTTATGGAACCGCTGTCATGACCATTCTATCAGGATCTCATTACATTTATATAGGGACTCGAATTTTAAATGAAAAGAAATAACCATCCCTCATTCAAAGAAGGGCTGGATATGGCAATCATCGTTGAGGTAACTGCAAGAGAAATCCTCGATTCCAGAGGAAACCCGACCATCGAAGTAGAGGTCTTTTTGGAAAGCGGTCATCGTGGAAGAGCCTCTGTCCCTTCCGGAGCTTCCACTGGAAAGCATGAAGCCTTGGAATTAAGGGATAAGGATCCCAAACGATATCTGGGCAAAGGAGTCCAGAAAGCAGTTCAAAACATCCATCGTGTGATGGCGCCAAAACTTGTAGGAATGGATGTCCTCAATCAAAAAGCCATCGACACGGCCATGCTTCAATGGGATGGGACTCCTAATAAAATCCGTCTGGGCGCCAATGCCATTCTGGGCGTCTCACTGGCCTGTACCAAGGCAGCCGCCAATCACTTGGGCATTTCTCTCTATCAGCATCTTGGAGGGCTTTCGGCTACTCGACTTCCCCTCCCCATGATGAATATTCTCAACGGTGGCGCTCACGCTGATAATAATTTAGACCTTCAGGAATGTATGATCCTTCCTGTGGGAGCTAAAAGTTTTAAAGAGGCGCTCAGAATGGGAACAGAGGTGTTTCATTATCTCAAAACGATTCTGAAGGGAAAGGGTTACAAAACTTCTGTGGGAGATGAAGGAGGATTTGCACCAGACCTTCGCTCTAATGAGGAGGCTTTCTCTCTAATCCTGGAGGCCATCAGAAAATCAGGTTATCAACCTGGAAAAGAGGTGGCCCTTGGCATCGATGCTGCAGCTACTGAGTTCTACCGGAATAGAGCCTATTTTCTCAAAGCTGAAAAGAAATCGAAGAGAACCTCTACTGAAATGATTGACTTTTACGAAGCCTTGATCAAGAAGTTTCCCATCGTCTCGATTGAAGATGGTCTTGCCGAAGATGACTGGAAGGGATGGAAGACTATGACAGCTCGGTTAGGGAAAAAGATCCAATTGGTTGGAGATGATCTTTTTGTCACCAATCCGAACCGGCTGATGAGAGGGATTCGAGAAAAAGTAGCCAATGCCATACTTATTAAACTCAACCAGATTGGGACATTGACCGAAACTCTTCAAGTGATTGAGATAGCTAAAAAAGCAGGATATCGAACCATCATCTCGCATCGCTCTGGCGAGACAGAGGATACGACCATTTCAGATTTAGCCGTGGGCACCCATGCTGGTCAGATCAAGACCGGAGCCCCCTCCAGAACAGATCGGGTGGCCAAATACAATCAACTTCTTCGAATTGAAGAGGAGCTCGGAAGCCGAGCCACCTATGCACCCCCACTTCGATGGAAGCCAAAGAAATAAGGAGTGGAACTAGCAATTCTCGGTGAAAATACAGCAAGATTCTTCAGTCGCTAGGACTTCCTTCGACTACGCTCAGGACAGGCTCTTCAGAATGACATTACGAAAGTCCCCAGTTGTCATTCTGAGCGAAGCGAAGAATCTCAATAGTTTGCGAACTCACCGAGAATTGCTGGA
>Ga0100399_1002106_pt1 | contig 14505 bp, 25 predicted proteins | sample CryGeymeta201523_FD_81545 | JGI IMG/M metagenome (GOLD analysis project Ga0100399, IMG submission 81545) | Groundwater microbial communities from Crystal Geyser aquifers in Utah, USA - Crystal Geyser metaG 2015-23 | ecosystem: Environmental > Aquatic > Deep subsurface > Groundwater | place: USA...
AGGAAACCATACTTTAAATAAGAAGTAACTACCTACCAACCAACCTCCTATTACTTCAACTATACCAAATATTATCTTCATCTTATGTTTCTCCAAATAGTTTTTGCAATCCAATAATAAAGAAGTAATCTAAATCCTGTCCTTATTGGATTAGCTTCCAAGTCTGCCAACTGTTTTTCTATTGTTGCTTCCAACTTCTCAATTATTTCGTCCATTCTCAAACTCTCCTATAAAATCCATTATTGCTTCTGACCAACCGTTAATATGAAGCCATTTACTATAAGCAATACCCTTATCATAGGATGCTACATTTATAATGTAGTTGTTATTGCCTATAATTAAGGCTTTGTCAGGTGAATTTTTAACATCACAATCCTGCTCATCAGTTATTACTATAACTCTATCTGCTTTATCCTCCTTCTCTTTAATATAATCCATGACTTGTTTAAGAAAAATGCCACCACCACCTAATGGCTTACACAAACCATATATATAATCAGATAATGCAAAACCATTTCTAGCTGGAACAATCTGTGTCTTATGTATTCTAGCCCAATCATTTCCAGCAGTGGCATATATAACAGGCTTTTCACATAATTCCCTTACCAAAATAGCTAATGCACAAGCCGCTTGTGCTCTATCTAATTCTGATTTAAGAGAGATGGGTGCCCCATACATAGAACCTGAAACATCTATTACTAGAATAGTCTTACCTTTCAACTTAGGTCTTTGAGAAAGACATCTTAACATAGCCTTTTCTATATGGCTTTCCCACACAGGAACATATTTGGCAGCAGCTATAAAGAGGAAGTAAAGAACAATGGGATAATGCCCATCCATCACAACCATACTACCACTTAATTATAAGGTAATCACTAATCACAAATTGTCAAGGGCAAATGCAAACTTTTTTGGTATTAGGCTACTCCGCATCCCCGCCAACCTTGAAAAAAGTTAACTTTCTAAAACTAATTCATCCACACCAAATTCAGACAAATCCGCCAGGCTCTTACCTATTTCTACATCAGTTTTCAATTTTACACGATTAATATTATTAAAATATTCTCCTTCAAACTCTATATTAGCTGTCTCCATACATTCTTTGAGGATAGCAGAAACATCCTTTACTTCTTCATCAGGAGCTTCTATAACAATATTATCATATACTTGTAGAATAGGTCTAGCCTTAAACCCCTCCTTCTTAAATATTTTATCAACTTTTATAAGACTTATTTCAAGTAGATTCCAAGCAAGAGATTGGACTAGGAAGTTAACACCCTCTCTTAATGTGCCTGAATCATCTTCCTTATGATGTTCCCAAGAACGCCTGAAACCAAAAAAGTTGGACAGATACCCGTCTTGAATAATCTTCTTCTTAGCAAGTTCTATATTAGAAGATAAGTCAGGAAAATTGTTGTAGTAATCACTTATAAACTTCTTTGCTTCTTCCTCTGTTATATTGAGATTGTAAGACAACCCATATTCTGTCTCTCCATAAATAACTCCGAACTGAATTCCTTTCCCCTTAACTCGTAATTCAACATAAAATGTATTCTTGTTTTTATATCCATTATATACTTCATCATAAGTTTTATTAAAAGCTTTTGCTGTTATGGCACTGTGAATATCTTTGGAAAAATCATTACAAATATCTATTAGTCTTGGTTCATTATAAACAACTGCTGCTACTCTTACTTCCAGTTGTGATTGGTCAGCCGACACAAATGTATGACCATCTCTTGCAACTATACATCTTTTTATATCTTTATTGCGTGGGATATTAAGTAGATTTATTTTCGTGCTATTTGGTCTTCCAGAAGTGGTAGCGTGAAGGCTATACTTAGTGTGTGCTATTCCATCTTTTAATTTAGGAATTACACCACTCAAGAATCCACTTCTTAATGTCTCAATAGAACGATATTCCTGCATTATCTTACAATATTCATTATTGAAAGGATGTTTAGCATACCGTTCCATTTCTGTCTTACCTACTTTAATATTATCCTTCTTAGTCTTCTTGATAGTAGGCAGTTTGTAATATTCAGATATTAGCCAACTAATCATCTGTGAAGAACGGGGATTGAACTTACGATTGAAGAACCTTTCACATTCTTTCACAGAAGTTAAGTTTTCTACCTTAACTAATAATCTGTTTGCTCTTTTAGCATAAGTAACATCTGTTTCCTTAAGTGTATCTACATCATATTTAACCCCCCTCAATGTCATTTCAGTAAGAATACGATTGCATGGCATAGCTATGTTATAAAACAACCAATCCATACCCATATCTTTTAACTGTTTGTCTTGCTTCTTCTTTATCTTTGGTAGCACTCCAATATCATCTATTGCATATTGGTCTTTCTTAACAGGGTCTTTCATTCTATGAGCACCACCAACAGCATTTACTTCATCTGAATAACCAGCAGATTCAGGAACATACTTAAGAGTGAGAGCATCCAAGTCGTTATTTTTAAGACCTGACACAAAGTATTCTGCAATACAAGTATCAAAATACCAGTTAGTAGGAAATATATTATACTTAAGTTTTAAATACTTAGCATCAAATTCCCACCCTTGCCCAACAATAGGTTTAGTTTCAAGTAACTCTTTATATTTAGGAACTAAGTCTAGCCCTATCAAGTATCTATCATTTTCTGAACCAACTTGGACACGTGTTAACTCTTCAATATATGGGTCAAGGCCGGTAGCTTCTGTGTCTATATATAAACAATCAGATTTGGAGAGAGTATTTATTGATTCTTGAACTTGGCTTTCTTCCTCTACTTTAAAAAAGTAATAATGAACTATATCAATCTTCTTTCCTATTAAAGATGGAATAAGAGCAAAGTCCTTCTTAAGAATCTCCCATTTTCCTTGGTCATATAGACAAGAAGCAGGATGGAAAGTAGGAAATACATTACACTTTACCTTATCTGAATATAATATATTCCCTCTATATTCTGTTATACCAGTCTTACCGGTTAGAGAATAAAATGCACTTCCACCCATAGCAACTATTAAATTTGGCTTAATAGTTGCTAAGTCGTTAACAATATGTATAAAACAAGAATCCAATTCCCTTTTTGTGGGAGTAGGATTGCCCTCTAAATAACAACGTATTGCATTCATTACTATGACATCTTTACGTTGAAGTTGAGCAAAGGCTAACAGTTTATTGAACTTCTGTCCTGCATCCCCTACAAATGGTTCACCTATTTCTGCTTCACTAGCACCGAAAGCTTCTCCACAAAATACTATTTTAGAAAGGGGATTACCAAAGTAAGATACACAATTAATCCCCTTCCCATTCTTATACCATCTACAACGTGTACATTTAGTTGTCACAATAATCTATCCTTGCATCATGGCTAAAACAAAAATCTGTTATCTGTCTATTAACCCCTTAATTATAAAAGCAATAAAAACTAGCAAACATCCCTTTAAAAAATCTACATCTCCTTTGAGTTTCTAAGTTACCAGCACTACAAAAGAAATTTTGGCCGGCTACTCCTAAAACACAAAAATTAGATTTAGATAGCTTAAATATAGGTATCCGTTTTTCCATCTTGTTTCATACCTTCCTACTGTATTTAATACATATAACAAAAAATAATATACCCATATCCTAATGCCAATATAGGTTTAAGGATTGCAAATACAGACTGTTTAATCTTAACTTCACCTTCAAGATTATTTTTAGAAAACAAATTCATCAACTTTCCAGCAAAGAAACCCCTTTATTTAGAGAGGGGAAGAATTGCTGTCCTCCTTTATTATTTAATACAAAGACTAACATATTAAGTCTTCCTCCTTTCGGAGTTAGTGCCGCATCGAGGTTGTTAGAAGACGTTTTTAAGTCTGACACACTGTTCCTACCCTCAGAACTGTTTAATACTAGGTCACAGTTGCTACAATCTTGCGGAACAATTGTAGGTGTGTATGTATTTCTTTCTTCTAACTTCTACGTAAATGCCCTCTAGTCAACCAAGCTGGAGTTTTCCCAAGCCCCTTCCTAAAGGAAAAGGAAGGGGTAGTTGACTTCTTCTCCGCTATAACTATTATATTCTTAGGTGAAAGGCATTTAGTATCTTCTATCATCCTGACAGTATTTGCTTTCTTTGCCAAATGCCAACACCAAGCTTCATAATTTCCAACCTTACTTTGTAGAAGTGGGGGAATAACACTATTATTCATCCTACCGTGGCAACATGGCATAAGAACTAACTTTCTAGCTTTTGAATTATTATATAAATATACTATCCTTTCGGCCAAACTACTGCAAGCATGAACACCAAGAAGAATAGAATTCTCATCAAAAATAGAAGGGTCTATGTCAAATATATTTGTAGATATATATTCAAAACGCTTGACTAAAAACCACTTCCTTCCTCTATCCCTCTTATCATAAGCAATTGCATTTTTAACAGGAAGAACAAAAGCAGACAATACAGAAGTGAGTGCATTGCCAGCACATAAGTCATGAACTGTATATTTCATTGGGAATGGCAACACCATTTTCTTTATTTGTCGTAGGCAAGCCATAGACTCACTAATTTCTTTTTCAGCTTTATTTCCCAACGGATTGACTACATTTAACACATCTCCAGAACATCTAAGAGCCAAGAACTTCTGTAAATAAGACGACATATTATTCTCCTGTGTTATTTACCCAGTAAAATAGTCCAAGAGGATTACCGGAAAAGAGAACACGTGACCCATTGTACACAATAAATAGTATATCACCATCTCCTTTATCTTTTATTATATAGATATAACTAACATCAGTGTCTGATTCTAATGTATCTGATGGATAAAGATAAACATCACCAACACCTTGTTTGAAGAATGCTACTACTTGTGCTGCCAAACATTCCATACCATTAGCAACATGCCCCTTATGAACAAGGTCAATACCTTCTACTATTACCATATCACTAAGAAAGTTAGCTAGGTCAAGACCAAAGCCTTCTGGATAACCATCAAAGTGCTTATAAATAGTTGCCACATTTTTACCCTTTTTGTTCACAAATCTTACAAGTGCTCTAGTGCTCATATTATTTCTCCTTTCAAAATCCTATATTTCCTTTATCTAATTCAAGGACATAAGCTATCCGTTCCATATCATATATATTCATCCTACCCACTTCATCATACTCAGAACATTTACTTACAACATCACCTTCTTTCCTATAAATCTTGAGTCTTTTACAATAAGAAACTATAACTCTAAAATCAGTGGACGCATAGGCAAAGTATGAACAAGATATACACATACCATATTGCTTCTTAAAAACAGGAGTTAATTCTTCCCTTTTTTTACTGTGTATTAAAGAAGAATGTGCATCTACTTCACTTATTATAACTTCCTGTAATTCTTCCCCTAAGTCAGAATACCTTTTTGCCACTTTTTGCCTCTATTATTTTATTAAATACTATAGTTATAAGCTTGTTTAGTGATGGTGGGTCTTTTCCCTCCCTTGCTAATCTATCAACATAATTATTTACTTTAGAAGCAACTTGTTCTCTCATTGTTTCTAGTTCAATTTTAGTCAATGTAGAATCTGTAATGAAATCATCATCTTGTATATGGAAAAATCTATATCCATTTTCAACATTGAGTAATGCCCAAATTCCCCTTTTAGCTTCTTTAGTGGGAATATAATTATCATCAGTAGTTTTGAAATAAAGTGGATAACACATTATTTAACCATCATTCCAATAAGTCTATCTTCCATAATTTAATCCTCTCCTACTATTATAATGGTTGCTTTGGTATTGTCAAGCATTATACTAGGAACCTTTGACTGGTCTCCGATATACATATCATAGTCATAAGTTATATTTTTGAGTTTATTAGCATCCAACCTCATTTCAAATGCATCACCCATTTCTGAAACAATTTCATAATCTGCTCTACCAGCCACCTTAGTTTCAGCAGACACTTTAAGCACTCTGCCATCATTCCTCAATGTAAGAATCTTCTCATTCTCACCAAAGAATATTGGGCTTATATATCTAAGTGCCTCACCTATATAAGCAAAGTTGCATACTTTAGTAGTATTTTTTGTAGTAGATTCGAAAAAGTTCATAACATTTTTCTTAGGATATGATGCCATACTATCTGTAGTAAAGAGGGCATAGCCAGTCCCAAAATTAACAGCTACGTTATTGTTTTTATCTACACCAATCTTAACCCCTTCAGAAAGAAGAGGAACTATAGACTTAGATATACCAAACGGAGTCTTAACTTGTAGAGAAGTAATAGCATGAAATAAGCTTGAAGTATCAGTAGATATAACATTATTAGTATCTACATAAATATATTGATATATCTTCCCACCTACAAACTTAGTAGCTGCCATAATAGATTCAATAGTTTCCTTGTCTAATATGGCATACTCTATCTCCGGCTTAATCTTTTCATCATCTGAAACTATGGATGAAATTGCTATATCTGATTTGAACTTGCCAGAAGTGATGCGTAGAAAATCATCTACTTGTTCTATATTATAAGCATTGTCTTTGAGAGAACGTAGTGTTTCATCAAGAACATAGATGTTAACGGAACCCCTCCAAGGAAAGGGGAAGTCAACTCTTACAAATACTTCATTGTTATATGTAAAAGCATAATTGCCTTTGCTCATTACATATTGGCAATAAACAGGATAATCATTCTTACTTGCTCCAATTTTCAACATCTTTATTGCATCATTAAGTGCCGGTGTCCCAACTGTCATCATAATCTATTCTCCTTTTTTTCTGTAAAAAATCATTTTTTTTGGATCAAGAAATTTTGATATTTCTGCATTACAACAATCTACTAATTTATCTGGAAGATCATCTGAGGACATAATATCTACCCATTTATTATGACCTTCTTGAGCTTCCTCTCTATTATCCTTTCTCTACATAGTATGTCGGGAAAAATCCGACTTACTATGTTAAATTTAACATATAATTTTTTTATTTTATCTTCTCAACTCTCAAATCTTCCACATTAGAAAAACCAGAGTTACAACAGTATAATGTTAATGACTGTTTACTATTGTCCCAAACATGAGTTAAAAAAGCAGGGCAATAATCTCCACACCAAGCCTCCTTGTCAAAGATACACCACTGATCTTTAAACTCACCAACTCTTTCTATTTGCAAATGCCCATCCATATCTATCCTAGCTTTCATCAACTTTCCAGCAAGGAAACCCCTTTATTTAGAGAGGGGAAGAATTGCTGTCCTCCTTTCTGTTAAAAATGTCTTACCTCTTTCTAAAAGAGTAACCTAGCCTTTCTAGGTTTACAAGGCATTAATGGTTCACTTCTATTATTTAATACAAAGACTAACATATTAAGTCTTCCTCCTTTCGGAGTTAGTGCCGCATCGAGGTTGTTAGAAGACGTTTTTAAGTCTGACACACTGTTCCTACCCTCAGAACTGTTTAATGGCAGACCACAGTTGCTACAATCTTGCGGAACAATTGTAGGTGTGTATGTATTCCTTTCTTCTAACTTCTGCATAAATGCCCTCTAGTCAACCAAGCTTGAGTTTTCCCAAGCCCCTTCCTAAAGGAAGGGGTAGTTTACTGATTTTCCTCTCTAAATCTTGACATATTTCCCTCAAAAGACATATTAAATGAACCACCTGATGAAAACCTCGATTTATCTATAATAATATCTGCCATACCAGAAAAAGACCCGGCTACTTTGTTTTGTCTTGTCCTCTTTCTATTTACTAATATTACTGTATCCGCATCTTGGCTGATTGCTGAACTACCTTTTAAGTCATCATACGTAAATTCTTCTCCTGTTTTCATCTTTCTAGGTTGAGAAATAAGTAGCACAGTAATATTTAATTTAAGTGCTAAGTTCTTCAAATCCCTTGTCGCAGTACCATAATCACTCTCTTCCTTACTTCTAATCATGAATTGTAGATTGTCAAGACAAACAACACCACATCCGAATCTATCCCTTGCCACCTTGCAGGTTTCAATAAAAGTTTTCATACTTATACCAGGGGAATAACCTAAATATAATGATAGGTTACGCAATCCTTCCGCATATACTAAAGCAGCAGAATAATCGACTTCCTCAAAAGGTAATTCATAGGCCACCTGAACAACTTTTGTTGCAAGCTGTATCTTGGTCATTTCAAGGCACATTAAAAAGCTAGGAACATTATTATTCTTAGCAAGATAATGAAGCATTTGAACTGCCATTGTAGTCTTTCCCACACCGGCAGGAGCACCAATAACCACAAGTTCCCCACGTTGAAGCCCCCCACCTATGAACCTATTAAGTGTAGGCCAAGGGGTAGGAAATGCTTCCCTTTCTCCCTCTTTGGATTTATCATACATCTCTTGAAATACATCCTCAAGAGACACTAGTCCTTCTACTGGAAACCGTTCTGCACGTAGAACTAATTGATTAAAATCTTCTCTAGTATGATTTACAAAGAACGAATTTACATCTTCTTTACCACCATTTGTATTAAGTGGAATAGTTACATTCCAGCATTTACCAAGCCCTAATCTAGTTGCCCATGTGTTCTTGGCACAATTCTGCCCAACCAAGTCAGGGTCTAATACAAGATATATCTTATTTTTTAATACTAATCTATCATACCATTCAGAAAGAAGAGAAGAAGCTCCTACTGTCATACCTACAACATTAGGGAATCCATGATGCTTCAGTGCCATAGCATCAAACTCACCTTCTGTCACAAATATTTCATCATATTGCTCTATTATATCACCATTGTATAGAGCAGACTTGCCACCTTCTTCCCGAACATATTTATCCAACTTTTCATTCTCAGGTGGTATCTGTCTAAACTTAATAAGTACCGGAACCCCTTTTTCATAAACAGGAATAGAAATCCACTCATGTTTGAACTTTACAGCATATCCTAATTTTTCTTCACGTATTATATCTTCTGTGAACCTTCTCATCTTTATAAGATACTTCAAAGCTCTTGGTTGTTCCCAAATAGATTTGTGGTACCCTTCTACTAATGCTGTAAAATCAATCTGTTTAGATTCTTCTTTAGGTTTGGGAGGTACTATTGACATTATAGGAATAACGTCACCTAGCAATTCCTTCAATTGTGATATATGCCCTTTAGCAGCAATTGAAGTAGGATTTATAGCCTGACAATACCAACATTGATAAACTTCTGTATCAATGTTTATTGACAGCTTCTCCTTATTACAAGTAGGACAAGTAAGTATTGCCTCCTTACCCTTTAACTTGTAATCAATCCGCTTTGAGTCTAAATATTCTGTTACACCTGACAATTCTTCTCCAAAGATTTAAGTACAGATTTACATTTTGAACAAGTGGCAAGATGGATACAATCACTAACCAAATTTTCTTTTGTGGTAATTAGAAAATCTACTATGTACCACATATAATTTAAAGTCTTACCACATAAAAGAGTATCAGTCTCACCAATACTGAGATGAACTTTGTTCATATAGTTCACTACTTTCTTGATTATGATACTTACATCTTCTAATTATAGAAATTGGAATGCAGTCTGTAAACTTAAGGTTAGCCATTACTTCTCCGTTTATATTTGTCAAGTACAACTTCTGAACATTTTGTTCCTCTTTGAACATTTTTAAGAACGGTTACACCCTCAACTGCCAAATCTAGATCACGGATAGAAGATAAAATATATTCTAATGTAGCTGATATAGCTAATGTACCATCAGCATGAATAAGTTCAGCATAAATAGTGTCAGGTCTTAATTGGTCATGTTCATTGCCCTTCATTGCTATATTTCGTAAATAATATATTTCAGTAAAAGCCGTGTCTCTATCAGTAGTTTGAATCATTTTGTCTTCTACATCCTTTCCTATATTCATCTCTTTCACATCGTTCAAGTGCTCTCTCTTGTTTATAATAAGCCATCTCATCTTCATCAATATGGAAACAATGATTATCACAGTTAATACAACAAAACTTCTTTCTACAAGAATTACAGTTGTTCATTATCCATCCCTATAACAGTCTTCATGCCATTCTAATTGTTGTAGAGTTATGTTAGGAAGAATATGCTGGATACAAGAAAGTGCTCTTTTCTTGAAGTCAAGAAGAGTTTCTTCATCTTTCATTACACGGTAACTAAGTCCTATAGCTGCATTTTCATGGTCATAATCACATCCATAATTTGGCCTTAGTTGTCTATCTTCTATAGCATCAATTTTTTCCTCAATAATGTCAACAAAATCATAGTCTTCATTTTCCTCATTCTTTTCAAATGCACTTTCATCAACATATATTCCCATAATAACAAAACTACTACTAGAACTATTACTTACAAACCCATTTCTTATCTTCATACCTAATCCTCCATATCTTTTATTATATTTGCTCCATCAACCATATCTAACAATGCATACGAATTATTGTCAATATCTGTAAATAACATAACTTCATTGGCTTCAACTTTAGATGTAAAGTTATTCCATTCTTTATCAGATATTCCGTCTATATCTACACCTAACATAGTTGTATAATCTTCCTTAGAAGAAATTAAAGAACCTAATTTTTTAATTGGAATTCTAACAAACCCATTTTCATAGTCAGTCTTTTTGATAGTTATTACAAAGCTACTGCTTGAACTATTACTCACAAACCCATTTCTTATCTTCATATTACCCCCCTAAACTTTATAAAAAGGACACATCCTAATGCCATTATTGTCAACATTATGTAGCACCATATCCCTGAAATTACAGGCTGATTTACTGTTCCATACACCCCCCAAAAAGTCTTTAGCCTCAAGTATACTTATCCCTTTATTATTATAAACACCTTCAGTAAAAGAACATGGAAAGAAATCACCATGAACATTTATGTAAGCAGAAAAAAGTGTACTTTCACATGGCTCAACATAAGTTATAAACCTATCCCCAGTTGACTTCACAAATTTTGGTGCTGAGCATGAATCAAAACCAATAGGAACACCATTATATAATGCATACTTTACTAAAGAATCAAACTCCTTTTGTTCCAGTGGCCTATATGCACGACCTCTTCCTCCTTGTTTAAGAGACAAGCCTACAATAGCATGAACTGGCAACACACCATTAATATAATCATCATAAGTCTGTTTGACAAGAGAGATAGTTTCAGTTGAGATAAGAACGTGAACATTCAACTGTCTAATGCCTGAATGTTTCAGATTAGTTATAGTATCATAAAATATTTTATCATTGGTGTATCTACTAACAGCAACTGCACCACATAATTCTGATAATTTACTAGCTACTTCTTTAGTAACATTAGCCACTGTTACATTTGGAATGACATTATTATCTCTACAATATTTCATTATCTTAAATGTATCAGGATTAGATTCACACTTTGCATCCACACCAAAAGCAATTTGTGTAAGGTTGGATGGAAGTTTGTCAAATACTCTCTTGAAAGTTTCAAAGGTCATATTATGGCCTACTGAAGTATTAGACTTATAACAAAATTTACAAGGAGTGCCATCTATTCCATTACAAATAGTAGTTATTTCTATATCTGCTATCTCTGGGCCTATTGTGGAATATAATGGGTCATCATCTTGTGTTTTTCCCCATCTTTCAAATCTCCCTGTTTCTGTATTAAAATTCCAATTATAATCATCACTTCTAAATGTTCTATTCATTCCTATTCTCCTTAGTCCAAGTCAACTACTCTCCTGTTATAATTTATAATTCTATCTAGTAATTTATTTTTTATAGATTTATTTTTTTGAGGGTCATAAACACTTATGTGTGTCCTTAACAAATAAAGTTTTACCATCATAAAAAAATACAGAACTCTTCTAATGTTTTAAATGTGTTTTGACAACCCCAACAAAATATATCCACAGGCTTATAATCCCCAACTATAATATACACTAAACCCCTTCTTTTACAATAAGGGCAATAATAAGTAGTTAGATTAAACTCTGAACTAGTAGCATCATGCAACTCTGTAAAATATATATCATTTTTATTCAGGAAGGAAATTACTTTTTCTTTTTCTGCTTTTGCTGCCCAATTCTCTTCTTGTCGTCCTTCTTCAATTCTTGTTTGACATGAGTTGCCATCAAACATGTTCTAACTCTCCACATATTTTCAGGATTACTGTACACTGAACAAACATCCCCGTTTATATGGGAACATCCTATGCATTTTTCAGAAATAGGAAAGTTAGTCATCAAAATATCTCCGTTTGTCGTCTACTATCCTATAACTTATTTCTGTTTTACTGTACCCACATCCTAAAACCACAGTATTAGACGCTGGAAATTCGTAGAAAAGTGGGCAATCATGTGTGCACTGAAATAACTTTTCATAAGAGCAGTATTGCTCAAGAAACTTCCCTTTCCTATTAACCAATAAACAACCATATTTATTTATTTTTGCTTCCATATCCAATTACACATCCTTCCATCTGTTCTAATGTTCTGCACCCATGGATTGCCTTACCATCACCAAACTTCTCAAAAAGACGAAACATTTCTTTTCCTAAAATATCTATCTCCATTCCCAAATCATTAGCCATATTGCAAATTCTTCTATATTTCCTAATAAGCTTCGCTTCTTCCATATTTATACCCTATTAAAAAAGCTGCAATAGCTGAGATATAAGGTGATATAAAAATATCATCATTATTTTTAGAAATCCCAAATACAATATCAAACACTTCCAATTTCAATCCTAATTTATTAGCTTCTATTTCAGCTTCCAAAAAATCTGAAATAAGCAAGGCATCATTCATTTAATTAAACCAGAAATCTCTCATTGTGCCCAAAAAATCTTCTGTAATAGGAAAGCCTGAACCTGAACCAATTACAGAATCCATTCCACAATTAGGGCATAATGCTGTTTGCTCATCATCAACCCAGTCTTTAATTTTATCTGGACTGAAAATTTTAAGACAGTAGAAACATCCACAAGTCTCACTTAGTTCAACAATTAAACGATGATAACTGGACGCATCATGGGCACTGACCAAGTTCGGACTCATCCAGCAGTCTCCTTCTTAGAAGTAATCCTGTCTTCCAATATAAGCAGTTCATCCCTAAAGTCAAGTATCTCTTTCATAATATCCAAGTGTTTTTTATTATACAGACAGTAAGTTATTACAATATCTGCATAGCAAATAATATTCTGTATTTCCCCCAAACCATAGGACTTATTAAGCATGATTTCTGCTGCTTTTCTATCTCTAATCTTTCTCAACCAGTCAACATTCTGCTCAAATAATGACTTGTTTGAAACTTCTGTCTTAGAAAGAAAGTAGAAATATATATCATTATCTGGCTCTTCCCAAGAACCTTTTTCTGGACTACTGGGGTCATACATATAAGTTTTCCAATGACGTTCTTCTAACATGTTTTCAAAGTCATTTTTATACTTGGACTTCTTGAACCGTTCAAATGGTTTAGCAGAAGACAAGAAGTCTTGGAAGCCTTTGACTGAGTTAGCTGGAAGAAATATTTTAGTCGTAGGATTTCCACGTTCAAGAAAGTCTGAAAGACACATCTTGTGTGAATACCAGTATCTTTCATTATTTTTCAGTATAAGAGTATAATTATCTATAGCTGAAATAATATCTTCAAGTGAAAAGTGTTTAAGTGTCCTTATAATTTTAGAAGTTAGTGGGCCAGTAATCTTAATACACTTACTGGGGGCATTCTCATTCCAGTGGTTAAATATCTTGTAGACTGAGTCAACGTAGATGTCTTTCTTTTTGTTACAGCCCCCTGACTGATTAAAATCTTCTTTCAAACGTCCGGTTTTTTCACCGGACGTTTCATTTTTATTTTTTTCATCAGGAGAAGAGAAGTCTCCAGACTTCTCTTCTCCTGTATTAGAAGACAAGGGGACGTCAGTCCCCTTGTCTTTTTGTTCACTATTCTCTTTCTTATATATATTATCTCTTATATGTGATTCACTACAACAGTTTGTGCCACAACACGTTGTGCCACAACACGTTGTTTCATAACACGTTGTAGGGTTACTATTTGGGCTAACATCTATATTTTTAAGAGGGTTATCAGCAAGTGTAGGAATCTTACCCATACCTTTCTCCCTTTTTGTTGTGCAATCTGCTTTTGTGTTTAAGTGGTAGTTTGGTTTGCCATATTTACCATTAGCTCTTTGCTTTTCACGTACCAAAAATCCCCTTTCTTCTAATTCAGCTAGACACTTTTGAACATATCTTTCAGTTTTATTAATATAAGTAGCCATCTTATCAATTTTAACATCCCAATGCAGTGGTTTACTTGACAAGTAGAAATATAAAAGTCTAGCATCACTAGAAATGGTATGGTCATCCATACAGTCAAGACCAGTAATAGCAAATTTTTCTTTAGGCTCTGGCTTGTCAACTGTGAGATTGCCTGTATGCATATATTATCTACTCCTATAGTTGAATTGGGATACCTCTGCACATTAATGTGTAATTGTAGGTCATATCACCTTTTTTATGTGATGGTGGTATAATACACAAATATTTAT
>Ga0100399_1002112_pt1 | contig 14475 bp, 10 predicted proteins | sample CryGeymeta201523_FD_81545 | JGI IMG/M metagenome (GOLD analysis project Ga0100399, IMG submission 81545) | Groundwater microbial communities from Crystal Geyser aquifers in Utah, USA - Crystal Geyser metaG 2015-23 | ecosystem: Environmental > Aquatic > Deep subsurface > Groundwater | place: USA...
CCGCCCGCGCCCTCTACCCGCGGCCGCGGTGGCAAGGTCCCGGCCGATCCGCGTGACGGTGCGCCCGCGGTGGCCGCCCGCGCCCTCTACCCGCGGCCGCGGTGGCAAGGTCCCGGCCGATTCGCGTGACGGTGCGCCCGCGGTGGCCGCTCGCGCCCTCTACCCGCGGCCGCGGTGGCAAGGTCCCGGCCGATTCGCGTGACGGTGCGCCCGCGGTGGCCGCCCGCGCCCTCTACCCGCGGCCGCGGTGGCAAGGTCCCACCCCCTGGGGAGGGGCCACCTCTTGCCGGCGATCCGGTTTCCCGGCCGGCCACGGCTTGCGCCACGGATCGCGACGACGAGCTCGCTCCCCCCGTGGCACCGCGCCCCGGCGCGGGGGTGGCCTAGGGTGGCGGGTCGCGGGCGGGGGGGGGTGCGCTACGGTGGGTGGCGCCGGGGGTGGGGGTGCTCAAGTCCTCGGGGGGGCGGTCGTAAGGTGGGCCATGAGCAAGCTACTGCTATTCATCGGGATGAGCGTCGGGGGTGCGGTGGGTTGGTGGCTCGGCAGCTTCGTCGGCTTCATGACCGCCTATTTGTGCAGCGGTCTCGGGAGCTGTGTCGGGGTGGTCGCCGTGCGCCGCTTTGAGCGCGACTTCCTGTAGGGCGCCGCCCCCGGGAATCGCCACCGCCGCCTCCCCCGCGGGCAGGGGGCGGTCGTCGCCCGCGGCGAGGAGCGCGAGCAGCCGATAGCCGGTGTTCGCGAACAGCAGGCCGGTGAAACCGAAGAGGGTCTGACTCGCCAGGTTGCCGCCGCTGGCGAGGCTGCGTGCCACCTCGGGCGCGCCGCCGCTCACGATCGCCGCGACGACGACCAATAGGAGCGGCACCACGAGTACCGCGCCGGTCACCGCCATCACCTCCATGCAGCGCCACCGCTGGCCGCGGGTGAGGTCGCTGGAGCGCTCCAGGGCCCAGCGCCGCCCCTCGAGGACCACCACCGGGGTGACCAGCGACCAGCGTACCGCCAGGCTGCCGATCCACACCGCGCCCGCACTGCCCATAACCAGCAGGAAGAGGAGGATCCCCAGTCCGACGGAGCCCGGGTGGTCGAGGAGGCCGAGGGGGAGGAGGGTGGTCACCACCACCACCGCCAGCAGCCCGCTCACCACCACCATCGCCGCGAGGAGGGCGACGGTCACCGCGAGGAGGTTGAGGCAGAGCCATGGGAGGCAGTCGAGCTGCTCGAAGAGGGCGGTGGCCAGCCCCACGACGCCGCCCGCCTCGCGTACCGCCACTACCCGCAGGTAGGCGGCGGAGAGCCACGCCGCCGTCACCACCGAGATGAGGCTGGCGGCGACGAGGGCGAGGGGGGCATCGCCGCCGTGGCGCAGGCCGGCCACGTCCACCGCCCACTCCACTGGCATGGTGACCACGACGGTGAACAGGATCGCCGGGAGCAGGTGGCGCCACATGAGGGCGAGGACCTCGGCGGCGGTGGCGAGCACCGGCAGGCGCGGGTTCGCCATCACCCGACCTCGGCGAGGAGCCGTTTCATGATTTGGCGCGCCGGGGAGATCCCGGTGAGCCGCTCCACCTCGCGCATCCCGGTGGGCGAGGTGACGTTCACCTCGGTGAGGTGCTCGCCAATCAAGTCGAGCCCCACCAGGCGCAGCCCCTCGGCGGCAAGCCGCGGCCCCACGTCGGCGCACAGGGCGGTTTCGCGCGCGCTGAGCTCGGTGGCCTGGGGCCAGGCGCCGGCGGCGAGGTTGGCGCGCAGCTCGCCGGGCGGCGGCAGCCGGTTCACCGCCCCCACCACCTCGCCGTCCCACAAGAGCACCCGCTTGTCGCCCGCCACCACCTCCGGCAAATAGCGCTGGACCACCGCATAGTGGCGGCCGTGGCCGGTCGCCTCCTCCACCAGGCCGCGCAGGTTGGGATCCCCGGGACGGAGCAGGAAGACCCCCCGGCCGCCCATGGCGTCGGGCGGCTTGATCACCGCCGCGCCAAACTCCTCCACGAAGGCGAGGATCCGCGCCATCGCCGCGGTGGCGAGGGTCTCGGGGCTCCACTCGGGAAAGCGGAGGGTGACCATCTTCTCGTTCGCGTCGCGCAGCGCCCCGGGGTCGTTGATCACCGGACAGGGGGCGAGGGAGAGGCAGTAGGTGGCGCACAGGTAGTCGAGGTCGAAGGGCGGGTCCTTGCGCATGAGGACGCAGGCGTAGTCGGAGAGCGGCCGCTCCACCGCCTCGCCCAGCCGCAGGTGGGCGGGCGGCTCCACCACCGCCACCGGGTGGGCCAGGGCACGACCGTGGCCGGCGCGGCCATAGAGGCCGTCGAGGGTGATCACCTCGAAGCGTGCCCCGAGGAGGGTGCCCTGCTCCATCAAGGCGTAGGTGGAGTCCTTCTCGTAATGGAGGGTGGACGGTGGGTCCATCACCACGCCGATCAACGGTCTGGAGGCCATGGACCATCGAACCACACCCACCGGCGCGCGGCCAGACGGGCCAGACGAGAAGGGGGGCCAACGCGGACCCCCCGATCGCGACCGCCTGCAAAGGGGCGACCGGCCGGCCGCCACAGGGGAACCACAGAAATGGTAAAGTTGAGCCGAGGGGATTGAGGAGTAGGCGATGAAGACGAATCCCCGCACGGCCGCTGGAAAGGTAAGAGAGCGCCTGACCGCCGCGTCCACCGTGGCGATCCAGTTATATGGCAGGCCGGGGGTCGGCAAGACCACCGTGATTGACCGCCTCGCCGCCTCCCTCGCGCGCCTCGATGCCGTGGGCATGGTGACTGCGGCGCTGGGGCGCACCGATGCGGCGAGCGTCTCTCCGGAGGAGGCGCGGATCTGGAAGGTGGAGGGGGTAGACCACCTCACCGCCGAGGATCTCTTGGCGCTCCTCGACCGCCTCCCCCTCGACCGTCTCGACTACCTCTTCGTGGAGGAGAATCGCGACCCCACCACCCTGCCGCCGAGCGACCTCGGCTGCCACGCCCGGGCGGTGGTCCTCGCGGCGAGCGGCGGTGCCGGTCAGGTGGAGGAGGCGGCGAAGGCGATTCGCCGGGCCCACTTCGTCCTCTTTACCCAGGGCGACCAGGCCGATGTTCCCGCCTTTGAGATCCACGAGGTGTGCCGGCGGGTGCGGGCAGTGGCGGATGTCCCGACCTTCATCCTCTCCCAGGAGCAGCACTCCGAGTGGATGGAGTGGATCACCTTCCTTGCCAACCTCCGCCGCCGCCACCTGTGTCGCCACGACGTGGGATCGGACACGGCGATCTACTTCGGCTGACCTTGACTCACCCCTCTCCCCCCCTATACTCCGCCCCCCTGACGCGGGGTGGAGCAGTCTGGTAGCTCGTCGGGCTCATAACCCGAAGGTCGGAGGTTCAAATCCTCCCCCCGCAACCAAGCGCTTCACAGGCGGGTCGCAAACGCGGCCCGCCTTTTTTGCGTCCGGTCTATCTTGTTAGCCGCCGGTACACCTCGGGGATCTTGCGCGGCAGGGTGCGGACGTCCTCCACGTAGCAGTAGCTCGCCGGTCCGACCATGTGGGCGAGGTAGTCGGCGGCGTCGCGGTCGAGGGTGATGCAAAACGGGTGGACCCCCTGGCGCCGCGCCTCGATCAGCGCCTGCCGGGTGTCCTCGATGCCGTAGGTGCCGCGGTAGTGGTCCCAGTCGTCCGGCTTGCCGTCGGTCAGGGCGATGAGCAAGCGGGTGCGCGCCTCTACCTCGCCGAGGCGGAAGCAGGCGTGGCGAATCGCCGCGCCCATGCGGGTGTAGTCCTGCGGTTCGATGGCGCCGATCCGCGCCCGCACGACCTCGCCGTACGGCTCGCTGAAGGGCTTGATTGGGTAGAGGTCGCAGCGCAGGCGGGTCATGCCGGAGAAGCCGTAGATCGCGTACCGGTCGCCGGCGGCCTCGATGGCCTCGCACAACACGACCAGGGATTCCTTCTGCAGGCGGTTGATCCACCCCTTGGTGGAGCCGCTCATGTCAACGAGAAAACAGACGGCGATGTTGCGTTCGTCGCGCTGCAGGCGGGTGAAGAGGCGGTTGTCTGGCTCCACCCCGGCGCGCGCGTCGGCGATCGCCTCGACCACCGCGTCGAGGTCGATGTCGGTGCCGTCATGCCGCCGGCGCAGGGTCCGCTCCTCGGTGCGGAGCCGCTCGAAGCGGGCACGCAGGGCGCGCACCACCCCGCGGTGGCCGGCGAGGATCCGCGCGGCCACCGGTTCGGGCGAGGCCGCCGGTGCCTTCTCGCGCACGGTGCACCACCCCTTGTGGTAGGCGTGGCGGCGGTGGTCCCACTCGTCGTAGAAAAAGCCGTCGCCCGCCGCCCCGGCCACCGGCTCCCCACCGGCGGGGGTCGCGGGGTCATAGCCGGGCGCCCAGCCGCCGGCGGCGAGCAGCTCGGGTGGCAGGGTGCCGAGGTCGGCGACCACGGCCTGCAACTGCCCCTCCACCTCCGCCGAGAGTTCCACCGGCCTCCCTTCGGCGACCAGCTCGTAGGTGGGTGAGGGCGAGGGGGTGCGCGCGCGCATTGCCAGCTTCTCGGGGGGGTGAATCGACTGCTCCGCGGCGAGGTGGGCGATCGCCACCCGTAGGCGGGCCAGCCGTTGCTGGCGCTGGCGGCGCAGCGCCTCGGCCACCCTTTTCGGTTGAAGAGCGGCGAGGTAGGGGAGCGCCATCGCACCATCGCCGGGGAGGCGCGCGAGGTGCGGGTAGCAGGCGGTCACCGCCGCACAGCTTGCCGCCACCGTGGCGGAGTCCGTCGCGAGGGGGGTGAGGAGGTGGGCGACGGTGGCCGCCTCACCCGGGTTGCCACCGAGGAGCCAGCGGGTGAGGGAGGCGCACAGCCGGGCGCGCGGCGGAAGCAGCGCGTGGTCTCGTCCTAGGTCGGTCGCAAGCAGCGCCCCCTTCGCCGCCGCCGCCGCCCGCGCCAGCCCGGGCAACTCGCGCCCCAGGGCGGCCTCCAACCGCACGGTTTCGGCGAGGAGGTAGAGGTGGGCGGCGAGGGGCGGGTCGGCGAAGCTCGAGAGGAAGTGGTCCAGGCGGCCGAGGTCGTCCACGGCGGAGTCGCCCCAGCCGGAGGGCAGGCGAAAGGTGGCGCGGTGGAGCTGCGCCCACAGCAGCGTCGCCGCCCACCGGTAAAGGGTGCGGTTGTCCTCGGCGGTCGGGGCGAGGTGGAACCGCTCGGGGAGGATGAGGTGGTCGCCATCGGTGGTCGGACCGACGCCCGCGATGATCGCGTGTCGCTCGCCGCCGAGGGCGGCGAGGAAGGTCTCCAGCCGCCCGGCGAGGGGCGCCAAGGCCACCTCGCCTACCGCGGTCGCCTCCCCCTCGCCCACCGTTCGCAAGTAGGCGATCGCCGGGTACATGCCGTCGCGGTCGTAGCGGTCGAGGATCTCCAGCAGCCACCCCTGAAGCCCCTGAATGCCGCGCCGGTCGACGGCGGCTTGCACGTGGAGGAGGAACTGGAATGCGATCTCCTCGTTGGCGGCGGCGGCGATCTCAAACAGGTCGAGGGCGGCCCCACGCGCCGGGATGGAGAGTCGCCACACCGCCTCCACCGCGACCGCCGCGGTGCGCCGCGACGACAAGACCGGCTCCAGCCGCCGGCTCAAGTGGTCATCGAGCTTGGCGCGGGTCCAGTGCATGGGGGATAGGGAGTAGGGGATAGGGGTGGTGCCGGCCTTTGGCCGGCCAATCTGTAGGTTGGAAACGCATGTCTCCGTCATCATCGTTGGCCCGCGCGGCCAACAATCCCTACTCCCTATCTCCTATCTCCCATTCCCTAAAACACCGCCGCCACCATCTCCGCCACCGCGGCCACCATCTCCGGGTCGTCGGTGAGGGTGAGGGCGATGGCGGTCTCGCAGGCGCGCACCGGGTCGATGCCGGCGACCATCAGGCGGCCGCAGTGGACCAGCAGGCGGGTCGACGCCCCCTCCTCCAGCCCCTGCTCCTTCAGGTTGCGGGTCATCTGCGCGAGGCGCACGAGCTGATCGCAGCGCGCGGGATCGAGGCCGGTCTCGTGGGCCACCACCGCCGCCTCCACTGCGGGCGCGGGGTAATCGAAGGCGAGGGAGGCGAAGCGCTGGCGGGTGGAGACCTTCAGCTCTTTGAGGGCCGACTGGTAGCCAGGGTTGTAGGAGATCACCAGACAAAAATCGGGGTGGGCCGGGTGGACCTGGCCGGTCTTTTCCACCGTCAGGTAGCGGCGATCGTCGGCGAGGGGATGGATCACCACGGTGGTGTCCTTGCGCGCCTCGACGATCTCGTCGAGGTAGCAGATCGCCCCCACCTTCACCGCCCGGGTAAGCGGCCCGTCCACCCACACCACCTCACCCCCCTTCACCAGGTAGCGACCTACCAGGTCGGAGGCGGTGAGGTCGTCGTGGCAAGAGACGGTGACCAGTGGCCGGTGGAGGCGCCACGCCATGTGTTCGACGAAGCGCGTCTTGCCGCACCCCGTGGGCCCCTTCAGGAGCAGCGGGATGTGGCCGGCGGCGGCCGCCTCGAACAGGGCGACCTCGTCCCCCACCGGGTGGTAGTACGGCTCCTGTTCCGGCCGGTACTCTTCGACGGCGATGGGGTGGGCGGTCATGGCGAGCGGGGAGCGGGGAGCGGGGGGGCGGGGGGGGCGGCACGCATCGTCCCGATTATTCGGGGGGAGCATGGGACAACACGAGGAGCGCGGGGAGGGGAGTGGGGAGGGGCTCTCCGGCCGCTGGGCCACCCACCGCCTTGGTGGAAGCAACCCCAACCCTCAGGCCGGCGGGTCAACGCCAGCCCCACAACTTGCAAGTTTGCAGGCCTGACCCCGGAGGTCTGCAACTTGCAAGTTTGCAGGCCTGACCCCGGAGGTCTGGCCCCCGAGGTACCGCTGACCCTACGCGCCCCCCACGCTCCCCTCTCCCCGATTCCCCGCCCGTGCCCGGCGGCCCGGCGGCATGTATCCTACGCCCCCGTTTGTGACCCCCACCGGAGCACCCATGGCCACCGAACCGACTCGCCAAGACGACATCCCCGCCCCGATCCTCCAGGGGGTTGCCCCACCGCCCTTCGCCGGCCGCGAGGCCGAGGTCGCAACCCTTGGCCGCACCCTCGCTGCGGCGCGCCAGGTGGTGGTCCACGGCGAGGCGGGGATCGGCAAGTCGGCGCTCGTCGACCACCTGCTGGAGCTGGTGCAGGCGGAGGAGGAGCGGGTTGCGCAGATCGTGTTCTCCTTCCACGGCGCGCCGTCGCCGGCGATCCTCGCCGCCCAAATCGAGGGGTATCTCGCGCGCGCCCGTACCGCACCGAGCGAGCTGGCGGAAGCCGCGTGGGGTGCGCGTGACGCCCTCGAACGGTTGCCGGAGCTGGGCGCCATGCTGCGCGATCCGGCGCATCGCAACCTCATCGTGGTCCTGCACAACGGCGAGGTGGTGGCGGACGGCGCCTCGCCCTACTGCGACGCGGAGCGCCAGGCGGTGCGCGACTTCCTCGCCCAGCTCGCCGGCGCCCCCCTGCGCTTGGTGGTGACCGCCCGCGACGCGCTCACCCCCCTCGTTGCCGATCGCGTTGCGCGCTTCGCCCTGGCCGGCGTGAGCGGCGACGGTCGCGCCGAGCTGTTGCACGCCTACTGCGCCTACATCGAGTCGCTGCCGGCCCTTGAGGGCAACGCCGGCGGCCGCCAGCAGCTCCTCACCCTTCTCGGAGGCCACCCCTTGGCGACCCGCATGGCCGCCTTTTGCCTCGGCCACCTCGACCTCGCGGCGGTGGTGGATGGGATGAAGGCGCGCCTCGCCGCCCTGCGCGACAGCCAAGCCCCGTTGCCCAGCGCGGTGGTCGCCGCCGCCCTCGGCCTCGCCCTCGACACCCTGCCAGAGAGCCGTCGCGCGGTGCTGACCCTGCTCGGAGTCCTGCGCGGCGCCTTTTGGGAACGGAGTCTGATCGGGCTCGTCGAGGGCGAGGAGTTTCCCGCGACGGTGGTCCCGGACCGTTCCCGCGAAACCCTGGAGGCGGCGATCCGCCACGCTGGCGAGCTTGGCCTGGTGCACCCAGACCGGGATCGCCCCTTCGTCCTCTACCCGCAGGCGGCGGCCCACGACACCCTTGCCGCCCTCTGGCCGGTGATCCACGAGGGCGACCTGTTGCGCGCCCTGGAGGTGTACACGGCGCGCTACTGGTCGTCGGCCGCCGATGCCCTGCGCACCCAGGGGCTGCCGGATCAGGAGCGCATCCCGCACATCCTCGCCTTTTGCGGGGTGGAGGAGGCGAACCTGCGCCACGCCCTCACCCTGGCCGAGGCGAACGTGCTGTGGGAGGAGGCGCGGCCGCTGCTGTTTATCCTCCTCAACGTCTGGGCTCGGAGCCACCGCGACCACGACGCGGCCCGCCTGCGCCGCCACTGGCTCGACCTCCTCTCCCATGGCGACGGCCGGCCCCGCCACCGTGACAACCCGAAGGCGATGGACCTGTGGCGCTTCCTCTGGGGCCACGAGGCGAACTGGCTCCTCACCCAGGGGGAGGCCGAGCGGGCGGAGCGGATCCACCTGCGGGTGGCGGAGGAGGAGGAGGGGCGCGACGAGCCCGACGACCAGGTCCTCGCCGGGATCTACTTCCGCATCGCGGCCACCTACGAGGAGCGCAAGGTGTGGGACCGCGCCCAGGCGTGGCAGGAGAAGGCGCTGCGCATCCGCACCCGCCTCACCGATCCGCACGGCATGGCGGCGTGTCACGAACACCTCGGGTTGATCGAGATGGGGCGGTCCAACCACGCGGCGGCGGTCGCACAGTTCGACGAGGCGATCGCCCTGCGCGAGCGGGCCGAGGACGTGCGCGGCGCCTCGGACGTCTACCTCCAGCTCGCCCGCGCGCAGCACAAGCTCGGCCACCTCGATACGGCGCGCGACGCCCTGATGAAGGCCCTCGAGGGGTACGAGATGCGCCAGGAGAAACCGCTCATCGCCGCCACCTACCAGCAGCTCGCCGCGGTCCACGCGGCGCGCGGTGCGGTCCACGAGGCGATCGAGGCGGCAAAGCGCAGCCTGGCGATTCGCAACCAGCTCGGCGACATGGAGGGGATGGCCGCCAACCAAGGCCAGATCGCCCGCCTCGCCGAGCAGCAGGGCGACGCCGGCGCGGCGGTGGAGGCGGCGATCCAGTCCTTCGCGCTGCTCAGCCGCATCGCCTCACCGCGCACCCCGCTCGCCGCCGGCGAGCTGCGCCGGTTGCGCGCCGCCCTCGGGCCGGAGCGCTTCGACGGTGAGTGGCGGCGCCTGGCTAACGACACCGCCATGCCTGCCTGGCTAGCGAGCTGAGCCGCCGACCCGCGTCCATCGTCTCTCCCATCCCTCGATCCCTCTTTCTCCTTCCCCCCACCCCCATGTCCTCGACCTGGCGCTTTCTCGATCTCGGCCGCCTCACCGCCCTTGACGCCTTGGCCATCCCCGAGGGGCTGGCCGCCGGGGTCGCCGCCGGTGAGCCCGACACCCTTGCCATCCACGTCCCCAGCAAGCCCTTCGTCTCCGTGGGCCGCGACCAGCCGGTGCGCCAGGCGGTCGATCTCGACTACTGCACCGCCAACAAGATCCCGGTGGTCCGTCGGACGACGAGCGGCGACGCCCTGTACGCCGACGCCGGCCAGGTCGGTTACACGGTCGCCCACCGCCTTGGGGGGGCGGAGCCGGGGGACGGCACGGCGCTCTTCGAGAGCTGGCTGCAACCGCTCATCGACGCCTGTCACGACTTTGAGGTCGAGGTGCGCTTCCAGCCGCACAACCACCTCTATCGTGGCCGCTACGAGATCGGCCGCGCCCACGCCCTGATCCGCGACGGGGTGCTTCTGTTCACCGCCTACCTGTTGGTGAACGTCAGCGAGTCGACGGTGAAGGCGGCCCTCGGGATCGGTGATGCTGACCCGCGCCACCCACCCCTCACCTCCCTGCGTCACGAGTACGAGGGCCACGCCACGCCCGACACGGTGGAGTTCCGCAACGCCCTGGTCCGCGCCTTTCGGAAGGGCAAGGAGATCACCTTCGAGGAGGGTGACCTGATGACTGCGGAGCTGTTCGCCGCCGGCGAGGCGCGCAAGCGGTTCGCGTCGGAGGCGTGGACCTTCGCCGCCGACGACCTCGCCGCCAAGGTTGCCGCCACCGTCGAGGCGAATGGCCTGCGCTGCTGGCACAACCAGCGGCGCAACGAGGGGTGCACCCTCGACCTCACCCTGCTTACCGAGGGCGGCCACACGATCCACGACCTGGCGATCACCGGCACCCCCCTCTTCCTCCAAGAAGACGGCCTTACCCAGGTGGTGAACGTGCTGCGCGGCTGCTACCTCAACCCCCCCACCGTGGGCGAGCGCGTCCTCAACCTCTACGACACCCTCCACCTCCAAAGCCCCGGCACCAACGCCGCCGACTTTTTGATCTTGATCGGCGACACCATCGACAAGATGGCGGCCGGCCGGTCGTAAGGTGAGGGGTGAGTAGAGAGGAGTGAGTGGTGGTCGGCCCGGTGGGCCGGTCACTGTGTTGGAGGAATCAATCGTGGCCATAAGCCCGGCCGAAGGCCCCCACCCCTTCTCTCACTCCTCTCGACTCACTCCTCGTTTTTTTCCCCCCATGGACGTGATTTCCAAGGCAGAGCTTTTTCGCCGCATCGGCTTCGGTGGCGATCCGGCCGCGGCCGAGGGGGTCCTCGAAGTGGCCGGCCTGAGCCGGCCGGCGAAGCAGTCGATCCACCCGGACAAGCTCGACGCAGCGGCCACGGCGCTGGCTTCCGCCTTTTGCTGGGTGTGCAACCGCGGCGACTGCCACGAAGAGGCGGTGCGGATCGCCGCCGGCCGCACCGTCGTCCCCGCCGCCGACCCCTCCCAGTGCCAGGTGTGCGGCGGCTCGGTGAACCAGCGGTCGATCGACGAAATGGTCGCGGCGTGCGCGGCACGCGGCTGGCACCGCCTGCTCGTCGTCGGCGGCTCCCCCAACGCGCGCGACGAGATCAGCCGGATCCTCCACGGCCGCCTCGAGCTCCGCGCCCTGGACGGCACCATCGCCCGCACCCTCAAACAGGCGCGCGCCGACCTCGGCTGGGGCGACGTGGTGGTGGTGTGGGGCTCCAGCCAGCTCGACCACAAGGTCTCCAACCTCTACACCGGTCCGAAGGTCGTCACCCTTCACCGCCGCTCCATTCAAGAGCTCGCCACCGAAGTGGTGCGCGCCGCACGGCGGGGGTAACGATGCGGGTCGATGGGCAGATCCGCGGCGGCGGTGACAAAGGGAGCGAGCCGATGGAGCTCGCCCCCGGCCTCTATCTCGTCGCCACCCCGATCGGCAACCTCGGCGACCTCGCGCCGCGGGCGGTGGCGACCCTCGCCGGTTGCGACCGGATCCTCGCCGAGGACACCCGCCACACCGGCCGTCTTCTCGCCCACCTCGGGATCGACCGCCCCCTGGCGCGCCTCGACGACCACACGGAGGCGCAGGCGGCAGTAAGGCTGGCGGCGGAGATCGCGGCGGGCGGCCGCCTGGCGTTGGTGAGCGACGCGGGCACCCCGCTGATCAACGATCCCGGCTTCTTGCTCGTGCGCGCTTGTCGCGCCGCCGGGGTGGCGGTCTGCGGGGTGCCCGGCCCGTCCGCGCCGCTCTTCGCCCTCACCCTCTCCGGGCTGCCCGCGGACCGCTTTACCTTCACCGGCTTTGTGCCGCGTAAGGGCGAGGCGCGGCGTGGCTGGCTCGACGAGCTCACCCGCGCCACCCACACCTGGCTCTGTCTGGAGAGCCCGCACCGCCTGGTCGCCACGTTGGAGGCGGTGGCCGCGGTGGTCGACGACCGGCGGGTCGCGGTCGCCCGCGAGCTCACCAAGCTCCACGAGGAGGTGCGGGTGGCGCGCGCGGCGGAGCTCGCCAGCCACTACCGCACCCACCCGCCCAAGGGCGAGATCTGCCTGGTAATCGAGGGGGGCGACCGCGCCGCCGTACCGGGGGTTGACGCGCCCCTGCTCGCCCTCGCCCGCGCCCTTATTGCCCCCACGCCGCTGCCACCGCGCGCCGCCGCCAAGCTCGTCGCCGCCGCCACCGGCGCCGCCGCCAACGACCTCTACCGCGTGCTGGTGCGGTGAGAGCCGGTCCCACCGGCGATCCGCGTGTGGCCGGCCCGGTGGGCCACCGTCGCCGAAAGGAGGGCTCCTACCGGAGGAGGCAAGACGACGGCGCGCTCGCCCATCCACCCGGATGGGGAGGCGGTGGTGGCACCCAGCACGGCGCTGCGTAGCCTCCGGCGCCCATCACCTGCGATCCACCCGGATGGGGAGGAGGTGGTGGCATCGGCGCGCCGCAGGCGCGCCCCACGGCGGGGAGGGCGCGGTTGGCTACCCAGCCTCCACCTCTTCCGTGAAACCCTCCAGCCCCTCGTGGACGAGCCACGGGATCATCAAGAGCGCCGCCGCCGGATCCGCCCACCACCAGCCGGCGACGCCGTTCGCCACCAGCCCCGCGAGGAGGCAGAGGGAGAGGTAGGAACAGGCGAGAGTCTCCTTTGCCTCCGCCGCCAGGGCCCGGCTTCCTACCTCGCGGGCGGCGCGCAGCTTGCCCCAGGCGACCGGCGGCATGATCAGCAGCGACGCGGTTGCGAGGCAGATCCCGACGATGCTCTCCGCCGCCGCCTCTCGCCGCCACAGGCTCCACCCCGCCTCGCCGGCCACGTAGATGGCGAGGAGCAACAGGGTCGCCCCGACGAAGCGGTGCACCCGGCGCTCGCGTTGCTCGATCTCCGCCGCTGCCCGGCCCATGGCCGCGACCCGCAGGTGCCACAGCATCACCGCGGCGGCGGCGCACTCGATGAGCGAGTCGAGACCGAAGCCGAGCAGGGCGATGGAGTCGGCGGCCACCGCCGCCCCCAAGGCGATCGCCCCCTCCAGGACGTTGTAGACCTGGGTGGTCGCGACGAGCAGCAGGGCGATACGGCGCCAGTCGCGGGGTGGCGAGTGGGTGTTCATGGGGCCTCCGATTCCGGCGTCTCCCCCGGCACGAACCAGCGGTAGACCGCCGGCAGGACGAGGAGGGTGAGGAGGGTCGAGGTGAGCAGGCCGCCGATCACCACCGTCGCCAGGGGGCGTTGCACCTCGGCGCCGGCGGAGGTGGCGAGGGCCATGGGCAGGAAGCCGAGGCTCGCCACCAGTCCGGTCATCAGCACCGGCCGCAGCCGCACCTTGGCGCCCTCGACGGCGGCCGCCGCGGGCGCCATGCCCTGGATCTGGCGGTCGACGATGTAGCTCACCAGGACCACGCCGTTGAGCACCGCCACGCCGAACAGGGCGATGAAGCCGACGCCTGCGGAGATGGAGAAGGGGTAGCCCCGCGCCGCCAGGGCGAGCAGTCCGCCGCTGAGGGCGAGCGGCACGTTGAGGTAGATGAGGAGGGCCAGGCGGCCGGAGGCGAAGGCGGAGTAGAGGAGGACGAAGATCACCCCGAGGGCGAGGGGAAGCAGCACGACCAGCCGCTGGCTCGCTGCCTGGAGGTTCTCGAACTGCCCGCCCCACTCCAGGACCCAGCCGGGTGGCAGGGCCACCTCTTTGGCCACCGCCGCCTGGGCCTCGGCCACGAAACCCGCCAGATCGCGGCCGCGGACGTTGACCTCCACCGAGGTGCGGCGGCTGATGTTCTCGCGGCTGATTTGGGCCGGGCCGTCAACGATGTCGAGGGTCGCTACCTGCGCGAGGGCCACCAGCCGCGGCCGGCCGGTGGCGGAGGCGGGCAGGGGGATGGCCAGGTCGCGCACCCGATCGAGGTCGCGCACTGAGGCGTCGAAGCGCACCTGCAGGGCGAACCGCTTCTGCCCCTCGATCACGGTCCCGACCACCTTGCCGCCGAGGGTCTCGACCACGTCGAGGACGTCGTCGGCCGCCAGGCCGTAGCGGGCCATGGCGGCGTGGTCGAGGCGGATGCGCAACACCGGCAGGCCGGTAGTCTGCTCCGCCTTGGCGTCGGCGGCGCCGGCAATGCGGCCGACCACGGCAACAATCGCCTCCGCCACCTGGTGCATACGGTCGATGTCGTCGCCGTAGACGTTGATCGCCACGTCCGAGCGTACCCCGGAGATCAACTCCGAGACCCGCAGCTCAATCGGCTGGGAGTAGGAGTAGATGGCGCCGGGGATTCGGGCCTTCAACGTCTCGTCGATCGCCGCGATCAGCGCCTCCTTGGTCTCGAAGCGCCAGGTGGCCCGATCGTTGAGGATCAGGTAGGTGTCGGAGATCTCCACCCCCATGGGGTCGGTGGCGATCTCCGGCCGGCCGGTGCGGGACACCACCGTCTTCACCTCCGGGAAGCGGTCGCGGATCGCCCGTTCCACCGCCGTGGAGATGCGGTTGGACTCCTCCAGGGAGATCGACGGCAGGCGCCAGATCTGCAGGGCGATGGCGCCTTCGTCCAGCCTGGGGATGAACTCCGCGCCGAGGAAGGGGACCACCGCCAGGGAGGCGCCGAAGGTGGCCACCGCCACCGCGAAGGTGA
>Ga0100399_1002114_pt1 | contig 14467 bp, 12 predicted proteins | sample CryGeymeta201523_FD_81545 | JGI IMG/M metagenome (GOLD analysis project Ga0100399, IMG submission 81545) | Groundwater microbial communities from Crystal Geyser aquifers in Utah, USA - Crystal Geyser metaG 2015-23 | ecosystem: Environmental > Aquatic > Deep subsurface > Groundwater | place: USA...
AAACCTTACGACCGCCTGTTCATCATGCGCATCTCTGACTGGCATCCGGAGAAATTCGTCACCTTGGCGGGGGAGTTTCGTTTTCCCGGCCGGTATATCATAAAGAAGGGGGAGCGCCTCTCCTCCGTGATCGAGCGGGCCGGCGGTTACAAGGACAATGCCTACCTCCGGGGGGCCTTCTTCACGCGGGAACGGGTGCGGGATATGCAGCAGAAGAGTCTTATGGAGATGGCGGACCGCCTGGAGCGGGACCTGATGGTCGGCGCTTCGGGCGTCTCCACGGCGCTTTCGGTGGAAGAGGTAGCGGGGAAGAAGGTCGAGATGGAGCAGAAGCAAAAATTCATCGAGAGCCTCCGCAAACTGAAGGCCACCGGGAGGATGACGATCTATCTCGGACATCTGCGGCTCCTCAAGGGAAGCCCCTATGACATCGAACTTGAGGAGGGGGATAATCTTCTGATTCCCCAGAAGAACAGCGTCGTCGGCGTGGTCGGGGCTGTCATGACCCAGTCCAGCCTGATCTATTCGGACCGAATGTCCTACCAGGATTACATCGGCGAGTCGGGTGGATACGCCAGTTATGCCGACGAGAAAAACATCTTTGTGATGAAGGTGGACGGCTCCGCCCGCAAGCTCTCCCGGGGATTCCTCAACTGGACCGCGCAGCGGGAACGCTGGGAAGTGGCGGGCTTCGGGGAGACGATCCCCCCCATCGAACCGGGAGATACGATCGTCGTACCCGAAAAAATTGAACGGATCGCTTGGCTGCGGGAGATTCGCGACATTACCCAGATCATGATGAACACGGCCGTCGCCGCCGCCGTCGTGCTGAAGCTTTGGTAAAAAAACCATCGATCCGGGCGACACGATCATCGTGCCGGAGAAGGTGGACCGGATCGCCTGGCTTCGGGAGATCAAGGACATCACCCAGATCCTGATGAACACCGCCGTCACCGCCGGCGTCTTCAAGGCGCTCTTCTAAGGACGAAGGAAAGATCCGCCCGCGGCCGCGCTGGGTAATAACGAATGGAAACCTTTGAAAAATGTCACCCACTTTGTCATTCCCTCGAAAGCCGGAATCCAGGATGAAACGCTCATGACGGCCTGCCGTCACAAAGGGGGATGAAAATTGCCGTGCAACCCCATCCCCACCCTGGCCCTCCCCTTGAAGGGGAGGGAAGTTGGATGCAATTGTTTCAATAACTTGAAGGCGCATTTTCAGGTACGAGTTGTCGCCGTCTTGTTGTTGATGATCCTGAGCGTTGCTGATGGTTTTGCCGCTGACGGGCCCTTTACGGGTCCCGCCAATTGGGGCGGGACGGGGCTGATGGAGATCCCCACGGCCCGGGTGATGCGGCAGGGGCGATTTCGCTTCGGCGCGAGTCAGGTGGATCCATACCGGAGCTATTCTTTTGCGATCACGCCGCTGGAGGGGCTGGAAATCGACGGGCGGGTGACGGAGGTCATTGGTGTGCCCGCGCTATTGTCAGGATACGGCAACACCAAGGACAAGGCCATCGATCTGAAGTACCGGGTCCTCCCCGAGGGGAAATGGTGGCCGGCCATCGCCGTCGGGATCATGGACCCGCACGGGACGCGGATCTATCCCTCGCAATACCTGACGGCGAACAAGCAGTTCTATCCGTTCGATTTCACGATCGGCTTCGGGAACGGGCGCTTCGGGAAGCAGCCGCTGCCCTCCCAGGGGGAAGGGATCGCGGTCGAGATGTTCACCGACAACGCCTCCTGGCGTCAGGACGGGCAGTTCTTCTGGGGGGTGCAGTTCGCCCTGTCGGAGGAGGTCACGCTGATGGCGGAGTACAACCCGATCCGCTATGAGGCGCAGACCGGCGATCCGGCGCAGGCGAAGTATTTCACCGATGCCGTCACCTCCAAATACAATTTCGGCCTCCGCTGGCGGCCGTGGAACTGGATGGAGGCGGATCTGAGCTGGCAGCGGGGGAACCAGATCGGCGTGAATTTGAGCGCGGCCTTCGACCTTGGCGTCCCAATGATCCCGCTCTACGACCATCCCTACCGGGAGAAGCCGGAACACCGGCTGAGCCCGGTCGAGGAGCGGATCGCGCGGGGGCTGGAGGCCACCGGCTTCAGCGACATCATCGTGCGGAAGGACGGGGATGCGCTTGCGGTGGAGGCGCGGAACGACAAGTACTACTACACGCCGCGGGCGCTTTCGGTGATGCTCCGGGTCGCGGCGGGGCTGGCGCCGGCGGAGGTGCATGAGATCCGGCTGATCCTCTCGGACAACGGGATTCCCGTGGTGGCGATGACGACGACGCGGGAGGACGCCAACCTTTTTCTCGCGGAGAAGCTGACGGCGGCGGAGTTTCTGAGATTAAATAGGGACAGAGCCCTATTATTTCCGGGAAATAATAGGGCTCTGTCCCTATTTAATCCCGACATTACCGAGGGCCTGCCGGGGAAGAAGCTCAACCGGGAGTGGTGGGATTATGGGATTCGGCCGTCGTTTCGGATGTTCCTCAACGATCCGTCGGGGTTCTTCAAGTACCGCGCCGGCATGCGGGGGTGGGTGAGCCTCTATCCTTGGTCGGGCGGGACCATCATAACGGGCCTCGAGTGGTACCCCTTCAACACGGTCTCGTCGTCCAACGCCCCCCCGGCGACGGCGGTGCGGACCGATCTCGTCCCTTACCAGCAGAACAAGGAGACGCTGTCGATGCTGATGCTCGATCAGATCGAGAAGTTTCCTTGGCAGATCTACGGGCGCGCGGCGGTGGGACTGCTGGAGGTGCAGTTCGCGGGGATCGACGCGGAGGCGGCGAGGCCGTTCTTCGGCGGGCGGCTGATGCTGGGGCTCTCCGGCAGCGTCGTGAAGAAGCGGGACCCGGACCGGGCGCTGGGGCTCAAAGAAAACGATTTCAGGGACCGCTATGAGACGGCTTTCGTCAACACGCGCCTGAACCTCCCGGAGGTGGAGGCGGCGATCGATCTGAAGATGGGGCAGTTTCTGGCGGGCGACCGGGGGACGCGCATAACGCTATCAAAATTTTTCAACGGCGTGGTGCTGTCGGCCTGGTACAGCGAGACGAATACGGACCTCTTTACGGACAACTTCAACCGGGGCTACCATGACAAGGGGATCGCCGTGACGATCCCGCTACGGCTATTCGGCGGGACCGATTCCAAGACCTCCTACGGATTCGGCATCTCCCCTTGGACGCGCGATGTCGCCCAGGACATCGACCACTTCAACACCCTCTTCGACCACATCGGCCGCAACACCGACATCTACCTGAAAAAAGACGCCCTCTCCCGAGACTACCGCAACGCCGGCTTTAAATAGGGACAGCGCGGATCATGCCAAAGTGGTGAAGATGATGCAAAATGATATCAAAATCATACCCCTCGTCACCACGACCGATTCCCGGTTTGTCGTCTTTTCCGAGTTGTGCCCGAAAAGGTGGAATGGATCGTCTGGCTACGGGAGATCCGCATATCACTCAGATCCTGATGAACACGGCTGTAACCGCCGGTGTCGTGCTGAGGCTGTGTTAAAAAAACCGATCAAAGTGTGATCCAATTCACACTCTTTGAAAAATATTTCTTGACATGAAGGAGGTGATGGGTTTAAAAGACTACCGTACACTTTCCACCAGTAGAAAAGCTCGGTCATTCGTGGTTTGCATACAATCGATATCCACGGGAAATACCATCAGTGGTTAACGTCTCAAAGGGTTGTTATTTCAAAGTGTTTTTAGGCTTATTTTATGTCTTTCAAAGAAGGAGGCAGTGGATCATGCGGAAATTCAGAAAATACTCGATTGGCGTTGCACTCTTGTTTGTTATAACGCTTGCGATTCCTCTTCAGGTGTTTGCTCAGGCTCAAGGCGCCGCGGGCGGTGGTGCGGCCGCAGGCAGCGGAGCTGCCGGTGCGGGCGCTGCCGCGGGCGCGGGCGCTGCCGCCGGAATCACCGCGGGTACGATAGCGGTTGGCGTCGCCGTGGCCGCTGCAGCGGTTGCCGCTGTTGCAACGTCCACGGGTTCGGAAACGACGACGACCCATCACGCCACCACCACCCACCATTAATCGGGTGAGCATGCGATTGGTTTGAACATGTCGAATTCCCCGGAACAGCTTCCGGGGAACTCCGGTTGCAGGAGACCCCTGTCATGGTCGAAGGATCGAATCATGACGGGGGTGAGAGCCTCCGGGATTTCGATCCTCCGTCGTTTTTTCCCATCCGTGCCGATGAAGAAATTTTCCCCACTGACATTTTTCCTTGTGGTCGCTTTGCTCTGTTGCATGGCGTTTCCCGCCGTGATGCGGGCCGCCGCGGACCCGAAGGAGGAGGCTGAAATCCTCAACGCGGCGGAATCCCTCTTCCTGAGCATGGCGAAGCAGGATTTCCCGGCCGTCTGGCGGGGGCTCACCGCCGACACGCAGCGCTCTACCGTCCGGAACGTGCACAAGGCCGTCGTCAAGGCGGGTATGACGTTCAGCGAAGAGGAGATCCGGGCGGACTTCGAAAAGGGCGGGGGGCTTGCGCTGGACTACTGGGGAGGCTACCTCTCCCGGTTCGACCCGAAAACCGTCCTGGAAGAGAGCCGCTGGACCTTTGGCGAATTCAAAAAGGACCGCGCCGAGATCCTCCTCCGCTATCAAAAATCCGATTATGACGCGCACCTCAAGATGTTCCGCGAAGGCGGCCTCTGGAAAGTCGGCCTCGACGAAACCTTCTCCACCCGCCAGTAAAGCCCTGACCCCAAAACTGACCCCCAAAATAAAAAGAAAGGACGAACCGATGGAAGGGAAGAAAGAACCCAGGAAGCTTACGTTGACCAGCACCAAACAGGAGATGCTTCAGGCCTACAACACCCTCCTGAAGGAACTGCAGGCCAGGCAGGAAGGGGAGCTCAAGCCGGAAAAGAGGATCGAGGAGAAGAAGAACCGGGAGGCGGTTCAGGTGGCGGAATCCCTGACGGCGGAAGGGGTCGGCAAGGAGATCGCCGCGCTGAAACTGGAGATCGGCAAGACCCTGACCGGGATTTCCGACCAGTTGGAGGGCGAGGTGAGCCGGTTCGTCGCCATCCGCAACGCGATCGGCGCCAAGGAAAAGGAGCTCGCGGAACTCTACGAGATCGAAAAATCGGCCATGAGCCTGGCGGCCCTTATCGAGGCGCAGAATCAGAAGCGCCAGGAATTCGCCGCTGAGATGGAAGAGAAAAAGGAATCCCTCCGGCAGGATATCGAGACCACCCGCGCCGCGTGGGAAAAAGAGCAGGAAGAGCATGACGCCGCCGTCAAGGAGCGCGACACAGCGGAGAAGAAGAGGCAGACCCGGGAGAAGGAGGAGTTCGACTACGCCTTCTCCCGGGAGCAGCAGACCGCCGCCGACCGGTTCGCCTACGAGAAGGCGAAACTGGAGAAGGAGCTGAAGGATAAGAAGGAGCAGATGGAGCAGGAGCTGAGCGCGCGGGAGGCCGCCATCGCCGCAAAAGAGGCGGAACTCAACGACCTGCGGAAACAGGCCGTTCAGCACCCCAAGGAGTTGGAGACCACCGTCAACCGTGCGGTCAAGGAAACCTCCGAGCGCCTGCTCCTGGAGGCGAAGAGCCGGCAAGAGCTCCTGAAAAAAGAGGCCGAGGGCGAGCGCAACGTCTTTACGGCCCGCATCGAATCGCTGGAAAAGACGACGAAGGAACAGTCCGAGCGGCTCACTGCTCTGACCAAGCAATTAGAGGCGGCCTATCAGAAGGTCCAGGACATCGCCGTCAAGACGGTGGAGGGCGCCTCGAACAGCAAGTCCGTCGCCAGCCTCCAACAACTCCTCGGCGAGCAACTCCGCAAGCAGACCCCTGATAAATAGCGAAATGACGGGGTCAGGCCTTGATGGTGAGCTTTTGCCTGCCCTGGGTTTATCGCAGGGCGCCATAGCGTTTTCGAGGAAGAGGCGTAATATGAATCATGCGAAAACCAATAAAGATCAATCGGGGAAAGCGGGGGAGTCCTTCCTGTCAACAAAAGATATCCCCCCCCGCGAACGGCTTATTTTCGCCCTGGATGTCTCCTCTATTGATGAAGCAAAAGCGCTTGTTGAGCAACTTGATGATTCCGTCATGTTCTATAAGTTGGGCCTGCAACTTTTTATGGCCGGCGGCTACTTTGAATTCATCGAATGGCTTCGGGAACGTGGTAAAATAGTCTTTGTCGATTTGAAATTCTTTGATGTTCCTCAGACCGTTAAATCGGCAGTAATGCAACTAAAGAATCGCGGCGTCTATTTTGTCACGGTTCATGGAAATGACAAAATTCTGGAAGCGGCGGTTGAGCATAAAAACGGACTTAAAATCCTGGCCGTTACCGTGTTGACCAGTTTGGATGAAAGTGATTTAAAAGACTTGGGATTTCAATGCAACGTAGAGGAACTTGTTTATTCCAGAGCGAAAAGGGCTTTAAAAATTGGATGTGACGGCGTGATCTCATCGGGTCTTGAGGCGCCGCGATTAAGGCGTGATATTGGGGAGCAGTTCCTGATTGTGGCGCCAGGCATAAGGCCGGTCAAGAATGTAGATGATCAGAAGCGAACCGTAGATGTAAAAAAGGCTTTTTTAAACGGTGCAGACTATATCGTTGTTGGCAGGCCGATCAGGGAAGCAAAAGATCCCCATAAGGCCGCAGAAGACATACAGAAAATGATCGGTTCGTTATTCATCAGATAAAGTCACAAAATGGGGTCATGTCTTTAATTTCAAGACCGCCAAGACGGGTGACCCCCAAGACGCTCCGACTCCCCATAATCATCACGTAGGCTACAGGACGATTTTATAAGATTCATCAACGCCGATTTCGTGCTTTCCCGCATAGACGGCCCCGCTCCAGCCGTCGATGCTGATGAAATCTCCGCCACGGATGGTTCTTCCGTCGACCTTGCTGTACCCTTGCGACTCATAGACGTGAAGCTTGTTGAAGCCGACCACGCCGACTTTGTTGAGCTGGGGGATCGTGACCGCTGCATGGGACGTGCCGCCGCCCCTCGCCGTCAGAATGCCATCGGCCTTCAGGATAATGCCGACGTCGTCGGGAACCGTATCGGGACGGATCAGAATCAGCGCGGTTTCCGGTTCCTTTTCCCGGAAATGTTCGATCTCCTTTTCGGAATAGACCGCCCTGCCGGTCAGGGCGCCGCCGCTCACCCCGATGCCGATGCCGAGGAAAGACCGTTCAAGCTCCCCATCGGCGACAAAGGTTCGGACTTGGTCGGTTTCCCTCTGAACCATCTCCCGCGTCTGGAGGATATAGAGCCCTCTTTTCGTGTCGTTCTCAAACGTGAATTCGATCTCCTGCTGGTTGAATCCTTTTTCATAAACCAGCAATTCCGCGATCCGGACCAGTTCGCTGTAGATCTCCGGGAATTTCGTTTCCAGCGAGATCAGGGACTCCCTTTTCTCCGTAATTCTCTGTTTTTCCGAAATGGGAAAGGTTTCCACAAGACCGGAGACGATATCTTCCCCCTGAACGCAGAAGATGAAATCTCCGTTGATCGCGACGTCTTGCGAGGACCCCTTGGGATCCCGCGTAAAGATCACCCCTGACCCCGAGTGTTCATTCAGGTTGCCGAACACCATGGCCTGGACGATCACGGCCGTGCCCCATTCGTCCGAAAGATGTATCTGATGGCGGTAGATCCGCGCCTGTTCGGAATGCCAGGAGGCGAAAACGTCCAGGATGGCGTGCTGGAGTTGCTGGTAGGGATTGTCCAGGATCCGGATACCCCGCTTGACGATCGCCTCTTTGTAGGAAAGGGCTAACTGTTTCATCTGTTCCGGATTGAACTGAAATTTCTTCGCAACCGCATAACGGCTCTTGTAACTTTTCATGATTTCATCGAAGATATTCCGATCAATCCCCTGAAACATCGCCCAGGTCTGCAGGAATCGCCGGTATGAATCCCACGCCGCCCACGGATAATCTTCCTTTTGGGCAAGCCCCTCCGCAATCGTTTCATTGATCCCCACATTGAGAATGGAACACATCATCCCTGGCAGTGAAATCGTTGCGCCGCTCCGCACCGAAAGCAGCAGGGGGTTCCGGGGATCGCCGAACGTCTTTCCGGTAATCCGTTCAAGCTCCTTGATTTCCTTGTAAACCCTCCGTTTCAAATCCTTGTAAATATGTTTATACCCCACAATGCCTTCATAGCCCCGGAACACCTCCGTCGTGATGATGAATCCCGGCGGTACCGAGAGATTGAATGAGATCAGCTCCTTTAACAAATAAGCCTTGTTGCCGATGAGGATCTGGTTGTCCGCATCCCTGTTTTTTTTATAAAGGGTCGATATCGCCAATTCCGGGATATAGGCCATGACCAGATTGAGGATCTCTTTATTGTCCTTGAATTTTTCAAGCTCGGCGCTCAGCGTCCGGATGACGGCATTCACGAAATTATCCAGGACTTGCAGACCGAAGGCGGAGGCGATGATGGAACGGACAAAGTTTTCCGAGTACTGATAAAAGGCCTTCTGGTCCTTCGGCGCTATGATTTTATTGTGGGGACACGATGGGGCATCATGTCCCCATTCGTCACCATCGATCATCTGGCCGATAATGACAGGCAGGTTGGAGCGATGGGCGTCGATATAATAATCGCGGGTGATATCCTGAATGCCTTTGGCGATGAACTGGAAGATATCGATATACTGATCGATCGAAAACTGCCGGATCTGCAGGGCGCTCGTAATATACCTCAGCTTGGCGACAAGCCCTTCCGTGGCCAGGCCTTCCAGTTCGAGCGCCTTGATGTAGAGCCAGAGATATTCGTGAATTCTCAAGAGGGTGCTTTTGGTGATGAACTTGAGGTTCAGGGACTCCACCAGTCTTTCAAAAAGCATCGTGGCAAAGCTTTCAAGGCGAAACGTAAGCCCCATGGCCTCAAATTTTTCTTCACGATAGCTCCCGTACATGGACGGGATTCCGGCAGCAATATGCCGTTTATAATAGATATTTTCAAAATAGTCCATCTTTTGGGATGAAAGGACCTTCTCCTTCAGAACGGCGAGCATCGCCAGAACGAGGGTCAGGCTTTTGTAATAATCCTTTCTTGCCAGTGAGCGCTTGAGGGAACGAATTTTCCGCATATCCAGCAGACAGGAGGTCTCAAGGTCCCTGAGGATATCCATGTGCTGATGGAAATACTTGTTATAAATGAGCTGATAGAACCGGATCATCAGTTCGGCGCGCTCTTTTTCCCTCCCGCTGACGCCGGCGACGCAGTTGATCTCCTTTGATATTTTCTCGCGGTCCCATTCAAGCAATTTCGGAACATCGTCATGGATCTTCTGAAACAGGCTGCCGAAAATGATGTGAAGCTCGTCAAAATATTCGCCCGCAGCCTCAACCTCTCCGTAAACCTCCGCGGGCAGGTGGTCCTGCAGAGATCTCTTATCGCCCGAATTCCAGTAGCGAAAAATGTCTTCGATAAAGGGGACCAGGCGGCTGTTGCTTTCAACGTGAGACTGCTTCCGCAGAAAATAGATGAGCCTGTCGCGTCTGGCGGAAAGCTCATCCACCGCCGTGGAGATCGTCCGCAGCTCCCCCTCTGCGCCGATTTCGGTGAAATAGATCGGGAAGATTCTGAGGAGCTGCTTCACAAGATTGTAGGCAGGCAGGATATCGGCATTCAGGAGCCGGGAGATATCCTTCTGGAGAAGGTCCGTATCCCGGATGAAAACACCCTTCAATTTCAGATTGATGATGAGGGCCGAGAGAAGTCTCTTCGTCCATCTCGGCTTCCGGGAAATAATCTCCAGCCAGGAGCGGATGTTTTGAATGTGGGCCGGGTTCACCTGGATCTGCCATTCGGCGGTCGATCCCTTGACGTCGGGATGCTGAAAACCGAACGCCACGAGCTCCTCGATGAAGGTATCGACAAGAGAATGATTATTCAATTCAAAGATCTCTTTGGCCAGGGTCGTGATGCAATCGAGGATCGAACTCCGGCACTGACTCTGCAGGACCGTTTTTTTCCATAAACGGAATATCTCCCGGACAAGATCATTCACATTCCGATCGCTTTCCTCCTTCAACGCCCTTCCCAGGCAGCGATTGATCTCGATCAGGCCCGTGTTGTGGATATCCGACAGCCCGGCAACGCCCATCATCTTGAAAAGGAAATGGAGTTTCACCAGATAGCGGCGTCCTTCAAAGGCGCCTGATTTTTCAAGGGCATCGGCGATCACCAGATAACCGTTTGCGATCTGCGCATGGTCGGGCATCTCCAAGTACCGCGCAGGCCCATCCGCATCGGTCGCCGCCTGTTGATGAAGATCTTCGAGGCGGGCGATCAGCTTGCGGAGATGTTCGTGGGAAAGGGGTACAATCAGCTCACGATAGGCATCGCAATCTTCCCTGGTCTCGCCATCCGTTGAAAACCACAGTGAAGGATCGGGTTGCGTAAGCCAGTAGCGGTATGTCGATTGGAAGGCAGAAAAGAGGAGTCGGCTGACCTCATCCAGAATGGGGACAGGATGCCGCATCGTGTCCCCATGATTATCCATCATCCGCCTGGCGACGGCCTTCACATAACCCGATGATTTTTTCAAAAGCTGACCCTGTGACCGCGACAGATCGGCGAGAGATCGGAAGAGGGGGGGGAAAAGGGCCGCGTTTCTCGCCAGCCGGTTGCCGCTGTTAGAAAGAACGGTATTGAGATATTCAAAGCAATAACGGACGGCGTTGTCTCTGACCTCTTCGTCGCCGGCCGAAGTGATGACGGCAAGATAGATATCCGCAAACGTTTTCAGCGCGGATAATCCGTCTTCATGGGTATTGAAATCATAGAAATCGCCTATGGAAAGGGTTTTAAGCTGTACCAGCAGGTATTCCCAGTTCACAAACGGGTGATGAAGCTCCACGAGCAGTTCTTCCGTGCGCTTCGACACCCCGTAATGGTTCTTGACGACACCAAGGAGTCTCCTGTATTTCTCAGGAATGTCCACAACCGCCTTGGTTCTTTCCAGATTGATTTCCAGCGCCGTCAAGGGCCGTGTTTTCCCCTTCGTATCCATCTGTACAGACTAATCCGAACGGGCAAATATTGCAAATCCTAACTTTTTGGCGAATACAAAATAAGCATTGACGAATATCGGCCGGCTGGCTATGATCCGCAAACGCCGATTGTGGGGCGTTATCGTGGACCGTCGAAGGATGGTCAAGATGGAAACAGGAATGAAGGCCGCCGTTCATTTGGAGGATGGGAAAATGGTCCGCCCGGTCATCGCAGGAAACTGGAAGATGAACAAAACGGTCGCCGAGGCCGTCGATTTTGTCTCGCGCCTCGTAAAGGCCCTCGACCCGAGTCCGGCGCCGGAGGTGATCATCGCCCCGCCTTTCACGGCGCTCCAGGCGGTGGCAGCGCTCCTCCAGGGATCGCCTGTTTGTCTGGCGGCTCAGAACCTCCATGAAGCAGAGAAGGGGGCTTACACAGGGGAGATCTCCGGCGCGATGATTCGTGAGGCAGGATGCACACATGTGATCATCGGCCACTCGGAGCGGCGCACCCTCTTCGGCGAGCAGGATGAGCGCATCCACCGCAAACTCCTGGCCGCCCTCGCGGCGGGTCTGAAGCCGATCTTCTGCATCGGGGAAACCCTTCAGGAACGGGAAGAGGGCCGGATGAAAAACGTTATCGAGCGACAGATAAAAGAGGGGTTGAATAATTTAACCGCCGATGATATAAGACGCACCCTCGTTGCGTATGAACCGGTATGGGCGATCGGCACCGGCAGGACGGCAACCCCGGCGCAGGCGGAAGAGGTGCATCGCCTCATCCGGGAATGGATCGCCGGCAGTTACGGGAACGAAGCGGCGGCAGAGATGGCCGTCCTGTACGGGGGCAGCGTTACGCCAAAAAATATCGCCGATCTGATGTCCCAGCCGGACATCAACGGAGCGCTGGTCGGAGGGGCCAGCCTGGACGTCGGGTCTTTCGTCCAGCTTGTTGCATATCAATCCATTGAAGGGGTATGAAAAAGTGCAGATTCTGATTACCATTGTACATGTCGTTGCCTGTATCGTCCTGATCCTCGTCGTGCTCTTGCAGGCGGGAAAGGGCGCAAATATGGGCGCGGTCTTCGGCGGGTCCAGCCAGACCGTCTTTGGAAGCAGCGGTCCGGGGGGCTTCCTCAGCAAGATGACGACCGCGATCGCCATCATCTTTATGCTGACCTCGCTCAGCCTCTCCTACATGGTTTCCAAGAGAGGGAGTTCCTTGATGGAAGGCGCCGCCAAGCCTGTAGCGCAGAAAACGGTCCCGACGCCGAAACCGGCGGCGCCGCCTGCCCCGGCGACCACCCCGGCGCCTCAGCTCCCGGCAGCTCCGCAGACGGCAAAATAGCTATTTCGGTAGAGAGGCGGAACAGCGAACGGCATCGGGAAAAGCGCAGTTGATTCGGTATGTTCACCGAGTTGGTCCGGGACCGCCCGCCGTTGTCGAAGGGCTCTTTTGATATTGACAAAGCGATTTGAAACGGATAAGTTCCCAGCAACGTCGAAGAGGTATCGCAAAGGAGCGATGCCAAATCTTCCCGCAAACGCCGAAGTGGTGGAATCTGGTAGACACGCTATCTTGAGGGGGTAGTGGACAAAATCCGTCCGGGTTCAAGTCCCGGCTTCGGCACCATAAGAATGATAGAGGGTTGACTCGGTCATGGGTTAACCCTCTTTTCTCTGATATCCGCAATCATAAGAACTTTCAGAACGAGACGTACAAGAGGCTTTTTATCAATTGCACTGTCGGAATAACAGGGTTATAATGAGGACCGTATAATAGATACTCATGATCTAATAAGGAGGACCAAAACCATGTCTACAGACTTGATCGACTTAACAGCGGATATCGTTATCGCCCATGCTTCCGTTACGGAAATGTCGACGAATGACCTGCTCAGGGAAATCAAGACGGTTTATGCGACGCTCGAAGCGCTGTCTAAGGGCGGAAAAGCTTTGATCCTGGGAACATCGGATAAGGAACCGAAAGCATCCGCAAAGAAACTGCGGGAATCTGCGGAACCTTTGACCGGGAAGGCAGAAGAAAAAACTGCAATCCCTCCGGCGCCGGCCATGACCATCGAGGAGGCATTCAAGCCGGATCAGGTTGCCTGTATGGTTTGCGGCAAGACGGGCATGAAGACCCTGAAACGGCATCTCGCCTCGGCTCACGATTTGAAGCCCGGCCAATATAAAAGGCAATTCAAGATCCCCAAGGATCAGCCATTGGCGGCCACGGAATACGTCGAACAGAGGCGTCGGATCGCTTTGGAAAGAGGCTTGGGAGAGAAGCTAACTGCGGCAAGAGAGGCCAAAAAAAATAAGCAGATGGGAGAATGAAAGGAGAACAATCATGAGCCTGACCAAGATTGATATCATCGACTCCATTTACGAGAAACTCGGCATCCCCAAAAAAGAGTGCGCCCGTATCGTCGAAAGCATTTTTGCAATCATCAAGGATGACCTCGACCGCGGAAATGACGTGATGGTCTCCGGTTTCGGAAAATGGACGGTCAAAGCCAAGAAAAAACGAAAGGGCAGGAATCCCCAGACAGGGGAATCATTGATGATTGACGCGAGAAAGGTGGTTACCTTCAAACCATCCCAGGTGCTCCGTGGGGCGGTCAATGATTGACGGCTCCGGTTCAACGGTTATTGAGACGGGGTAAGATTGCATTGCGGTATGGCCGCTGATGAATCGTCGCTCGGCATAGCCGTGAGCGGAGTTCAAAGGAGGAGAATATGATGAAAAGAGTGAAGGCCATACTCTGTTTCGGTATGGTTATGTTGACCACGACCGGCTGCGCTTCCATTAACTATAATGAAATAGCGCCCAATGCCGGCGCCTTTAAACCGAAAGTTGCCGTTGTGCTCCCGGCGATTAAAATGCCGGAAGGCGTCGATCAGGAAGTCGATAAAGTTGTGAAGGCGATTTACGATGCCGCCGTTGCGACGAAGCGGTTCGAACGGGTCATGGACCCCATGGATGCAAGATTCCAGATGTTCAATAATCGCGAGCTGCAGGACGCCGTCATGAGCTATACAACAAAATTGAGATCTCTTGGGGTTTCCGACAAGGAGAGTTGCCGGAAGATCGGAGAAATCTATCAGGTGGATACCATTATCGTTGGAGATGTGGGTAAATGGGGCCATGTAAAATATGCCGACGAAAAAGCCGGAGAAGTCGGGATGGCGATCAAAATGGTTGACGCGGCGACAGGTTCCGTTTACTGGAAGGCATCCCATACCGCAAAAAAAACATACTCCCTGTTCAAGCCGGATCTCGCGGATATGGCCGCCGATCTATCAAAAAAGATTTTCGACTTTATGCCAAAATCCAAATAACCCCCATGCCCAGGCGCGGGCTCAACGAAACATGAAAATCCCCCCGTGCCCCCCTTTGCTAAAGGGGGGCACGGGGGGATTTTCATATAAACAAAA
>Ga0100399_1002117_pt1 | contig 14455 bp, 11 predicted proteins | sample CryGeymeta201523_FD_81545 | JGI IMG/M metagenome (GOLD analysis project Ga0100399, IMG submission 81545) | Groundwater microbial communities from Crystal Geyser aquifers in Utah, USA - Crystal Geyser metaG 2015-23 | ecosystem: Environmental > Aquatic > Deep subsurface > Groundwater | place: USA...
ACTGTACGCGGGGAATCACCGGCAAGACCGGCTCCCGCGATGCTCCTCCAACCCTTGACTCGCAAACCCAGGGGTCCGGACGGCTGGATCGACACTGCCCGACAGGTAGGCGGTGGATTTAGGTAGTAGACGCGCACCGCGGCGTATCCATCCGCTGCAATCGGCTGGAAATCAAGAGTGCCTGGAGAGGTGCGCTTGTCGAGGCCATACAGTGCAACGAAGTCACGGTTGTGCCAGACGTGAAAGGGGAACGGCAACGCCCAGTCAACTGCCGAGCGCATAGGCGGCAGGTTGGCGAGTGATTGCTCGTGGGCGCGCAGAGGGAAAGTGTAGCGAAGGTCGCTGTCGGCGTGGAGACGGAAGCCGGGACAGATGGCAGTCTCGGCTTCCCTGGTGAAGCGGTAAGTTTGCTCCCGCCGCAAGAATGGCTGATCGGCGGCAAGAGTGAGCACCTCGCTTGCCTCCCACCCGTCTGCCTTGCCGGACAGGAGCGCCCGCCACCCGCCATCGGGCAGTCGCTCCACTTCGCACTCAGTGGCGTTGATCCCGTTGGACGCGGTCGCGAACTCCCCGCCTGGCGTGCCTTCCACCACCGGCTTCCACCCTTGAGGCGTCTGTAAATCCACCGACTGCAGATAGTAGCCGGGTCCGTCAGCGGTGTGCGCAGTACCGAAGATCACCCGCAGCAGACCATTCGTCATCACGAGCGTGTCCACGCTTGCCTCCTGATGCAGAAGTTCAGTTCACGCATGTATGCAACGTCGTCTCCGGCACGCCGCATTCCTCCGCTGCTTCGACGAAGGCTGACAGATTCTCTACGGGCGTTGCAGAGCAGACGTTGGCGCCGTCGCCTAACAGCAAGCCGCCGCACGGGGTCAGGACCTCAAGGGCATGACGACAGGCTTGCTTCACTCCTTCCCGCGTTCCGTTCAGCATGAGCATGGGGTTGATGTTACCCCACAATAGCATCTTTCCGCCGAGGTTGTGCGCGGCTACTTCCGGCGCAACCTGATACCCGAAGAGGTCGAAGCTGGTGATGTGGAGGTCTTCGACCATCGCCTCGTGCAGGTGCTCGCTCCTCCCGCAGATATGCAACCCGCGGGGCGCATCTGGCGCGTTCCGTCCGTAAAGCCTCAGGTCGTACGGGACGCAGAACTCGCGGAAGTGGTCCACCGACATGCTCTGTGCCGAGTCCTCCGCAAGCCCCATACCACCGCGCGGGCGCGGCCAAACCCTCTCGAAGTGCTCCTGCGCTTGCAGCAGCGCGCAGGTGATCTTGTCCAGAAACCGGTGGCACGCTTCGGGGTTTTCGATCTGCCACATGTAGAAGTCCGTGCCCACCAGATCAACGGCAAGCATGTGTGGCGACAACCCACTGACTCCTGGCGCGCCGACCGCGACGTGGCCCTCGACCCCATTGAAGGTCACCCGCGTCTGTTCGGCAAACTCGCGCATCTGGTTGCACCAGTCCACGAGCCGTCCCCAGAGTCCGGCAGAGGGCGGAGGAATCTCGAACCGCTCCATTGCTTCGACCGTGCGGATCGTCGGACACGCTTGCAGCGTCTCGTTCTCCGGCCAGACCACCTCAGCGCCCAGGGAGTCGGAATCGAGGACGTTGTCGAAATAGGGGTAGACCGTGACCGTCGGCCCGGTGCAGAATGTGTCCTCGGGGATCTGCTCGATGCGGTACTTCGCGAACTGCAACTCCCAGTAGTATTGGGTTTCCGCGTCTCGAAAGAACTCACAATAGGGAATGCCCAACACAGGCGCAAAGAACCTCGGCACAAGGCAGAAGCCGACGGGAACCCGGTCCGTGTACCGGAACCGAGCGCGCGCCTCGAGCCTCCGCGCGCTCTGCTGCACCTTCTCGATGGGATAGTCAATGTCAATATTGAATCTCATAGCAGGGCCCGATTGAGAATCCGTCTCACAGCTCCGCGATCTTTGTGTGCTTTGCGGTTAAGAGGATTGGCCATCAGTACTTCCCATACTCCTGCGCGGTTTCGATCATGGCGAAGATGTTCTCGAACGGGGTGTCGCGCCCGCACTGATCGCCGGTAGACAGGATGAACCCACCGCCTTCACCCGCATCGGCGATGGCCTTACGCGCAGCCTCGCGCACGGTCTCGACGCTGCCGCGCAGCATGACGTCCGTTGTATGCAGGTTGCCCATCAGCGATAGCTTCGACCCAAACCGCCGCTTCACCTCGGCGAGGTCGCAGTCGCCCATCGGAGGAACCTCAAGTGGATTGATGCTGCTCAGATCCGTCTCTTCCGCAGCGATCCGTACGAGGTCGAACTCCGGTCCGCAGCAATGAATCTGACTGGGAACTCCGGCTTGCCTGCACAGGGCTGTGATGTCCTTGAGCGTGGGCAGGGACAACTCGCGGAATACCGGCTCGGGGTTCCCGATCATGTGGCCGGAAGCGCCGATCAGGATGATGTCCGGCTTCAACTTGAGATACTCCTTAAGGTGGCGCACCGTCGCCTCCCGTTGGCGTTCGCAGCGTTCGAGGACGAGGTCACGATGGTCGTAGTATTCGTAGACGGAGTCCGGTACCCACGCGGCCAATCCCGGCATCCCGACGGAGAGCGCCACGACGCCGTCATCACCCATCATACGATTAGCCTCGTAGAATGCCTCCAGTCCCGGATAGTGAGACCGCTTTTCGACATCTTCCCACTCGTCGGGTGGCCCCTCGGAAAGCCCCACCTTGGTGGGGGGCACCTCGTGGGTCGGCGGATCGGCGATGTAATAAACCGTACAGTTCGGGGACCACTCTTCCCGCCCGTCCACTTGTGCGTGACGCCGTGTGAAGATTCTGTCCGGGGTGCGAGCGACGATTGCTTCCTTCCACTCCGGCTGACCTTCACGTGCCGCGCGGTCACTCTCCAATTCGATGGGTGTCGTATAGAGCCAGCCGTCAATCCCGAAGTACTTAACCGCGCTGATGTACGTCTGCCACCACGGGGGATCATCGTAGAGGTAGATGTCCCAGAACGGTTTGCCCGTGAGACGGCAGGGGATCATGTTTGAGATATCCGGCGTTACCGGGACGCGATCGGGTTGCCCGTTCCGCAGGGCCGTCAACATGCGTTCTTTGGATGTCACCGTATGTGTCTCCTTATCGAGGCACCATTCTACTTCTCATGGTTGGTTACATCAAGCTACTTGACGAGGGCGAGTGCAATATCTGATGTGAGGTTTGGATGGCAGGGTGTAACAACAGGGGATAGGGAGATGAAGGGGATATGGGGATTGGATTTTGGGTCAGCTTAAAAAGCATCTCCATATCTCCCCTATCCCCTTATCCCCTTTCTTACACGCTTTACGGCTGCGTAATCACCATCTCATTACTCGCTGCCGAATCGCCGGACTGCACAAACACTACCACCCGCACGGGATGCGCCGTGTCCATGTAGGGAATCGGTCCACCGGACCAACTCCGTGTCTCCGGTGTGGTGATCGTGCCCAGCATTTGCCACGATCCATTGGTTCTCTGTTGCACTTCATAGCGGGCGAACTCCGCGGGTGTGACATGACTGTACTCCACGTTGATTCCCATCGGCCCGATCTGCGTCACGCTCACGAGCACAGGCGGAGTCAGTGGCACGGGCGTCTCGCCCGTGATCGTCACCTCGTTGCTCGCCGCCGATTCTTCCGCCATATTGAAGACCACGACGCGATACGTCGCTTCGGTGAATCCCTCTCCCGGCCCCGGGCCGACCCACTGCCGCGCCGCCGGGTCCAGCGTGCTTCCCACCACTAACCACTCACTACTCACCTGCTTCTGAATCTCGAAGCGATGGAAGTCCGGGCAACCCGCAAACGTCCACGTCGCGGTAATCTCCGTCCCATTCAATCCTGCAACCACAGACTCCAGATGCGGAGCGGTCAGCGTTGGAAGTGTCAGCGTCACTTCATTGCTCGTTGCCGATTGGCTCGCGGTGTTGTAGACGATGACGCGGAACGGGTTGATCGAGTCCATCGAGTTCGGTGCGCCGGCCCACTCGCGGGCACTGCCATTTAGAACGATGCCGATCTCATGCCATCCCAGCTCGAGGTCACGCTGCTGGATGACGAACCGCGCGAAGTCTGCCGCTCCCACGAAGGTCCAGTCCACCGTTACCGTCGTCGGCGTCGCCTGCGCCACCGTCGTCACCGTCGGCGCGGTCAGCGGTTCCGGTGGGGGTTGGTCTCCTCCCCCGCCCCCCGGCTCCCCATCTCCCCCGCCCGGTTCCTCGGTGGGTTGATAGGTCAGTTGCACCGACCGGCTGGTTTCGATGGCCTGCCCCTCGGAGTAGGCGCGCACCCCGACGTAGATCGTGGTTCCCGCGTCCACCGCCGGGACGACCGACGCCAATCGTTCCGTCGGGCTGACCGCGGCACCCATCGCCACTCCCAACAGGTCCGCCCGCGTTCCTGCCAGAGCGGCGAAGGCGTCCACCCCTGCCGTCTCATTCACCTCGAAGGTCAGCTTCACCGCCGCGCCCTCGGTCGCCACTTCCACGACCGTCAGCGTGATCGGCTCCGCGTTCGATGGCGGCGTGCCCTGAGCGAAGGGCTTCGACGCATACCACAGCTCGTTGAAGTAGCGCATCGCCCGGTCAACGAGCGCCTTGGTTTCGGTGAAGAAGGAGAATTCCCGGTTGAACTGCAAGCCGCCCCGCGTCCAGTTGTGGCTGCCGACGAAAGCCTTGCATCGGTCTACGATAACGATCTTCGCGTGGATGGTCTGATTTTGAGGACCCAGCCGCACCTGGCAGCCGATGGCGACCAGCTTCTCGGAAGTTGCGAAGTTTTGCCGGGCGACATCCGCCTCGAACCTGCTGCAGTTGAGCACCACCAGCACCCGCACGCCCCGCGCCCTCGCCCGCTCGATGGCCTTGAGTATTTCCTTCGATGCGGTGTCTCCGGCGTAGTCCGTGCGCCACAGGAACATGACGACCTGGATCACCTCCTCCGCCCCATCTATCGCCGCAACGACCGCGGGGTAGTAGAGACCGTCCTGATAGAAGGTGGATTTCAGCGCCATGAGAACCTCCTGTTGGGGGGGATGGAGTAATGGAGTATGGAAGTATGGGAGCGTGGGGGAATGGGAGTGACGAATCACCACCGGTCCCCGTCACTCGCCACTCGTCACTAACCCGTCGTTCCACCCGATGCGGTTGTGTCGTCCTCAGGAACTTCCACGGAGCCGCCTCCGCCTGACGACGACTCCGACACCTCGTCATCCTGCGTCGGGATGGTCGCTCGCAGTTTCTGCCCTTCCGGCGTTTCGGGGGGAAAACCGCCAGAGCGGCGAGATACCAGTTCTTGCAGTCCCCCCACAGGCTGTTGACGAGCTCGTGGAGCGCGATGCGATCGGTCAGCTCTGCGCCCTCCACTTTCCTGAAGTCCTCCAGTTGCGCCGCCCCCGCCAGTCGTTTTGTTCGAAACTGTGCCAGCGTCACCGTGCAAATAGTGTCCCGGTCGGCTTCCGGCACAGCGTCTTCCCAGGCGATCTCAAGCTCGTTCGCTTCCTTCACGATGCCGTCCCAATCATCTCCCCGGGCAGTGACCTTGCTCATCCGCTGCAGAATGGCGGGTTTGTCCGGATAGTAGGACCGGATCAGCTTGAGACACTGAACCGTAAGGCCGTGCAGGGCTTCCAGTTCCTCCTTCGTCTCGGGATTGTGCAGTTGCACGAGACCCAGGCTGTGGGTGTGATTGTCCACCGCCGTGGTGAGAGAGGTCCGGCCCTCACCCCACTGAGCCACTGTCTTCCTCGGCCACCGCCAGATGGATTCCACCTCAATTTGAAACGTCTCGGTTTTGAATAGACGATCCCCTAAAAACTCTGGAGTCACCGCCATTTCAACTATATCTGGTATTTTTCTGCCTCCTTTGTGTTTTTTTCGCCCTCGGAGAGGGATTTTTGGCTCAGGAAGGGCATTTTCAGCCTCAAACGCTTCCCGGAGTCCGTCGGTTGACCCCCGGAGTCCGTCGGTTGACCCCCGGAGTCCGTCGGTTGACCCCCAGAGTCCGTCGGTTGAGCCTCGGTGACCGACGATGCAGCCTCGGTGACCATCGATTGAGCCTCGTGGACCGTCGATCAAGCCCCCGGCCCACTCAGGATGCCGCGGGAGGGACTACCGGGACTCGGTTTCAGCAAATGTTAAATGATCGTGTCTGAAATTGCGCCCGAATAGGGCGACTGTTGCCTGAACTGCCTGGGAGGCAGCGACGCGGGGGAGGAAACGACTTCGAGGACATGGTGACACGGCAGGGACTGGTTACCCGATGAGAAACTGCTCCGTGACGTTTCCAGCCCCCTCCCACTCCTCCGCCGCCCCGCGTGTACCAAGGGAGCGGAGGATTTTGAAAGGTGGAGTGATTATACAAACGGCCACAGGCGAAGTCAAGCGCAAGAACGAGAAAGTTGAAAATTTTTGGGGAGCCGCAGGACGCTGGCTCCGCGAAGGGTTTCAGCCGCCGCCCCACACTGCCCCACCTTCAGGTCCCGCAACAGGCGGTCGAAGGCGCGGGGGGTTCTGAGAAGGTGTTGAGGATGTGATCAGGCAGCGGAGGAGAACAAGGAGACACGCTATGCCTTGTTCAAATTACTTCCTGAACTTCCGAGTATAGCTGCGTCCAATAACCTTGCTTCAGTCGGAACTTAGTCCCGTGATTGTGACCGGTTCGGGCGTCAAAGTCCACGAGAACCGCTCCCTCCTCCAGGCATTGAACGAACTTCTCAAATGAGAAACTTGAGAGTATGTGCAGCTTCACGTATCGGAAGAACTCATGCCCCTCTTCCATACTACTTTCAGCGACTACGTAAAGGCAGTTTCTCATTTTGGAACCTATCGAGTACTTGAGGTCTTCAAGTCCCCAGTATGGTTCCGGTTCAAGAGGTCCCAACCCAATTCGATCTTCAACGGAATTCAGCCACTGCGCGATCTCAGGATTTGAACTGTCAGTTTGTGTTGGATCAAAAATGAACCGAACCTTCTTTTGGTCCCTATCCACAAGAATCCTGAATCCTCGGTTCGTGAACATGGTTGCACTGGTGGTGGATCGGAAACTCATTTCATTGACGGGGTAAATCAGACCGGCTTTATTATGACGCCAACCATAGAGAGGCAAGAGAATGCTCGGGACGATCCTTGTGGCTCTCGGAGAAGGTTCAATGTGCTTAAGTGTCAAAAGGGATGATGTATGTAGCCTCTGTCCTTTAAGTTCCCATTCCTGTGCATTCGGTATAGGGAGGTTATTCTCCGCGATACCGAGGAGTTTCTCTAACGTATTCCCCACAGCACCATCATTCCTGGTGTCTTTGGTTTTCTTCACACTTCTGTGCAACCCTTGCTGGAAGATTCTTTTGATCTCGTCAACGAGTTGATCCTTAGAATACAACTTCATGAATGGGGGGCCTCCAGAAGTCCAGAAGATATTCAAATGTGACGCCCATGGTTATGTAATTGCTGGGCCATCCAAATATCCCTATCTTGTTGACGATATTAGTCCTGTCCCAGATGATGATGTTTCGTAACTCATATCCGCGTGACCGCAGTTCCTGTATCAACGATACGTGGATTGTGATTCGCTTGTTTTCCCACCACATATCGGGAACGTTGATCACGCAATGAGCCTTCGGGCGCAACATTGGCAGTAGTGATCCGAAAATATTACCCATCGTTTGGGTATAGTCTTCAATCTCCATAGTGCCAAGATCCCGTACATCCTGCGAATACTGCTCCACTTTACCGAGTTGTTCATTATTCCTATCGCGTCTCGATTTGTTCTTCCTTGTACGGTTCAGGAGATTGGCATAGGGCGGCGAAGTCCAAATCAAACTAACAGTCTCTGGCTCCAAGTAGGCTGTGATATCGCGGGCATCGTCTTGAATTGATATCTGTCGGCTTTCATTAAAAAGATTGGAGTTGTGCTTCAGTCGTTGCTCACAGAGGTCTATGTACTTTTCTTGGAGGTCGAACCCAACCGCGTTCCGATTCGTGTCGCTGGCAGCAACCAGCGTCGTGCCGCTCCCAACAAAGGGGTCGAGAATAAGCTCCCCCTGGTGCGTGAAGAGTTCGATGACCTTCTTAGAAAGCGAAATGGGGAAAGTCGCGGGATGGATACTTTTGTCCCTCACATCACGGGCTTCGTAGGTGAACTGCCATACACCCAACTGTGATTTCAACCAATCCTTTGCCGTCAGGCAATTGATGTGTGTTGGAGGGCACTTACACGCCCTATTGAAACCAAGAGGAATCCTGTGACGATAGTGACAACTTTCTTCTCTAATGACGAAGTCAACTGGTGATTGAGGTTGCTGTGATTTTTTGTTTTTCTCGCTCATGCCTTTGATTCACGTTATTTTATTTGGTTGCGAACATTCTACCGGATTGCCATCGAAGGGGCAAGAACTTTCCTTCTCAAAACTCTCCCGTCTCATCCGCCACGTGCTCCCGCAGAATGGTCAGGTTGTCGCCGTAATACAGTGTGTTGCGCATGAAGCCACTCCTTCACAGTCGTGGTTCGGGTATGCGGGGAATTCTACCAGACGCGGGGAGGAAGTCAAGGGGACGGGGGATTGCTTTGCTTCGTGTCTCGCAACCGTCCCTCCTCGCAATGACAATGGGAACGCCGCGGCGGGCGTTCCCTACGGTGGTCCGGTATTGGATGCCAACAGAATGGGTAATGCAGATGGGTGGCTGGTTTGAGTATCCATCGCTCTGCCTGTTGGTTTATAATGTCGGGCGAGCGATGGACAATATCTCAATCGTTGTCAGACAGCCACCGGCGGCGGCTATAGTCGTTAAGGGTGAACCCCCCTCACCCCGACCCTCTCCCCGCGGGGGAGAGGGCGGTGGGACAAATACCTTCTCCCCGGTGGGGAGAGGGCAGGGTGAGGGGGAAATTGGAATCGGGAGGACGCCATGAGAGGGATTTACTGGTTGATGCTGGCATCTGTGTTGACATCTCCCCCAACGACCGAGGCTGATTCGCAGCCTCCGGTTCTCTACATTTCCACGAAGGGGGATGACTCCTGGTCGGGAAAGCTCGCCTCACCGAACAAGGCGAAATCCGATGGGCCGTTTACCACTCTCGAACGCGCCCGGGACGCCGTTCGCGAGTTGAAGCAGAACGGCGGAATCGCTGTCGAACTTCGGGGCGGTGTGTATGAACGGGACACAACCTTCAAGCTCACGGCGGAGGACGCGGGAACAGCGGAGGCTCCTGTGGTCTATCGCGCTCATGCCGGGGAAGAGGTGCGGGTCGTCGGAGGAAGACACCTGCCTCCGGCTGCGTTCAAACCTGTGACAGATCCGGCGGTGCTCGACCGGCTCGACTCCGTGGCGAGAGGTAAGCTACTGCAGGCCGATCTGAAGTCGCTCGGAATCGGAAACTACGGTGAGTTCCCCAATCGCTTCCGTGGCGCGGCGCCGGTGCTGGAGTTGTTCTTCAACGATCAACGGATGATGCTCGCCCGGTGGCCGAACGACGGATGGGCGCATGTCGCGAAAGTGGTCGAGCGCGGGTCGGTCCCAAGAGTGGGCGACAAAACCGTCAAGCCCGGCGCCTTCGAGTATGAAGGGGATCGTCCGGCGCGGTGGAAAATCGAGGATGGCGTCTGGCTGACAGGCTACTGGTGTTTCGACTGGTGTGATGAGGCAATCCGGGTGCGATCCATTGATCCCGGCAAGCGCGTCATCACCTTCACCGATCCACATATCTACGGACTCGGAAGCGGCAACCAGGGACCGCGGCGTTACTATGCGCTGAACATCCTTGATGAACTGGATCGTCCCGGCGAGTATTACCTCGACCGAAAGACCGGCACGCTCTACTTCTGGCCGCCTGCGCCCATCGCAAAAGCGCGCATCGCAGTTTCCGTTCTACAGGATCCTCTCATCTCTCTTGATGCGGCAGCGCATGTCACAATCAGAGGACTGACTCTGGAGGCGTGCCGCGGGGTTGCGCTGACAATCAAGGGAGGACGAGAAGACCAGATCGTCTCCTGCGTCGTCCGGAACACCGGACAGGCTGGAATCGCGGTGGAGGGCGGGGAGAAGCATCGCGTGGAAGCGTGTGACATCCACGACACGGGAACGCTGGGTATCAGTCTCGTGGGCGGCGACCGCAAGACCCTCACAGCCGCAGGGCACGAGGCGATCAACAACCACATCTATCGGTTCTCCCGCCTCCAACGCACCTACGCGTCCGCAATTCAGGTCGGCGGGGTCGGGAATCGCGTTGCTCACAATCTGATCCATGATGCTCCGCACCAGGCCATCGGGCTGAGCGGCAACGACCATATCATCGAGTTCAACGAAGTTCACCACGTCATCATGGAAACCGACGACTGCGGCGCGTTCTACATGGGACGCAACCCGTCGGAGCGGGGAACGGTGATCCGCTACAACTTCTGGCATCATCTCGGCAGTCCGTTGGGCCACGGGAATGCTGCCATCTACTTTGATGACGGCGACGGCGGACAGACAGTCTACGGGAATGTGTTCATCCGCTGCGGCGAGCCCGCACTGGGGAGTTTCGGCACGGTGTTCTGTCACGGCGGTCACGACAACCTGATCGAGAACAACATCTTCATCGAGTGCAAGCGAGCCATCGGCGCGGCGCCGTGGAACGACAGGCGGTGGGCGGAGGCGCTCAAGGAGGGCGATTGGCAGCAGAAACTCCTGAAAGACGTGGACATCACGAAGCCACCCTACAGCACACGCTACCCGGAACTCGAAGGCTACATGACTCCCTCGGGCAAACCGCGGATGAACCGCGCGGCGCGGAATGTTGCAGTCATGTGCGGCCAGTTCGTGCGCGGAAACTATCTGGATGACGACAACTTCATAACTGACAAAGACCCCGGATTTGTGGACGCCGCAAAAGGGAACTTTCAACTGAAGGACGACTCCATCGTCTATCGAAAAGTGTCGGGCTTCAAGAACATTCCATTTGAAAAGATAGGACTTTACAGGGACGCGAATCGTCCTACTCTCACTGCGAGGCGATGGTCCTACGCCCCACCCCATCCCTTGCCACCGCTGCAGCAGGCGCGCCCCGTAGTAAAAAAGGCGGCTCCGCCTCCTGTCTTCAGAGTGGCCCGAACTCTTGTAGCGCCGCAGATTGACGGGACCATTAACACTCAGGAATGGAATGGAGCGGATCCTGCGAAAGCGATGGTGTTGGAGCAGGACGTGGGTGGTATGAAGGTGGACCGCCGCAGCCTCGCCTGGCTGTTGTGCGACGATGACGCGCTCTACCTGGGGATAGATAGCGCAGTGAACCCCAGCGTGCCGATGCGCGTGGGTCAATCCTGGGGGCAGGATGACGCCGTCGAAATCGCCCTGTCCAATCCAGCCGCGGGCAAGAGCGCGCCGATCATCATCCTGCGCGGCTTTCCGAACGGTCATTTCGAAAGCAGCGACGAAGCTGGCGCGCCTGCCGAAGTGGTGAAGCGCGCTGCCGAGGGAGTTATCTACAAAGCCCGCATCGAGAGCGCCTCCCGATGGACCGCTGAATGGCGCATTCCATTTTCCTCCCTCGGGGCTGATCCATCGAAACACACGCGGTTCGCTTTCAACCTCACCGTGCGCAAGTCCGGAGACAACCTCTGGCTGATGTGGGAAGGCACGCGGGCGCGCTCGTGGGAAGTGGACCAGGCGGGATTCATCGAACTGGCGCGGTAATGGTCCGGGGCAGATTTTCATTTCACCTTGACGTGCGACGAGAAACTGGCTATAGTCCGCCCCGTGGAACAGAGTAGTTTCAGGAAAGGATAAAGGTAATGTGGCTACCACTTATACTCGTTACGGGTGAAAATCCACCTTTCCCCCTCACCCTGCCCTCTCCCCATCGGGGGAGAGGGTTGGGGTGAGGGGGTGTTTTCACCCGCAACGAGTATAATAAGACTTGGGGAGTGCTGGCGGTGACGGCTATCATAATGACCGGTACAGCCATCGCCCAGACAAAGCAGCAATCTGTGGCAGAGCGGAGGTCTGCTCTGCTGGAACAGGCGGCGAAGGGAACCGGCTCAGTTTCTGCACTCGCCGCCGCCTTGGAGGATGAGAACCTTGTGGTGCGGCGAACAGCGGCAAGGTTGTTGGTCGAGATGGGCGCGCCCGCGCGAGAGACACTGACAAAGGCTTTGGACAACTCTGACTTCCTGGTGCGTCGCGCGGCATTGTGGGCGGTGTGCGATCCGCTGACCGGAAACTCGCTGCCTCACCTGAAGAAAGCCATCAAGGACTCCGATCCCCTGATGCGTCTGACGGCGGTCAACCTGCTTGTGCAACTCAAGCCGAGGACGAAGGAAATCAACGATCTATTGGATCAAGCGCGGCAGGATGAGTCGGGCCCGGTACGAGACGTGGCTGCTCAGGCCGTGTGGCCATTTTTCAAGGAGACCATCTCCATCCGTGACCGGAAGGAGTGGGATCACGACATCAATATTGTCCAGACGATCTCTCTGTCCAAAGACGGGTGGCGTTTCCGAACCGATCCCAAAGCCGATGGGCACTTGCAGAAGTGGTTCACCCCGACTCTTGACGACTCCACCTGGCTGCCCATCAGTATCGAATCGGCATGGGAAGAACAGGGACAGAAGTATGACGGCGTCGCGTGGTATCGCGGCTCCTTCGACCTTCCTGCAAAACCTGATTCCCTCGCCGCGGAAATTGCCTTCGGCGGAGTGGACGAGATCGCCTGGGTCTGGATCAACGGACAATACGTCGGCCAGCACGACCTCGGCACCGAAGGTTGGGACAAACCCTTTACCCTCGACGTGACAAAGGAACTGAAGTGGGGACAGAAGAACCAGATCACCGTACGTGTCTATGACAGCGCGTATGCGGGTGGAATCTGGAAGCCGGTGAAGATTGAGGTGCTGAAGTAATGGTGTCAACGCACTTTGCTGCCAAACGTGGCCTCTTCTGCTTGTTGACACGGCCATGACGATATCCTATCCCGACGGCAGTGAAGAAGGTGATTGATATGCACAACGCTTATGTCGTAACGGGAACAATAACGGACAGTCGCACAGTCACGCTTGATGAAATGCTGCCGATGAGCGCGACGAGGGTACGACTGGTTGTGGACCCGTTGGTCTCACCAAATTGCCGCTCCCATGCGGAAGTTGTCTCGGAGATCCACGCACGACAACGGGCCCGCGGGCACCAGCCACCGAGTCCTGCGGAAGTTGATGCCTATCTCCAGTGCGAGCGCGATAGCTGGGAGGACTGATCGTGCGCGTCTATCTGGACAGTGCACCCGTCATCTATGTGGTCGAGAGAGTAGAACCGTTCTGGTCCGCCGTATTGAAGCGGCTTTCTGGCTCGGAGACAGAACTGTTCGCCAGTGACATGACGCGGCTGGAGTGTCGGGTCAAGCCTTTGAGAGACGGGGACACTGATCTACTGAAAGACTTCGACGATTACTTCCAGAACGCGGTAGCCCAGATCGTCTCCCTTTCGCGTCAGGTGATTGATCTCGCCACGGAGATTCGCGCAAAGCACCGCATCAAGACTCCTGATTCCATTCACCTCGCCGCCGCGATCGTATCATGTTGCGACGTTTTCCTGACCAACGACCATCGGCTGGACAGCTTCACTGATATTGCGATTGAAGTGACCATCTAAAGAGCGTATGCGCGTGGAGTCTGGAAGCCGGTGAAGATTGAGGTGCTGAAGTAGAACCTCCGAGAGAGCCTTGCCAGGCAAGCACTGATCGAACACAACGGACGGATGGAGAAAAGGACAGATCCAGCCAGTGAACCCGCCGGAACACCTCCAAACTGAGCGCCTCGTATTGCGTAAACCGCGGCTAACGGATGGCGAGGCAATTTTCGAGGGATACGCGCGCGACCCCGAAGTCACGAAGTACCTGATGTGGCAGCCGCATTCGAGCATCGAGGTCACCCGCGAGTTTCTGCAAGGTTGCCTCGAAGGTTGGTCCGAAGGCAACGACCTCTCTTGGGCGATCAGCGATGGGACAACCGACCGCTGCATCGGCATGGTGAGTCTGCGCATTCGTGCATTCAAGGCGGATGTCGGGTATGTCCTGGCAAGAAAATTCTGGGGACACGGATTCACGACAGAAGCCGTCCAAGCGCTTGTCGCCTGGGCCTTTTCTGATCCCACCATTTTCCGCGTGTGGGCGGTCTGTGATGTGGAGAACCTGGCCTCTGCACGTGTGTTGGAGAAAGTCGGGATGTCGAGAGAAGCCATCTTGCGGCGATGGGTTGTCCATCCCCAAATGGGTCAAGAACCGCGTGATTGTTTTTGCTTTGCGAAAGTGAAGTAGTGTGGAAGAGGTAACCCTCGCCAAAGAAAGATTGGCTTTGTCCCATAGTTGAGAGATTTGCCGAAAGAGAGTAAAAGGGGTTCACCGAAAAAAGGACGTTAGGAGGTGAACCCCATGGAGATGGAGATCGCCATCTCCTTGCGAGTAAGTATA
>Ga0100399_1002124_pt1 | contig 14434 bp, 10 predicted proteins | sample CryGeymeta201523_FD_81545 | JGI IMG/M metagenome (GOLD analysis project Ga0100399, IMG submission 81545) | Groundwater microbial communities from Crystal Geyser aquifers in Utah, USA - Crystal Geyser metaG 2015-23 | ecosystem: Environmental > Aquatic > Deep subsurface > Groundwater | place: USA...
CCGGATAGGAACTGAATCCACCGTCACAGCGATGTACTTCAAAACCGGGATAGATGTTTCGGATATGGTGAATGGGAATAAATTCAATCTCCTCGTGTGCCCCAATCTCTTTAAGAATTTGATAAAATTCTCCGCCCTCCTGACATCCTCCGACAAAGGCGCCTGTCGCATCAATGGTGAACCCCTTCCTCTTAAAAGAGACCACATAACCTCCCACCTGTTTTTCTTTTTCGAGGAGAAGGGTCTTCAACCCTTTCTTCGCAAGAAGGGAGGCAGCGGCCAACCCTCCCATTCCAGACCCAATAACGATGACATCGTATCTCTTAGCGTTTCCCATATTTCTCCTTCGAAAGAATTAAAAGTGTTGGAAGAAAACAGAGGGCAGCGATCAGACAGAACCCCATCCCCAGGATCGTTACCCATCCCATGGTAGAGAGGGCCTGGTATCGAGCAGTGGCTAAGGAACCAAATCCAAGCATGGTGGTCAGGGAGCACATAGCCATTGCCCTCCCAGTGCTTCGCAAGGCTTGGCCCGCATCTTTTCCGCCCCCTTCCAAAAAACGGTGCATCAAATGGACGCTGTTATCGATTCCCATTCCGATGATCATGGGAAGGATGACGGCATTGACAAAGTTGATACGAATCCCAAAGAGAGATATCGCTCCCAACATCCAGATGAGACCCATGAGCAAAGGCATCAAGGTGAAAAGCGTGGTCTTCCACCTTTTGAAATGGAGATAGACCAATAAGAAGACGATCAAAAAAGCGATCGGCGTGAGAAGGAAAAGGTCCTCTTTCACGATTCGAAGAATCTCAGATTCCACCTTCTCAGGACCTGTTAAGGAGACGCCTGAAAGATCTTTTTCTAATTGGTCAAGAGAGAGCTTTCCCTTCTGATAATAGAGATGGGATACGATTTTGTAATTTCCCCCTTTTTTAACAAAGAGGTTTTCTAGGCCTTTCTTGAGGGGCCCTTGATTCATAGAGGCGATCAGAATTTCAGGGGAATAGATCTTCTCATTCCCCTTTTTTAACTCCTCAAGCCCCTGAAGGAAGGGCTGAAACCCGCTTACTTCGAACCCATTTTCCTCCAGTTCCTTGATAAAATTCTTTCTTGCCATCTCCAGATCAATCGATTCTTGAATCGCTCTACCCACCCTTCTCTGTTTTTCAGGAGAAGGAATAAACTGGGAGAGAGAGACAAAGGAATCGATCTTTCCTTCTTTTTGGTATCTGTCAAAGGCCTTCGCGATTTCTTCCTCTTTGGATAGAAGAGAAGATAGATCCTTCCCTTCGTGGATGGTAATGGCCTCTAACTTTCTTCCCCCAAAGGCCTTGGCCATTCGTTCGAAGACCTGAAGGGATTCTATTTCTTTCGGTCTGAGGTTTCTGAAATCCTTCTCCACTTCGATGCGTAAGGCAAAGAAGAGAAAGAAGAGCGTGATTCCGATCAATAGAAAGAACGAAAGCAAAGGGTTTTTCTCCAGAAAAGAAGAAAGGGGTTTGAACCGGAAAGTTTGAAGAGGTATGTAAGAATAAGGTTTCTTCCTTTTTTCCATCCAGACAAGTAGGGAGGGAAGGACAAAATAAATGCATAGAAGCGCACAGAGGAGCCCGACAGACACGAGAAAGGCCAGTTCGACAATCCCTTGTACTCGAGAGAAGAAAAGGACCGCAAAGGCGAAAATCGTGGTAAAAGCGCCGGTCCAGGTCCCCCTTCCCGTCTGTGTGAGGGTGGTTTCAATGGCTGATGAGATATCAGCGCCGGATGCCCTCTCTTGGTGATACCGATCATAGATATGGACAGCGAAGTCAATCCCCAAACCGACCAGGATCGCAGCAAAGGCGCTGGTCAGAATATTCAGGCTTCCTAATGTGATGGAAGCAATCCCCATGGTCAACTGGATCCCTCCAAAAAGGGGAAGCCCGGCGAAGAGAAGGGTAATCCATCTCCGGTAGGTATAGAAAAATAGAATCAGTACAAGGATCAAAGAGGAGAAAAAGGAACTTTGCATATCGAATCGAAGGACTTTCGATTCAGCCATGGCAATCGGATGGGCGCCGGTTAAGTAGACCTTGACGCTTTTGTCCTGAGTAGAAGGGGCGATAGAGACGGATTTCTCCAGCGCCTCCATCAGAGATTTAGAAAAAGAGAGGTCTGTGGCAGGATGCTGAGGCTCTGTGATGATCAGAAGGGAGTTCTGATCTTTTGAGAGGAAGAAATTGCTCACTTCATCGAATTCCAACCCCTTCATCCCTTGCTTCCATTTCTCCATGAAGAGCCAGCGCAATTCAAAAGGGTCAATCTGAATGAGGTCCTTCATTGCAAAGGAGGCATGGCTGATCAAAGTGACCCTATTCTTTCGAACCTGCTTTTTGATTCCCTCTTCGTTCCATTTCTCCTTCAGTTTGGAAATATCCTCTTGATCGACAAAGAGATAAGGATGAGTAATGAAAAGAGTGAGGGTGGGTTTGACTTCCTCCAGGTCCTCTTCTTCAATCTTCTGGAATCGAACCGACTTGAAAGCTTTCTTTCCATCAATATCCAGCCTCTTCAAATTTTCAGAAATCTCTCTTCCCGAGTCGATCAATCGCTGGGAATCAACTCCCTCCTTCTTTTCTAAAAGGATGAAAAGGAGATCGAATGTCCCTGCTTCTTGGAGGTTTTCCATGTAGAGTTTGATGGGACCTCTTTCAGCGGGAAAGAGTTTGAGGAAGTTGGGATCGAAACGAAGCCTGCCAGTAAGCAAAAAAGCGATTCCAAGAATGATGAAAAAAATGAGGAGGATCTTCCGATAATGATGGAGACAGAGATAGGAAATTCCCTTAAGTAATTTTTTTACCATATGGAAGTGAATTATAACAGATTCGTCAGAGATATGTAAAAATTAGAACCTTACTGACGAACAGCATTGGACTCAGCAATAGCTTCCTGAAACATTGGTTCTGCATTTTCGTTCCACAATACAATATTTCGAGGAAAAGAATTGGAATTCTTTTCCTTTCCGTGCTATACTTCTTTTGGAATAAGGAGGGTATTTTGCCAAAACATGCTGGAGCTCATAAAGGCGAAAAACGGCGGAAAGAATTGTCCCGCCAGAAAAAACAGGAAGAGAGAAGACAGCGACGATTTCATAAAGGAGATCGCACGTCTTCAGACGCCGAGAAGGTCGAGCAAGAAGAGACAAAGCCAACCAATCCTTAACTCGACACCCTTTTCCCGGGAAAAAGACTTCCTATTCTCCTTTACCACGAATACTACAGAGTCCGCCCCTCCAGTAAGGAAGGATGTGGTTTCATGAGGAATGGGCAAGGCTGATACAATCGGTTGAAAGTGACTCGTGTGTGAGGACTCACATCCCCACATTGCTGAGGCGGAGCTGGATGGAGTGAGGGAAATTGCTAGTCCATCCCCCCAAATGATTCGGGCATTCAACAAAAGCAAGTAAACGTGGCGAACGCTGAATGGCGGGCGCTACCGATCAAAGGTCGTCGCCCAAGGCGACACAGAAAAGGAGCGTAAGAAAGTATGGCTAAAAAACTATTTGTAGGGGGTCTGAGCTGGGACACGAAGGACGACGGCCTGCGCCAGGCGTTTGCGTCCTATGGGGAAATCACTGAAGCCAAGGTCATCACAGACCGCGATACGGGGCGCTCCCGGGGCTTTGGATTCGTGACCTTCGCTCAAGATGACGATGCTAAAACGGCGATATCCAAGATGGATGGTACAAACCTTGACGGCAAGACCATTAAGGTTAACGAGGCGCAGGAAAAGAGTCCTCGCGGAGGTGGCCGATCCGGCGGTGGTTTTGGGGGCGGTCGTGGCAGCGGACGCAATCGCTGGTAGTTCCGGCTACGCTCATCTATGGACATACTCTCCGAGCCGCCTCATCTTTCGGTGGGGCGGCTCCTGTTCATAAAGCCGGAGAGCCTTTTTAATGAAATTACTGATTGTCTTTCAGGCAGGTGAAATTTCCTCAGGCTCGAAATGATAGCCGAGAAAATCAAATCCTCTTTCGGTTTTTCCACGGATGCTGTCCGATGCACGCTTTCACTCGTTAATCGTCAATTTTCACTGCCCATAGATTTCAACGCTTTGTGTTATCCTCACTCTCTCACCCGGCGGGATGGGGGTAGAAGTGGTGGCGGCACTCATCTCTAAGTTTGGGGGAAAATTTTGTGGGGTAGTTGAATAAAAGACCTAAATAATACGTCAAAATATATATCGGATTGCGCCAATAAGTTGGAATACAGAGAACCAGATGGGGGTAGAATTTATAAAAAGTATGGGATAGATGGTTGAATATTATCAGGAATTTTTACAAAGAGGAAAAACGCATCTTGGTTGTCAGTTCCCATTTTTCAATTAAAATGGAGGGAAAAAATGAAGAAGTTACTTTTTGGAACAATGCTTTTGGCGTTGGTAATTGTAGTTCCTATTCCAACGATGGCAGGGGTAGATATACGCATTAGTTTTCCTCTACCACCACCCATCGTATTTGCCGCACCACCAGAGTTAATAGTGTTACCTGATACGTATGTCTACGCTGTACCTGACATTGAGGTAGACCTCTTTTTCTGGAATGGTTGGTGGTGGCGTTTTTGGGAAGGCCGTTGGTATCGCTCACATTATTATAACCGGGGCTGGGGTTATTATAACAATGTTCCAAGTTTTTATTTTGATGTAGACCCAGGTTGGAGAGGATACTACAGAGATCATAATTGGTACGGGCATCGGTGGAACTATGAACGGATTCCTAACCAACGACTTCAACAGAACTGGAGGAGCTGGCAAAATAATCGACGTTGGGAAAGGCGAGGAACTTGGGGCGTCCAGAGCTATCAACCTCGACCACAACAACAGAGACAGGAACTAAGACAACAAAGGCAACAGCAATATCAACAGAGGCCTGAGGTTCAACAACATCAGCAACAGAGACAACAGCAACAGAGACAACCCCAGGTTCAGAAACCTCAAGGTCAACAACAAAGACAACCTCAGGTTCAGCAGCCAAGACAACAACCTCAGGAGAGAGTTCAGCAGCCGCAAAGACAAGAGCAAAGACCTCAGGCTCAGCAACCACAACACTCCCAGCCTCGACAGGGAAAAGCTGAAAGCGGGGAGGTAGAAAAACAGGATAGAAAGTAGGATGACAAAAAGTTTATCTGACTATGAAAAAGGTTGCCATCTATAATATCTGTCGGGTAGGGCAAGAAAACCATAATCGCCGACATTCAGGATTATTTTGGAATGAAGAGTAGGTGTTATCCTCAAAATCTAAGCTTAATCGAACACGAGTTGTGAGATCCAAGTCAGATGATTAGAGAGGTTTCCGGACAATTTATTTTTGGCCTGATTCTTTTCTTCCAGGCTTTATGAAAACCGAAGTTCATAGGGCCAAAAATCTGAAGGGAGCGGTGAATCTTGAAAAGCCTTCGGAAGATGGAGTTCCACGAGAGGAAGGAGGAGTTAAGCCATTCAAAACCCTCCTGAAGTTTCTCACGGCTCATCCCTCTGGGATTAAATGTGACATGTTCCATATCATAGAGATCCCATTGATCCGTCAATATCCTCCCCTCCTTCTTTAGCCTTTCTCTTAAAAGGGTTCCCGGATAAGGAGTGAGAATAGGAAATAATCCGCCATCAATCTTCGCTTGATGGCAGAAATCGAGGATCTTTTCAAATGTATCCGGGGTGTCGTGATCATATCCCAGGATAAAGGAGGCTAAGAGTCCAATGCCATGGTCATGAAATTTCTTCACTGCTTCGATTGGAGAAATTTCAAGGTTTGTCTTTTTTCCCATCAAAGAAAGGTTTTCCTGGGTGAGGGATTCGAATCCCACAAAGAGCGCCATACACCCGCTTTTAGAGGCCAGTTCGAGCAACTCCTCATCATTGACAAAGCTTTGCGGGGCATGGCTGGCCCATTTGAATTGAAGGGATGCCATTTCCTGAAAAAGCGTTTTTGCATAGGGCCGGTTGCCAACAAGATTATCATCCACGAGAAAGAGAAAGACGCTCTCCTGTCTCAACCTGGTTAACTCTTCTATCACGAGGGGAATAGGCCTTGTCCGGTAACTTCTTCCGAAAAAGGAAGAGACAGAACAAAATTCGCAATCAAAGGGGCAGCCCCGGGTCGTCTGGATGGTATTGGTGAAGAGATAACCCTTCCCTTTTATGAGATCCCTTTTCGGGGTCTTAATCTCAGAAAGTGAAACAAGTTTATCATCCTTATAGATCTTCTTTAATTTCGACTCCTGAAAACCTTTGATCACCTCTTTCCAGATCCGATCTCCTTCTCCGATGACGACAGCATCCGCATGGTTTAATGCCTCCTCAGGAAGATGGGAGACATGAAACCCTCCGAGGACGACTTTCTTTCCTTTCCCGCGAAATTGATCTGCAATCTCATAGGCCCTGACGGCCTGTGGAGTCATCACTGTGATTCCAATCAAATCCGCTTCGTTTTCAAAATCGATCTTCTCTAAATTCTCATCGGCGATGTAAACCTCTACCTCTTCTGGCGTCGAGGCAGCAAGAGTGAGGACGCTCAGCGGAGGAAATTTGAATTTCATCTGCCCCCAGAGGTTCGATGAAGACCAACCAGGAACGACAAAGAGGACTTTCATGAAGAAGTCCCTTCCAGCAGGGATTTAAGACGAAGGAGGGCGAGCTCTGTCAGTTCGTTATGTTTCTTCTCCCCTCCCAGAAGAAACCATCCAATTCTGTAAATCATGCGTTTGATTTGATAGACAAGGGTATGGGTCACTTCTGTTCCGAATTCCACCCTTTTCAAATCCCAGATCTCGATCCCGCCTTCGAAGATTCCGTTCAGAAATTCGGATATGATTTGCCGGTTCCTTTCAAGATGGATCACCTCTGAATCCCATTCCGGTTGAATTCGAAAATTTAGTCTAAAATGGGATCGGGTCCCCACACGGAATTCACCCGGGGTGACTATTTCAACTGAGATCTGTTCAACAGGACACCATCGTTTTATTTGTTCCGGATCGACGAGAATACGGCAAACCTCTTCCGGCTCCTTTTTTATTAAAGCTTGATGCTGATTCACCCTTCCTTTATAGACCTTTTCTCCGATGGAATAGGAAGCTTCCAATTTCTTTTTAAACCCTATCGCAAACATTTCTCTCCCAGTAGGGGAAAAAGTTAAACCATTGGTCTGAATATCGGCTGATGATCTCTTCAAATCTCTTTGCGATCTCCTGAACCCCTTGTTTCACAGCCTCCTTCTTATCCATATCCATTCTTATCGGAATGGGCTCGCCGATAATCCCCCAGTATCTCATCTTCTGCTCAAGGACAACAAAAACCGGGATGATGGTCGCCCCTGTCTCTATAGCCAACTGGACAGCGCCTGTGGGAAAGAGGGTCGATTGTCCAAAGAATTCAATTTCAACGCTCTGCCCTTCATAGATTCGGTCTGCAACCATGGCCACGATCTCATTCCTCCTCAATCGTCTTGCGATCTCCAAGATGGCTAAGTTCGGTTTCTCCTTCGGGTCGATCGTAATGGTATGAATCCCTGCCTTCTTCCGAAGTCTTTCTTCATAACGGAAAAGATATTGACTCTCTTCCTTAAGGGTGAGGATGTTAATCGGGTAACCCTTTGAGGCCAAGACATAGCCTCCCAATTCCCAATTACCTAGATGAGGGGTGATACAGATCACCCCTTTTCCTCTGGCAAGGGCCTTCACCAAATTTTCCTCTCCCATCTCTTTCTCAACCCACTTCCCCTTGTTTGTGGGATTAATCCGATGCATCGCCATATAGTCCAGGAGCTTGTGAGAGTAGTTTTGAAAGCATCGCTTGGCAAGCCGCTTAACTTCTTCTTCGGAATAGCTTCCCCCTCCTATCACCCGGAGATTCTCTTTCACATTTTCCTTGTACTTTTTTAGGATAAGGAAAACGAGGTGGTTACCTAAAGAAGCGAAAAAAAAGTGCATCGATCTTGGAACCGATCGAGAAAAAAGGTAGAAAAGAGAGATGAAGAAACTGACCTGTCGGCCGGTCAACGACGTCTCCTCCTTCTCTCCAAAAGGTCGATGAAGGCCTCCATACGAGTCAGAACGCCTGTAGCGCCTGTGTGTTCGTCAATCATCAGACAGAGATAAAGCGTCTTCCCATTCTCCGCTGCCCTATGTCTGACTAAAGGTTCGATCATGGAATCGACCCCGCACGAAAAACAGGTAAGATAGATCAGGCCCTCCATCTCGTTCGAACGAAGAAAGTGAAGACTGGCCCCGAGGATCTCACGGCCGGAGTCCCAGTAGATATCCTTTCCAAACTCTCGAATCTCCGAATCAATCACTTCTTTGGGAACCCTCTCTTGAGTATAGACAGAGGCATGGGCCTCTTCAAGAATTCTTAAGAGATCGAAATTAAAAAAAGGATCATAAAGACAATAGGCGTGTCCAACAACGGCTATCTTTTTCCTCGAAAGGTCTCTCTGAGAGGTCTGGTTCTTCTTTCCAACATCTTCAAAAAGGTCGGGGAGCTTCTCCCCTCCCTCCATTCTCTTCTGAATGAGTTCGTAGGCACTCTCCGCCTTTTGAAAAGCCTGCTTAATCTCTTTCGGGCTCTTTCCTAAGGCCAAAGCCATTTCTGAGAACGAATGGAAAAGGCTCGAATTCCGATGACGTTCATCCACATAAGGATCTAAAATCGCCGGCAGTCCGGACATAGAATATTTCAGCATCTCCGGCAGTCCTGCCAGGCGAGGACAGGAACAGGTTTTTCCATCCACGCTGAGGAGACGGGGTAGGAATAGAAGATCGATCCGGTCTTTGATATCGATCGTATGGGCAAAGGCCATCTTCATGGGGATGCATGTATCGTCATCGGCAAACTTGAACCCCCTCTCAATAATACCCCAGTGGCTCGGCCTTGAGACCACCACCTCAAAACCGAGTGTTTCAAAGAAGGTCTTCCAAAACGGAAAGTAGCGATAATATAAAAGAGCGCGAGGGATTCCAATACGGAGGCTCATCGGTTTCTCTTCCTTCCCCTTCGCTTCTGAAGAAGGTCGACAAAGGCGCCCAATCGCGTATCGATCATCGTCTCCGAGAGGTTTTCACTCAATGAGAAGGTGAGGATCGGGAGATCATATTCCCGGCTCACTTTGACTAAGATATTCTTGGCCACTGCTTCCAGCATACATCCAAAGGGAAGGAGTTGAATCACTCCCTCATAGCCCTCTTTTTTAAAGAGGATGGGATAGCCAATGGAGGCATTGCATTCTCCTCCAAGATTATGTTTCAGATAAGGTTCGGAGGCTTTGATCGCCTTTCGCTTCGATTTCGGATTGAAAAGATCGAGATGTAAGGCGTGGGTAATCTGTGTGGTGAACCACACAGTTCGGGTGACCTCTACTCCCATTTCTCCAAGCCTTCGTTCGATATCCTGATTGGCATGGGGATTGATGACCATATAACCCTCTCCGGTGATTAAGACCTTGGGTGGATTTTGGGTATCGTCCTTCTCTATTCGATTGAACTTCTCCAGGCATTGTTGATGAGTTTGGCTTAGTTCTCTGAAGTTCGAGGCTTCGTCAATCCATCTCAAACTATCGGTTAGGACCCTTGTGGTCTCGCCCCTTTTCACTTCCAAAGGCCTGGCCTTTTGCGCCATTCGTTCAACAGACTCACTGAGTTTGACTTTCTTCCAGCTGAAACGGATGGCCTGGAGGCTTTCCCAGAGGGAGACTCCCCGTTTTTTCCTCTCCCGATTAAACCGAAGGAGATAATCCCCTAAAATACGCGTGTCGTCCATGGCAATCCAGTCGAATTGAAATCCGAGATCCTTAAGAATTTGTTGCATGACCACATCGTACATTCCCACGCGACAGGGGCCGTGATCCGTGATCATAGCAATGGTATCAGCGCCCTTTTCCAGGGCTTCGATGAAATTTCCGAGGATGAATTTAAATGGAAGGCACGCGGATTCAGGGGAATATTTTGTCCCCAAAAGGAGGGTCCGTGAACTGGTCTTTGGTGGAAAAACAAATTCCGGCCCGATCTTTCTCGCCATGGCGTTGAGAAAGATATCGATATGGCCAAGATAGGGAACGGTAAGTTTCATGAGTCAAAGGGAATCTCCACCCTTAGGTTTATTTCCAGATTAAATCTCAAATCGAACCAAATGTATTTGAGATTTCTTGAATGTGTCATGAACTTGTTTCAGGATCTAACTCTCTCGACAAAACGAGATGCTGAACCAAGTTCAGCATGACGATATTGTTTTTCAATGTTAGAAGAAAATTCTCAGGTTACACGTGTGAGAATTTACGCCTAAAATCTTTTGGCCTGGGCTTCCCATTTTCCGCATCGGTCGCTCCAGTAAGAAACAGGCTTGTTTTCCATGATGAATTCGACCACCTCGCAGGTATTTTCACATTCCTTGCATATAAAATTTCGGGTGTGGCAGCTCATGTCTACAATCCCAAATCCCTTGAAATTTGACGCCCCTGATCCATCCATCTTTTCTCTGGCTAAAAGAGATGAACCGATGGCTCCCATCACGGAATAGAATTTGGGGACATGGATTTCTGTTCCCAGTTCTCTTTCAAGGGCCTGTTTGATTCCAAAGTTCGCAGCCACTCCTCCCTGAAAAAGGATCGGTTTCTGGATGTCCTTCCCTTTTGCCACATTATTGAGATAGTTTCGAACCAATGCCTCACAAAGACCAGCAACGATATCAGGAATCGCACATCCCATCTGTTGCTTATGAACCATGTCGGACTCAGCAAAGACGGTGCATCTTCCCGCAATCCTCACCGCGGATTCGGCCTGGAGTGCATATTCCCCAAAGGCCTCAATGGGAATATTTAACCTCAGGGCTTGTTGATCAAGGAAAGAACCTGTTCCAGCCGCACAGACCGTATTCATTCCAAAGTCGGTGACGAGTCCTTCCCGTATGATGATGATCTTCGAATCCTGTCCTCCGATCTCAATGACCGTTCTCACATCTGGATAGAAATGGACAGAAGCCATGGCATGGGCGGTGATTTCGTTTTTGACGACATCGGCGCCCACAAGAAGTCCTGTTAACTGTCTGGCGCTTCCAGTTGTCCCTACCCCTCGAATTTCAAGATCCTTCGGAAGAGTAGGATAAATCTCCTGCAACCCCTTCTGCACCGCCTGGATGGGCTGACCATGAGTAAGGAGATATCGGTGGCAGATGACTTCCCCTTCCTCATTGAGAATGGCCAGGTTGGTGCTGACCGAACCGACATCAATTCCGAGATACCCCTTCATCTGATCTATCTATCTCCCTTGGGTTTGCTGGCCAATCCATCAACTCTCCCCTGACCTTTCTGCGAGAACCCCTCCCAAACCTCATTGGCAATGGTCCCATATTCCCTGGCATATTGATCAATGTGTCCGGAGAGATCGGTGAAGAAAGTCTCAACACCAGGATGGGTGAAGTAAACACCTGGCCAGGAAGCCATCTCCCTACCTATTTCTGGGCGATCGATCAGCATGCAGGGCCTGAGAAGATTCTCCAGGTAAGGCTGTCGGGAGCGAATCTCCCTGAAGAAAGGCGAGTCAAGGACTTCAAGGAAGGACTTCCCTTTGATGTTATCAGACGCAAAGTGGCAGAAGACGCAGGGCTCAACATCTCCCTGAGCATTGATATGAAAATACATCTTTCCTCCAGCCATGCAGCCATGAGTCAATCTCCCATCGTTCCAGAAATCGACAAATAGAATCGGTTTGGTAGCCCGGAAGCGAACGAGGGATTGCCTTAATCGGTCTCTCTGCATTGGAGTTGGCATCCATCGGATATCAGGATTCCTGCCCACTGGAAGGCACATGAAGTACCAAATGAGAATAGCTCCTTTTTCAATTAAAAAATCGATGAAATCATCGCTGACAAGCACATCCGTATTCTCTCTTGTCTGTGTGAGGGAGCAGGCGAAGAGAACCTTTGCCTCTCGAAGGAGGACCATCCCCCTCATCACTTTTTGAAAATGTCCTTTCCCTCGCCTCTGGTCTGTTTCAGCTTCATATCCTTCCAGACTGATGGCCGGAGAGACATTTCCTAAATGTGCTATTTTTTCAACTGTGTCTTCATCCAGAAAACCTCCGTGGGTGAAGACATGAAAAATCATCCGGGGATGTTCTTTACAAATCTCAAAAAGGTCCTTCCGAAGAAAGGGCTCCCCTCCAAGCACAACGACCAAATGGATTCCCATCTCTTCGGCTTCGTTAAGAATGCGATGAATTTCTTCTGTCTCTAACTCTCCCTGCCGCGAGTAGTCTCCTGCATAGCACCCGTAACAGTTGAGATTGCATCGCATGGTGGGACTGATGAGCATGGCCCGCGGCGGGTAAAACCCAGTTCGCGATGCAAAATCCTTTCTTCGGTTCGTCCCCTCTAAAAACTGGTTGACCAAGAAATGAATCAGCTTCTCGCGCTGCTTGAGATTGGATTCACGGAGGATTCGCCGAGCAATTTCGAGGGAGGGGTGGTCCCTTTGGAAGAGTTCTCGAATCCATTCAATTTTCACACGATAAGAATCCTTTTGGGGAATCTTTTCAGCAAGGCGAGTGAGGCGGATGAGATTTTCTTTTGAACTGCTGGAAATTAGAGAAAGGGCAAGTGTTGTAAACTTGATGAGAGAAGTTCTCTTCAGGCGCGATGAAAATTCCATCATTCCCTCGTAGGTTACAAAAATTAACTTAAAATGAAATGATTTTCAATCCCCTGCCAATCTTCTTTCAGAGATTTGATTTACCAGCTTCCGCCGCCGCCTCCGCCGAAGCCGCCTCCGGAGGAACCTCCGCCCCCAAATCCTCCTCCGCCACCGGTTCCTCTCGGTGCGGAAAACATGGCAGAGCTAAGGTCTGATGTAACGGAATTGAGAGAATGAGTAAAAACGTATGGGCTGAAGGTTCTGAATCCTACGGGGGACACATACCAGTCAGGCGGGTCCTGATAAATTCCTCCGAAGGCCTTCGCCCAATTATCCGCCACATCAAGGGCGATGGCATAAGGTAAGAATTTGGAGAAGAGGTTCATATCTCCCATCCTCTCGAGTCTATCTTTCTCTGCACGATTCATAAATTCCTGAAAACCCAAAATATCCATGTAGGCGGAGGCGCCCAGTCTTGTTTTTACGGGCATGAACTTTGCGAAAGCGAGGACAGGAACCCCTGTTAATAGTCCCGCCAAAAAGCTTTTTCCCCCTGAACCGGGTATAAGGAATAAAAAGGCAAGGATGGCGAATACCAAAACAACTATCCCTGCGACCATATATGAATTCCTCACCTTTTCAGGGCTACTGAGAATGTACTTTTTTCTTATCAGCTCCCCATAAAGTGCCTTTTTCAGTAAATCCAAGTTCGTATAGAACTTATTTTTCAAGCTCGAGATGAAGACACCGGGTAAATCCCCTGGCAAGAGACTTTTCATCAGCTCCATTTCAAAAGGATTGAGATTCGAATCAGGGTCTTTCACCTTTTTGAGATAGTAATCCGATCTGTCGAAAATCAATCCCTCTTTTTTCGTTTCCTCGATCTTGATATATCCCTTGACCGCAAGCCCGATAATGGTTGAGGTGATATCTCTTGGATCGAGTTTCTCATCGATGAGTGCCCCAATTTCTCCAGGAGTGAGGGGTTTATTATCAAACTTGGGAGGTTCATACATCACAGTAACGGATTCTCTGACTCTCGGGTCCCTTCCTTTCCGATACCAGCGGTTGGCCATGTAAAGGAAGGAAAAAATGGGGAGTAAAAATATCCAATTCTCCCTAAGATTCATGGCCCACAAAAATTTCTTCCATGAGGATGGAGGAAAGACAAGCCCTTTATCCCATCCAAAGACAATGGTTAGCCCCTCGCCCATCTTAAGGCTTCTCTTTGTAAAGAATTTTCCACTGTTATCATAGGTCTCATAACCACATTCTTCTTTCGAACCATAGCTTCCCTCATAGCCTGCGACCATTAAATTCTTACTCTTATTCTTTGTTGTCAAGGACACCGTCGCGGAAGCCTCTTTGATCGGTGCCTTCCAGTAATTTCCTGTCATATTCCAGTAAAGTTCATCATGGTCGTTGAAGAAAAGGATCACATTCTCAACTTCGTAGGTGATGACATAAGTCTGGTTTCCCTTGATATACCGTTTTGCATCCCCGATTCTTATATAAATCATCGGACCTGCTTTCTTAACTTGGTATTTCCAAGCTTTTCCTGAATCATCTGTCACAGACAAAACTCTTATGGGTGTCGTGATCACCTTCCCAAATTCATCTCGATATTTAAAAGGGAGCTCTCGATAAATCCCATGCCTCGACTGATGGAACTCCACATCCATTGCCTCTTTGACGATAATAGATGAATCTTCATGAATCATGATATCCGAGTGGAACTTATTGATGGTGAAGTACTGGGCAAAAGCAAAAGAAACAGA
>Ga0100399_1002130_pt1 | contig 14411 bp, 10 predicted proteins | sample CryGeymeta201523_FD_81545 | JGI IMG/M metagenome (GOLD analysis project Ga0100399, IMG submission 81545) | Groundwater microbial communities from Crystal Geyser aquifers in Utah, USA - Crystal Geyser metaG 2015-23 | ecosystem: Environmental > Aquatic > Deep subsurface > Groundwater | place: USA...
CCAACCCGCTGAATACTTCTGTTCTGTTGATCTTATCCGTTGCTACCAGTATCGATGCCCTTTCAGTTGGGGTAAGCTTTGCATTTTTAAAAGTTTTCATTGTAACTCCAATAATAGTAATCGGAATAGTCACATTCCTGCTATCGTTCATCGGTGTTTTTGCTGGAGATAGATATGGACATCTTTTTGAGAATAAAATTGAAATTATAGGAGGTATAACCTTGATTGGTATTGGGATAAAAATACTTTTAGAACATTTAATTCAGACGGCATAGCAAAAAGTCCATCTGCGGCGTTCCCTGCCTGTGCCCTGCACGCAGACAGGCGCGGCATCCTCAGTCATTGCAGCATACATGTAAGCACACATCATTCCTTCGGATTTGCGCGCCTTGCATCTGGAGCTTTTTACTTTTTACGACTTCATCAATTCTGTGGGTCGTATAATCCATACGTCTAACAAAGAAAGATCTTTGCACAACCTGCCGAGAGCTTAGATGGGTCAAAAATATTTTAAATTTTTAACCTTGACTAAAAAAAACTTTTAATATAAAAATAATTGTAGTTTTTTAACTAAGGGCTTCGTTAATCACAACTTTGGTAAGATTAGCAATTACACTCTCATCCCACCTCACTATCTACTATGTTGGTATCACATTTAATCTTTTCTACTGCTCACTATGGCCCAATTAACCCATTTTGACGATGAAGGAAGATCTAAGATGGTAGATATTACCGAGAAGGCAGTTACCAGGCGTGAAGCAATCGCCTCTGGCACTATAACAATGAAACCAGAGACCTTCCAAATGATAGTCAGAAGGGAGATCAAAAAAGGGGACGTCTTAGAGGTTGCTAAAATAGCAGGCATAATGGCAGCAAAAAAGACCAGCGATTTGATTCCAATGTCTCATCCCATAAATATAACCACTGTTGATATCCGTTTTAATCCAAACCAGGCAGACAGTAATATCGGCATCGAATCAAAGGTAAGGGTTGTTAGTAATACAGGGGTAGAGATGGAGGCACTTGTGGCAGTGTCAGTAACAGCCTTAACTATCTATGATATGTGTAAATCAACAGATCGCGAGATGGTCATTTCAGATATAAAGCTACTCAAAAAAAGCGGGGGGAAAAGCGGTGATTATATAAACAGGAAGATACCTAAGGGAGAGAAAGAATGAAAGATTTGTCCAAAGAGAATCAAGAAAACTCTCAAGAGACCTTAAAAATAAATACCTTGTTGGAAATAAACAAGGCTTTAAGTAAGGAAAGAGAGGATCTGATCGGGGAAAATCTGCACCTCCGTTATGAGCTGGAAAAACTAAAGGGAGTCAACCCCATAGATAGACATGAGTTGAAGACAAATCCACAAAAACAACTCTCCATAGAAAAGGTTTTAGAAAAGAAACTGGATGAGATAATAACAGTACTGGACGTAAAGACTGAAGGCAAGAGAAGATTATATGCCGATATTATATCCAACGTAGAGAAGATATTAATAAAGTTGGCACTTAATAGGACAAAGAATATAAAGTATGAGGCGGCTCGTTTTCTAGGGATTAACAGGAATACTTTACATAAAAAGATGAATGATTTAAATATTTCGTAACTACTCAGGTCGCCACCAAGGCACAAAGACACAAAGGTTATTTATAAATTTCAGCTCCCTATCTGACAACTTACTTACAACAGCAGGCTTAAGCCCGCTGTTGTAAGTTTTTTAGTGCCTTGGTGTCTTAGTGGCCTAATAGTTACGATTTGATAAGCAAAATCAGCCCTTAGGGCTTTTATTTTTGTCTGCTACTTACTTAGTTAGTGTCTATCCATAAACTCCCCCTCCCCTGGAGGGAGGGGGTTGGGGGGAGGGGCAGGGTGGGGGTGAAGAATCGCTATGTTGCCCCCTCCCCTTAATCCCCTCCCACCAAGGGAGGGGAGACATTTTTGGTAAAGTTATTTATGAGTCAAAGCACTAGTTAGCTGGGATAACACAACATGACGAATTTTCAAGAAATCATACTATCACTTCAAAGGTTCTGGTCTGACAGGGGTTGCGTCATTCAACAACCCTATGGTGTTGAGGTTGGAGCCGGAACCTTTAACCCTGCCACCTTTCTTCGGGTTATAGGCCCTGAGCCATGGAATGTGGCATACGTTGAACCCTCCCGCCGACCTACCGACGGCAGGTACGGAGAAAATCCAAACCGTCTTCAACATTATTATCAATTTCAGGTAATAATGAAACCTTCCCCAATGGATATCCAGGATATCTATCTAAATAGTTTAGAAGAACTTGGCATAGACCTATTAGCCCATGATATAAGGTTTGTTGAAGATGATTGGGAGTCTCCTACCCTTGGTGCCTGGGGGTTGGGATGGGAGGTCTGGCTGGATGGGATGGAAATAACCCAGTTCACCTATTTTCAGCAGGCTGGCGGCATAGACCTCAAGCCTGTTTCTGTTGAGCTGACGTATGGGCTTGAAAGGATTGCTATGTACCTCCAGGGGATAGATAACGTATTTGATCTTAAATGGGCAGGAAAGATAAGATACGGGGATATACATCATCAAAGTGAGGTAGAATTCTCTGTGTATAATTTTGAGCTGGCTGATGTGGCTATGCTGTTTAATCTGTTTGACATGTATGAGAAAGAATCTTTAGAGCTGATCAATAAGGGCTTGGTATTACCGGCTTATGAGTACTGTTTAAAATGCTCTCATACCTTTAACCTGCTGGATGCAAGAAAGGCTATAAGTGTCACTGAAAGAACGAGTTTTATAGGCAGGGTGAGAAACCTTGCAGGATTATGTGCAAAGGGTTATCTTAAACAAAGGGAAGAGATGGGATTCCCACTGCTTAAATCGGGAATTGTAAGTCGTGAATCGTAAATAGTAGGAGTTGGGGTCTGCCCCCAACTCTTTAGGGTCAGACATATGTCAAAAGAGTTACTCTTGGAAATAGGAACAGAGGAGATTCCATCAGGGTTTGTACCCAAAGCCCTGAAGGATATGAAGGAACTCATCGAAAAGGAGCTTAAGAACCTTAGAATCGGATTTGGAGAGATAAAAACCCTGGGTACTCCCAGAAGGCTGGTGCTCTATATTGACCATATGTCGGACAAGCAGGAGGATACCTATGTAGAGATAATAGGACCGTCAAAAAAGGTGGCTTTCGACGAAAACGGGGATCCAACAAAGGCAGCCATAGGTTTTGCACGAGCCCAAGGGGTAAACCCAAGCGATCTCCAACAGGTAAGCATCCTTAAGGGAGAATACCTGGCAGTCAGAAAAAAGGAGATGGGCAATGATACAAAAGGGGTCCTCTCTTCGATCCTGCCAGAGTTCATTACGTCTATCCCCTTCCCCAAATCCATGAGATGGGGAGACTCGTCAATAAGGTTCGTCCGCCCCATCCACTGGATTCTGTGTATGTTTAATGGGGAGATAGTTCCTTTCAAGATGGATAATACTGAAAGCGGAAACCAATCCTTTGGTCATCGTTTTATGAAACCAGATCCATTTAAGGTACAGGACTTTAACCACTATATTCAGCGCCTCAGAGATGCCTACGTTATTATAGATCCAATAGAGAGAAAAGAGAAAATAAAAGAGATAATCTCTCACTCTGCTACAGCGGTATCAGGGAAGGTATTAAAGGATGATGATCTGCTGGATAATGTAACCTATCTGGTGGAATATCCGACAGCAATAGTGGGAAGATTTGAAGAGGGGTTTTTGAATCTGCCCAGAGAGGTTCTGATATCCAGCATGAGGGAACATCAGAAGTATTTTTCCATAGTCGATGATGCTGACGGACTGTTGCCATACTTCATTGCTGTTAACAATACCTTGGCAAAAGATCCTGAAATAGTTGTCAGTGGAAATGAGAGGGTCTTGAAGGCCAGGCTATCTGATGCCAGGTTTTTCTTCAAAGAAGACCAAAAGATACATTTCTCAGAGAGGGTTCACCACTTAAAGGAGATAGTCTTCCAATCAGAATTGGGAACCTTTTATGAAAAGGTTATGAGGTTCCAAAAGATGGCCGAATACCTGGCATTGGAGATTATGCCTGAACTCAAAGAGACAACGAAAAAGGCTGCCCTTCTCTGTAAAGCCGATCTGACTTCCGGGATGGTTGGAGAGTTTCCAAAACTTCAGGGGGTCATGGGCAGAGAATATGCCTTGCTTTCGGGCGAAGCCGTAGAAGTGGCAACTGCCATCTATGAACATTACCTCCCCAGATTCGCCGGGGACGTCCTCCCGTCTACCCACGCAGGGGCATTCGTCAGCATAGCCGATAAGTTAGATACGGTGGTAGGGTGTTTTGGGGTTGGACTGGTTCCAACAGGTACATCTGATCCCTATGCCTTAAGACGTCAGGCATTGGGAATTATTAACATCGTCCTGGATAAAAAATATCCCATCTCACTTAAGAAATTAATTGAAAGAAATATAGAATACCTGAATGGTAAGATATCCAGGGATCCCGTTATGGTTAAAGAGGGAGTCCTCGAGTTCTTTAGACTCCGCCTTCAACATCAGTTAACGAGTCAGGGATACCCTTATGACACAATAGATGCGGTTCTCTCTTTGTACTTTGACGATATGGCTGATTCTTTTGAAAGGATAAAGGCATTACAAGAGTTGAAGAATCAGCCCGATTTTAAACCTCTGGCAATAGCCTTTAAAAGGGCTTCCAATATATTAAGCCAATCGCATCCGGGGGGAGAGGTCGTCCCATCCTTATTCCAGGATTCCGTGGAAAACACCCTCTTAGAGGCATATAAGGAGATCGAAGGATATGTTGTAAAACTGATTTCTAAAAAGAGATATCTTGAGGCTTTGATCAAAATGGTTCAACTCAGAAAACCCGTGGATGATTTTTTCGATAACGTAATGGTGATGGTAGAAGATGATAAAACAAGGGAAAACAGGCTCGCTATACTTGCCGAAATATCGGGGCTTTTTTTAAAGATCGGTGACTTTTCGAAGATTGTAACCGAATAGTGTTGATACATGTTTGGGATTTAAATACCGTGAATCGTAAGTCGTAAGTCGAATGAAAATAAAAGCCCCGTTTCCGACTCTCGATTCACGATTTACGACTTAAAAACATAGGAGGTATGTTCACGTGAAAAAATACGTCTACTTCTTTGGCAGTGGAAAAACTGAAGGCAATGCAAAAATGAAGGAGCTTTTGGGCGGCAAAGGATGTAATCTGGCAGAGATGGCAAACCTTGGCATCCCGGTTCCTCCTGGATTTACCATAACAACAGAGGTCTGCACCGCATATTATGATAATAATGGAAATTATCCTGAGGGGTTAAAGGCTCAGGTTGAAGATAATTTAACCAGGATTGAAACCGCTATGGGGGCAAAATTTGGCGATGAGGATAATCCACTTCTGGTATCAGTAAGGTCCGGGGCACGGGTATCTATGCCAGGTATGATGGATACGGTGCTTAATTTAGGATTAAATGACATGACGGTCAAGGGGCTTATCAAACAATCCAATGATGAAAGATTCGCTTATGACTGTTACCGCAGGTTTGTGCAGATGTACGGAGATGTGGTATTGGGCCTGAAGCCCGTAGAGAAGTATGAAAGGGACCCCTTTGAGGTTATCCTGGAGGCAAAGAAGGAGAAGAAAGGAGTTACCTTTGATAATGAGCTAAACCATGTTGATCTCAAAGAATTAGTAGCAGAGTTCAAGCTTGAAATCAAAAAGAGACTCGGCGTTGACTTCCCCGAGGATCCCATGGAACAGTTATGGGGGGCAATTGGAGCCGTATTCGGTTCATGGAATAATGAGAGAGCGATTGCCTATCGTGAACTCAACAACATACCCAGACATTGGGGAACAGCAGTGAATGTACAGACAATGGTCTTCGGAAATATGGGTGATGACAGCGGTACAGGGGTGGCATTTACCCGTGATCCATCTACAGGGACGAATATATTTTATGGAGAATACCTCATGAATGCCCAGGGAGAAGATGTGGTGGCAGGCATTCGTACCCCAAAACCTATCAACAAAATCCAAAAAGGGGATAGCCCTCTTCCCTCTCTGGAAGAAGAACTGCCTGATATTTATGGCCAACTGGTCGGCATTAGAGATAAACTTGAGAAGCATTATAGAGACTTACAGGACATTGAATTTACCATCCAGAAAGGAAAGCTCTGGATGCTCCAGACTCGCTCCGGGAAACGTACCGGTTTTGCTGCCCTCCGTATAGCGGTAGAAATGGTGAGGGAAGGGTTGATCAAAAAAGAAGAAGCGATTATGAGGATAGAGCCTGAACAGTTAAACCAGTTGCTAAATCCTGTCTTCGACCTGGAAGAAAAGAGAAATGCAATAAAGGGAGGGAGACTGCTGGCCAGAGGATTGAATGCAGGGCCTGGGGCTGCCTGTGGCAAGGTTGTATTCAATGCTGCAGAGGCAGAAGAACTTGCCAAAAAAGGTGATAAAGACATTATACTGGTGAGGATTGAGACATCACCCGAAGACATTAGAGGGATGAATGCAGCAAAGGGTATCTTAACCGCCAGGGGTGGAATGACATCCCATGCTGCCCTGGTTGCCAGACAGATGGGAAAGGTTTGTGTGGCTGGCTGTGGAGCATTGGAGATTGACTACACCGCGCAAAAGATGAAAGTTGGGAACAACACCATAAAAAAGGGAGACTATATCTCTATTGATGGCACCCTTGGAGAGGTTATCCTCGGTAAGATCCCCACCACTCCATCAGAAACTTTACAGGTACTGATAGATAAAACTTTGAAGCCAGAAGACTCACAGACGCATCAGATATATGCAGAGATAATGTCCTGGGCAGATGAAATCAGGGCTTTGAGGATACGCACCAATGCCGACAAGCCCGATCAGGTTAGCACTGCCATAAGTCTTGGCGCTGAGGGCATAGGACTCTGCAGAACTGAACATATGTTCTTTGAAGGAGATCGTATAGACTCAGTCCGGGAGATGATCCTGTCCGATGACAGGGCAGGAAGGGAAAAGGCATTGGGAAAACTTCTGCCAATGCAGAGGGAAGACTTTGCGAGTATCTTCAGGCTGATGAACGGGATGCCGGTTACCATCCGAACCCTTGATCCCCCCCTTCATGAATTCCTTCCTGGGAATCCAAAAGATGTCAATATACTGGCTAAAAAAATGGGGATATCCAAAAAAAAGCTGACCTCCAGGATAGAAAGCCTGCATGAGACCAATCCCATGCTTGGCCATAGGGGATGCCGTCTCGGCATAGTCTATCCGGAGATTACCGAGATGCAGGCAAGGGCAATATTTGAAGCGGCGTGCCAGGTGGCAAAAGAGGGCATCAAGGTTTTTCCTGAAGTGATGATACCCCTTGTGGGACATGTAAAGGAATTGATTATGCAGAAAGAGGTAGTGGACAGGGTTGCAAAAGAGGTCATAGTCGCTTATGGGATCGAGTTAGACTACCTGGTGGGAACAATGATAGAGCTGCCCAGAGCGGCTATTACAGCGGACGAGATAGCCCAGGTTGCGGAGTTTTTCTCCTTCGGCACCAATGACCTAACTCAGATGACCTTTGGATTGAGCAGGGATGACGCAGGTAAATTCCTGCCCTCCTATATCAAAGAAGGTATACTGGAAACGGATCCGTTTCAACAATTGGATCAAGGTGGGGTTGGAAAGTTAGTTGAGATAGGTGTACAGAAGGGGAGAGGGGAGAAGCCATCTTTAAAAGTAGGTATATGTGGAGAACACGGCGGAGACCCCAGTTCAATAGAGTTTTGCCATAGAACAGGCCTGAACTATGTTAGCTGTTCTCCTTACCGTATTCCTATAGCAAGGCTGGCAGCGGCACAGGCGGTGTTGAGGGGTAAGGAGTCAGAAGTCAGAAGTCAGAAGTCAGAATAGACTCAAAACAAGCTACAGAGATATGGTGATAAGAAGGAAAGAACGCCTTGACAAACTATTGGTTGATCGAGGCTTAGCCCAGAGCCGGGAAAGGGCAAGCGCCCTGATTATGGAAGGTAAGGTCTCTGTAAATGGTATCAGGGTTGATAAGGCAGGCACAAAGGTATCAACTGATTCTTCCCTGAAATTAAAAGAGAATGATATACCCTACGTAAGTCGTGGGGGGGTAAAGTTAGCCTATGCCCTGGATGAATTCAAGCTGGAGGTAAAGGACAAGGTAGCCCTTGACATAGGGGCTTCTACCGGGGGTTTTACTGACTGTTTATTACAGAGGGGGATTAGAAAGGTCTATGCCGTTGATGTAGGCTATGGACAACTCGCATGGAGAATAAGACAGGACCCCCGGGTGGTCAGTCTGGAACGCAGGAATATCCGTTACATAACCCCGGAAGAGATCGGTGAAAAAGCCGATCTGGCTGTAATAGACATCTCATTCATATCCCTGACCAAGGTCCTAATCAAAGTGACTGAACTGATAAAAGAAAAAGGCTATATGATAGCCTTAATAAAACCCCAATTTGAAGTAGAAAAGGGGGAAGTCGGTAAAGGGGGAATAGTTAAGAACCCTGAAAAGCATAGGCAGGCAATTCAAAAGATAGAAGGATTCGCCTCCCTTCATGATCTAAAGGTACTGGGACTTATTGACTCCCCTATATTGGGAGCCGATGGGAATAAAGAGTTTCTGATATACCTAGCTAAATCGTAAGTCGTAAGTCGTAAATATCGCAAATAGGATAAAACCCATTTACGATTCACGATTCACGAAGTCCCAATTGAGGAAGCAAAAAATGCATGTAAGACTGGCCAAGACAGCAGGCTTCTGCATGGGTGTCAGGAGAGCCATAGATATTGCATTAGATGCCATAAACGGGAAAGACAATGTACATACCTATGGTCCCTTGGTCCACAATCCCCAGGCCATTGAGATGCTTGAGAGCAAAGGTATAAAGGCTCTTGATGAACTAAATGGGACGTTGTCAGGAACTGTGGTCATAAGGGCACACGGGATCAGTCCCAAAGAGCGGGCACAAATTAAAGAAAAAGGATTAAATATCCTGGACGCCACCTGCCCCAGGGTAATAAAAGTCCAGTCTATAATCAAAAGACAGGCAAAAGAAGGATATCATATTGTTATTGTGGGAGATAAGAAACACCCTGAAGCAATAGGGCTTCTGGGATTCTCCTTGGATAAGGGTACGGTAGTAAGTAGTATAGAAGAGGTTGGTCAGTTACCGGCAGATATGAAAAAGGTCTGTGTTGTAGCCCAGACAACCCAGGACACCTCAAAATTCACAAAGATTTCTGAGAAGATCCAGGAGAGGTTTCCTGAAGTTATAGTATTCAACACCATCTGTGACTCTACCTCAAAAAGGCAAAAAGAGGCAATCCATCTGGCAAAGAAGGTAGATGGCATGGTGGTTATCGGGGGGCGAAACAGCGGTAACACACGGAGGTTGGCAGAGATATCAGAATCCACCGGTACCCAAACCCTATTTGTGGAGACAGAAGAAGATATTGACCCGGAAAAACTAGCAGATTGCCATACCATAGGGGTTACAGCAGGTGCATCAACCCCAAACTGGATGATAAACAGGATAGTTGACAGGATAGAGAGTATTCAAAAGAGGCGGAGTTCAGTCTTTTCAAGGTTCTGGTCAGACTCTCTGGGATTTCTTGTGAAGAGCAACATATATGTTGCCTTTGGTGCGGGTTGTCTCAGTTATGTCAGCTGTTTACTCCAGGGAATTACCCCGAGGTTATCCTATTTTCTTATTGCCGGCTCCTATGTATTCTCCATGCACATCCTCTATTATTTTATAGATAGGGAGGCTGCAAGGTATAACGACCCAGGCAGGGCAGAGTTTTATGAAAGACATCGGGGAACCTTTGTTACCCTTATCATCCTCTCTGTATTTACATCCCTTTTTCTCTCATTTGAGATGGGGAGGGGCGTTTTTGTTTTCCTTATAATCATCTCTCTTCTAGGATTGATATATGGGATTAAAATAATCCCCAAAAGCCTGTGGAATATGTTTCAATACAAGAAGTTAAAGGACATACCAGGCTCAAAAACTGTATTTGTAGCCCTTGCATGGGGAACGGTTATCTCAATCCTGCCAGCCCTAACGGCCAACCACAGGATTGATGTGTCCACCGTTATAGCCTTCTTATTTGTCGTTATCTTGGTATTTGTTCGGTCGGCTCTATTTGATATTATGGACATCCAGGGGGACCGAATCGTAGGCAAAGAGACTATCCCGATTATAATAGGGGAAAACAAGACCATTTACGTGCTGAAGTTGTCGTTAGGGATTCTATCCTTAATCCTCTTATCTTCATCTCTATCAGGCATGACACCATCTTTAGGCTATCTCCTTTTGGTGTGTGCCATCTATGCTTACAGTTACCTGTTTATTTACGAAAGGAAGAGAATATCCCATGGTGTTTTGCTGGAAGGCATGGTGGAGAGTAATTTTGTCCTTGGATGGTTAGTTTCTCTGATCTGGTTGTTTCTGTTGTCTTAGAATCACCCCCTCTACCCGTTCACTTCAACTTTAACAGAGAAAAAGGATCAACCCTGGCATCGTGCAAACGTACCCCCCAGTGGAGGTGGGGACCGGTTGACCTGCCGGTGGAACCTGCAAGACCTAGAACTTCCCCCTTTTTAACCCGCTGCCCTTCTTCTACATCAATTCTGGATAGATGAAAGTACATGGTATAGAGCCCTCTCCCATGGTCCACAACAACTGACTTCCCGCTAAAATACAGTTCATCTACCAATACCACAATTCCAGCATTTGATGACCGTATCTCTTCTCCCATTCCTGCTTCCAGATCAACTCCACTATGGCGATTCCTTGGCAAGTCGTTGAGAATACGCCTAACCCCGAAGGGGCTTATAACCTCTCCGTCTAAAGGCTTAATGAACTTCCCGCGCCAAAGCCTATCGCTTCTCTCCTTTGTCCATATCTCTTTTACCTTTTTTTCCTCATCCTCCACCTGCTTTAAGGTATCCTCATCCAACTCGACCATCTCTTCCGGCAAGGTTATTCTCTGTTCGCCAAAATCCCTCTCTTTTATCCTTATACGATACCTGCCCTTTACAGTTTTACCTGAACGGCTTTTTGCCGATATTACCAGTTGATAGGTTCCTGGATCAGTTTCCATGTCTATACCAATCAGAGTTCGAAACAACCTACCCTTCTTTACTTTATAAAAGGAAAGGTCTTTCCCCTGAAACTCTCCTGTGAGTGAACGAATACCTTTGGCAACAAGCACATTAACCACACATATATCACCCTGCTCTATCTTTCTGGGGAGCCAACCTACCTTAAGGGAAACCTCTTTCTGTTTTGCGAAAGCAGTTCCTGATAAAAGAAGGATGGAGAGGAAAACAGAAAGCAAGCTATAGATTAAAAAACGAACCTTCAATTTAGTATATCCTTAAAGATGAAAGATTCACTTTGGAGCGAGCATGAGCAGGATTTTTGGGGCACCCATCTTAACGAAGCGGAAGATAAGCATTTTCAGGCTGTTTGATACGCCGTAGGCGGAGAGTTCCTGAAAATGCGTGGAGCGAGTCATAGATGGGTCAAAAAACCTGCTCTAGGAAGCGGAAAAGGGGAACTTTCAGCGTTAACAATTTAATATTTTTCAAAACTCTCTTCCACAAAGTATCAAGTCCCCTCTATAAGTTGTTTAATCTGACCTATTATCTCTCCCCTGTGTAATTTGACATTTATCCTGTCACCAACCTTTAATCCCTTCACATCTTTCAAGATACTGTAGTCGGGCAGAGCCCTGGTTATACTGTAACCCCTTCGCAGAACGTTCAAGGGACTTAACCTATCCAGCCCCTCCAGTGACCTCTCAAACCTGTGCCTTTGATTTCCCAGATAATGCCTTATATGGACATCTATCTCTTTATTCAGTTGGGAAACAAAGTTTTTTAACTCCCCTATCCTGCCCTTGGGACTTCTGGAGATAAGGGCATCTTTTTTCCTCTCAAGCTGTTCAGCCTTTCGTCGCAACAGATTGGATGTGTTGACAGATAGATGATTGAAAATATCATCAATCCTCAGCCTAAAATCGTCTATTCTTCTTCTCGGGTCCGATAGCCTTTTCTCAAGGAAACCCAGTTTATTACGATTGGATTCAAGAGATTGGAATACAAGATTTTCCAGTCTTCCCATCCAGTTTTCCAGGTAACTCACGAGTTCGGACTTGTTGGGCACTACAAGTTCTGCGGCAGCAGACGGTGTAGGGGCACGGAGGTCTGCTACAAAATCCGAAATTGTAAAGTCTATTTCATGTCCAACTGCAGAAATTACAGGGATATCTGAGTGGTAGATTGCCCTTGCAACAATCTCCTCATTAAAAGCCCATAGATCCTCCAGGGATCCCCCCCCTCTTCCCACAATCATCACATCAATCCCGGATATTCTGTTGAGCTCTTCTATAGCGTGGGCTATTTCGGAAGATGCCCCTTCTCCCTGAACCCGTACAGGTAAGATAAGAATCTCTATGCTTGGAAACCGACGGAGGATGATATTTATCATATCTTGAACAGCGGCTCCTGAAGAAGAGGTAACCAATCCTATCTTCCTGGGTAACAGGGGCAATGGTTTTTTATGAGAATTATCAAAGAGCCCTTCACTTTTTAGCCTCTCTTTCAATTGTTCATAAGCCAGTTGAAGGGCACCAACCCCCTTTGGTTCTATATAATCGACTATCAACTGATAATCGCCCCTGGGTTCATAGACACTGACTCTACCTCTGGATATTACCTGAATGCCATCCTTTATCTCGAATTTGAGGAATCTCATATGGGATCTGAAGACTACTGTTTTGATCTGACTGTTTTCGTCTTTGAGGGTGAAGTATAGATGGCCTGAAGAAGGGGACCTAAGATTGGATATCTCGCCTTCTACCCAGACACTGTCGAAACTGGATTCCAACTGAAGCCTTATCTGCCGGGTAAGCTCTGAAACGGTTAAAATATCGAGGCTTTTGGTCATTGGGATATTAAGTATTCCTTCCTTATTTTATCGGAAACCTCTCTGGTAAGTGACAGGGTTTTCTCTGCCAATTCCAGACTGAGTGACCCGGCTCCGCAGCTGGGGGTAATCAAGGATTGTTTCAATAGCTTTTCGAATTCAATCCCCTTCTCTGTCAACCTTTGAATGCCATGTTTCCACTTTGATACCAGAGAGTTACCGGTCTCTCGTGATAAAAGATCAGAGTCATGGGTGGGAACGATACCCCAGGCGATAATGCCTCCCCGTTCGATAAATCCCCTTAACTCCTTTTCATATATAAGCAGGTTATCAAAGAATCCATAGGCATCAAAACTGAGGATATCTATATCGGTATTCAGGAGCAATGCCCAGTCAGTATTTTCACAGCAATGGGCAGCCGCTATTCCCCCTTCTTTGTGGATAAACCCGATTATCTCCCCCAGGGATTTCTGGATATCCTCTTTTGACACACTTATAAAGATTGATGACCCATAACCCACCAGACCAGGCTCATCAATTGAGATTATCACCGGCACCCCAAAAGGCTTAAATTTTTTAACCTGCCATTTGGCCTTCATCGCTAGACTCTTCACTATTATATCCTTAAGTGTTGGATCGTAATAGGCATATCGCTTTGCTTTATCTTTTAAACCCGTCCCCAGAGTGAAAGGTCCGGTAATCTGGCCTTTAATAGCAAAAGGCAAAGGTGAACCGTCTTTCAATGCATCGATCAAGGCATATAATCCCGAGGCATACTCAGGAGAGACAGCAAATCTTTTTTCTAAATGAGTTGATGAGCCACTCTCTGTAACAGAGATATAGTCTTCATAGAACTCGAGCACTGCCCCTTCAAACTCCTGCCCTTCATTCATGAAATGGGGGCTCCCTTCATTCCATACCAGCCCTGGTATGCCTTCGATAAACTGGGCTAGCATATCCTCTTTAGGGAGTTTGGGCATCTGAACCCATGCAGGGATATGGGGAGTATATCGGAGCATCAACTGGGTAGCCTCTCTGGCATCCGTATGGGGCAGGCTCCCTATAGTTGTTGGTAAACAGTTACCTGAAAATTCCATCATTACTACTCCCCTCGATCAGGTTGACCTACAGATTGGGCAGTCTTACCATAATTCCAGTTTGTTCATTTATAATAAATCAATCTTTTCAACAGGATATCTTCAACATTCTGCCTTCCATCCAAAACAGACAAAACATAAACTTTCATTTCAGATATTCTGTATATAATTCTCCAAGGCGGGATGATTAATTCACGATATAGAAAGATACCTTGATCTTGAAGCTCTGGTACTATGCGGCCTCTTTCAGGAAGGGCATAAAGCTCTGATGCTTTTTGCTTGATCTTTTTGAGTATCTTTAACGCATTTGCCGGGCCGTCTGTGGCAATATATTCAATAATTTCCGTGACTACTCACGTA
>Ga0100399_1002132_pt1 | contig 14374 bp, 9 predicted proteins | sample CryGeymeta201523_FD_81545 | JGI IMG/M metagenome (GOLD analysis project Ga0100399, IMG submission 81545) | Groundwater microbial communities from Crystal Geyser aquifers in Utah, USA - Crystal Geyser metaG 2015-23 | ecosystem: Environmental > Aquatic > Deep subsurface > Groundwater | place: USA...
GACGATAGCCCACGCCTGCGCGGCACCGAGATCGACTCGATCCCGGTCCTGGGCAGCATCGACCGTCTGCCGCGAACTGTGCGTGAAGCTTTGATCGATCTGGCCGTGATCGCGATTCCGTCGGCGACCAACTCCGAAATGCAGCGCGTGGTAGCGCTGTGTGAGCAGTCCGGAATCGAGTTCAAGACACTCCCCACGCTGAAGGAACTCGGTGCCAGCATCACCCGCTTCGAAGACCTCAAGCCGGTGGCGATCGATGACCTGCTCGGGCGCGACCCGGTCTCTCTGGACTGGCGCGCGATTCGCGCCGGGCTGGCCGGGAAGCGGGTCCTGGTGACCGGGGGCGGCGGTTCAATCGGTGCAGAGCTGTGTCGCCAGATCGCGCGTCTCGACCCAGCGAGTCTGGTGGTGCTTGATAACTCGGAGTACAACCTGTACCGGATTGATTACCAGTTACGCAATGAATTTCGCGATCTGGTGCTGGATTCGGTGCTCGGAGATGTTTGTGACTCGGTCACGCTCGACACCGTGCTTGGGCGACACCGCCCGGAGATCGTGTTTCATGCCGCCGCGTACAAGCACCTGCCGATGCTGCAGAACCAGGTGCGCGAGGCCGTGCGCAACAATGTCATCGGTACGCGACGCGTGGCCGATGCTTCGGTCCGGCACGGTGCGACGACCTTTGTGCTGATTTCTACCGACAAGGCGGTCAATCCATGCAATGTCATGGGCGCGACCAAGCGTATTGCCGAGCTTTACTGCCAGCAAGCGGACCAGAATTCAGCAACGCGGTTCATCACGGTGCGTTTCGGCAATGTGCTCAATTCGACCGGTTCGGTGGTGCCACTGTTCAACGAGCAGATTCGCAAGGGCGGCCCGGTGACCGTGACTCATCCGGAAATTTCGCGCTACTTCATGACTATTTCTGAGGCCGGTCAGTTGATCATGCAGGCCGCCGTGCTCGGGCAGGGTGGCGAAGTGTTTGTCCTCGACATGGGGCAGCCGGTCCGGATCAGTTATCTGGCCGAGCAACTGATCCGGCTGGCAGGCAAGGAGCCAGGTCGCGATATCGAGATCGTCTATACCGGGCTGCGGCCCGGCGAAAAACTGTTCGAGGAGCTTTTCCATGAGCATGAGGCCTATGCCAGCACTGCTCACCAGAAGATCCTGCTGGCACGCAACGGCGACAAGCCAATGGCAGCCTTGGATCAGCTGATTGCGCGCGCCGAGGTGGCAGTGCGGGAATATGATTCGGACGCTTTGTTCCGTCTGCTGATGGAACTGGTGCCGGAACTTTCTCGCAGCACAGCGGACGATATCGCCCGGGTAGTGGCGCGGCGGCGTGTCTGAATCGGATTGGGCGCTTCGCCCGGCTTCGCCCGAAGCCCGTGGCCGCGTCGTCGAATTCGAGCTGGAATCGCCGCTGCTGGCTGCGGTCAACCCGCTGGGCGACCCGACCCTGCGCAAGCTCGCGGTTTACCTTCCTCCATGTTACGAGCGGGACTCCTCGCGTCATTTCCCGGTGTTGTGGAGTCTTGCTGCGTATACCAGTTCCGGGCCTGCGCAATGGGCCTGGCGCAACCACGGTGAAAATCTGCCGGCGCGACTGGATCGGCTCATCGAGACCGAACTGATGCCGCCTGCAGTCGTGGTCATGCCGGACAGCTATACGTCGCTGGGTGGAAACCAGTTCGTCGATACGCCGGCGATGGGTCTTTATGCCCGGCAGCTGGTCGAAGAACTGGTCCCGGCAGTCGATCGTCGCTTCCGCACGATCGCCGAGCCGGCCGGACGGGCCGTGTTCGGCAAGTCATCCGGCGGATTTGGCGCCCTGCACCTTGCGGCCAATTGCCCTGGTGTGTTCGCTGCGCTGGCCAGTCACGCCGGTGACTGCGGATTCGATCGAGTCTACCTGCGGGATTTCGCCGTCTGCTGTGACGAGCTGGCGTTGCACGAGGGTGATCTTCGGCGATTCGTGCAGGGATTCTGGCGTTCGAGAAAACCGTCCCGCCGTGCCTTCCAGACGCTGATGGTGTTGTGCCTGGCGGCAAGTTACTCGCCGGCCCCGGACGCGCCGCTCGGGCTGAAATTGCCGTTCGACCTCGAGACTGCGCAACTCGATGCGGCAGTCTGGGCGCGCTGGCTGACTTTCGATCCCTTGAAATACGATGGCGCAAGGCTCGAGGCGCTGGCTGACTTGAGCGGCTTGTGGATCGACGCGGGAAACCGCGATCAGTATTTCATTCATTACGGAACTCGTCAGCTGCATCGCCATCTCGAAGCAGCCGGGGTACGGCATCACCACGAAGAATTCGACGGCAGCCACAGCGGCATGGACTGGCGCTTTGATCATTCACTGCCGTGGTTGCTGGCGCGTCTAAAACAGGACTGATTCAGTGCGATATACTTTGAGTCTACTCAATCGCAACCAGAACCCGTATTCATGCTGACCACAACCCCCGCCGCACGAGAATACTTTTCACAGTTGCTGTCTGACCAGCCCGATGGCACCCAGATCCGCCTTTCGACCCAATCGGCCGGTACGCCGAGCGCCGATGTTGCGCTGAACTTCTGTCCACAGGGCGAGCAATTGGAAAGCGATCACAAAATCGACTGCGGCAACTTCACGCTGTTTGTTGCAGCGGATAGCTGGAAATCGCTGGACGGTGCGGTCATCGATTTCGAGAGCCACCCGACCGGCGGTGAGTTGAACATCCGGGCACCGGGACTGCGTGGCCACGAGCCACCGTCCGATGCGCCGCTGAGACAGCGCGTGGAATGGGTGCTGGAGTCGCGTATCAATCCCATGGTGGCTGGCCACGGCGGCCGTGTCACGCTGATTGAGGTGACCACGGAGCGCGATGTACTGCTGCGCTTCGGTGGCGGCTGTCATGGTTGCGGAATGGCGGATGTCACGCTGAAGCAGGGGATTGAAACCCAGCTCAGGGAATTGGTGCCAGAAATTCGCGAGGTGCGCGACGCAACCGATCACGCTTCCGGCGATCGTCCCTACTACAGCTGATCGATCCTGATGCAGAGGTGACCTGTATCGTCACCGGCGCCTCGAATCGATTCAATCAGTCGATCGACAGATCCGTAAGACCATCCTGACGCGCATACCAGGCGGCCAGATCCGCGATGTCCTGGTCGATCAGCGATGCGGCAAAGCCGGCCATGATCGCATTGCTGCGGCTGCCATTGCGGTAGCGGCGCAATGCCTGGGCCAGATAATCCTGATGCTGGCCGGCGAGTCTGGGGTAGCTCGGCATCAGCGATTCGTTGCCAGTCTGGCCATGGCAGGCCTGGCAGGTCTGGGATTTTTCCAGGCCGCGACGGTAGTCACCACTCTGGGCCAGGACGGGCAGGGAAAATCCGATCAGGATGGCGCATGCCAGCATCGACTTGACAGGGTTCATCAATTTTTCTCCGTAACGCGGACCAGATACGCCGTGACATCGCTGATGTCCTGATCCGACAGGGTTGATGCCTGTGCCTGCATCGTTGCATGCACGCGGTCGCCGTTCCGGTAGGCCTTGAGCGCATCGATCAGGTACTGCTGGTTCTGACCGCCGAGCTTGGGCACCGAGTAGGTCGGATAGGCATTCTTGTAGAACGGAATTCCGTGGCAGCCAGTGCAGGTGTAAGCCAGGGTCCGTCCACGTTCGGCGTCACCCTGAACCTGCGAGATCGCGGCCTGACTGCTCAAGAGAAGGGCGATAATCCATAGGCTTCGCATTCGAATCTATCCTGGTCAATGCAGCGCGGTATTATACCGAGCCTGCGCGGCTCTGGGCGTATTGCTTCACAACGCACCTCCGGCCGTTAGCAGATGATTCATTCAGTCCCCGACCTTGCCCAGAGCCTGAACGCCCATGTCGAAACTCGATCCGCTGGACCTGTACTGCATTGCTGATGAACTGACCGAAGAAGAGCGAATGATCCGTGATGCGGTGGCGCGCTTCGTGGACTCGAGGGCGCTGCCATTGATGCAGCCCTGTTTCGACGAGGGCAGGTTTCCGGTCGAGCTGATTCCTGAAATTGCCGAACTCGGACTGCTCGGCTCAAGCCTGGAGGGCTATGGCTGTGCCGGGCTGAATTCGGTCAGTTATGGTCTGATCTGTCAGGAGCTGGAGCGCGGCGACTCCGGTCTGCGCAGCTTCGTGTCGGTGCAGTCATCATTGTGCATGTACCCGATCCATGCATTCGGATCCGAGCAACAGCGTCAGCGCTGGTTGCCCGTGATGGCGGCCGGAGAGGTGATTGGCTGTTTCGGACTGACCGAGCCGCATGGCGGCTCCGATCCCGCCAACATGAAAACCCATGCCCGGCGTGACGGCGAGCACTGGGTGCTGAATGGTGCAAAGATGTGGATCACCAACGGCACGCTGGCGAAGATCGCGATTGTCTGGGCACGTACCGAGGACGGTATCCAGGGATTCATCGTCGAGACCGACTCCGATGGTTTCGAGGCGCGCGATATCAAGTCGAAGATGTCGTTGCGGGCGTCGGTTACCTCGGAGCTCTACTTCGACAATGTGCGCGTTCCGGAGGTCAATCGGCTGCCGAACGTGCGCGGTCTGAAAGGCCCTCTGTCATGCCTGACGCAGGCGCGCTACGGAATTTCCTGGGGGCCGATCGGTGCGGCCATCGCCTGTCTTGATGAAACCCTCAGGTACGCCGCCGATCGCCAGTTGTTCCAGCGGCCGCTGTCGGCCAACCAGGCAGTACAGATCAGGCTTGCGGATATGTCAAGGCGCATCACGCTTGCGCAGTTGCTGTCGCTGCGGCTGGGGCGCCTCAAGGACGCAGGAAAGCTTCACCCGACCCAGGTCAGCCTGGCCAAATGGAACAACGTGCGGATGGCGATCGACATCGCGCGCGACTGCCGCGACCTGCTCGGCGGTTCCGGCATCACGCTCGAGTATGTCCCGATTCGACACATGCTGAACCTCGAGTCGGTAATCACCTACGAAGGCACCGAAACCATTCACCAGTTGGTGGTCGGACGTGAACTCACGGGAATCAATGCGTTCTGAGTTTCCGGCTGCCCGGCAGATCCGACAACAAGCACCGAACGATCCGGAGAAGCCCTGATCGACTCGACAGGGGCGCCGGGCGCGGCAATCAATTACAGCTTCCGCAGACTTCGGTCTGCTGAATTCCGGAACAACAATGGTGCCGAGGAGAGGACTCGAACCTCCACGGGATGCCCCACCAGGACCTAAACCTGGCGCGTCTACCAGTTTCGCCACCTCGGCTTGATTTGCGTATTCTAAGCTCACCGGGTGCGGACTGGCACGCCGGCATGACTGGGTTTCAATGGCGCGGTCCGGGCCCAGAGACGTCAGATCCATTTCCGGCATGCACAGTTGAAAGTGCAGGCTCGGAAAGCAGTCTTACCGAAACGGCCGGCGCGGAGCAAAGCTCTCGCGCCGGATTTCGGCAATCTGCGGGTGTGCATCTTGCAAGATGGTGCCGAGGAGAGGACTCGAACCTCCACGTCCTAACGGACACTGGCACCTGAAGCCAGCGCGTCTACCAATTCCGCCACCTCGGCATAAAAGAAGTGGCCGAGGCAAGGGGGAAACCTCGGCCACAATCCGGAACGGGGAAGGGGGGAACCCCACGCCGGAGTGCGAATTCTAGCCTAGCCGTAGTCGCGAAGCAAGAGAATCCTTTCAACCCGGATTATTCATCACCCGACCGTCGCGAGACGGCTCCAGGTCTTGTCGCCGCGGTGTTTCGTGACCGAGCGCACCGCAGCCGGACTCGCCCTGCTTGTCAATACCGGCAGATGAGGATACGCGACCGAGCAAAACCTCGCGGATGCAGGGCCTGGGGGGCGTCGCAGCAGGTCGAGTCATGAATAAACCGGGCTCACTGTTTCGAACTTCGAGCGGACTCGGGCGGGGCCGTCCGAGGGCTGCCGGCAGAGCTGGGTTCAACAGGTCGATGCTATAATTCAGTGCTTTGAATTCGGGCTGATTTTCACCGGCTTCGAGACCTGGTTGACCGGCTCCAGAGCGCGGAAAGTGACTCTGGCCGCGCAATGGAGCCCGATCGATGCCCAACCGAAGCGGTCGGGTTCACAAAGCAAAGGTATTTGCGGACACGCGCCGCGAATTCCGGGCAACGGATACCACAGGTATTTCGTTGCCACGAAAACATCAATAAGCAACGAGGCATACATGAATTTCAACCTGACCAACGAACAGCAGATGATCCAGGCCGCAGCGCGGGATTTCGCGCGCGAACGGATTGCACCGGTAGCAGCGGGTTTTGACCTGTCTGGCGAATTTCCGCTCGAGAATATCCGTGCCATGGGCGAATTGGGCCTGATGGGAATCGAAGTCCCCGAGGCCTATGGTGGAGCCGGTCTCGATACGATCAGCTACGTGCTGGCGATGATCGAAATCTGCGCTGCCGACGCGGCCCACGGCACGATCATGAGTGTCAACAACTCGTTGTTTTGCAACGGCATCCTGAAGCACGGCAGCGAGGAGCAGAAAAACAGCTACGTGCGTGCCGTGGCCAGTGGTGCGGCGATTGGTGCCTATGCGCTGACCGAGCCGCAATCCGGTTCGGATGCGGCGAACATGAAATCCCGTGCGACGCGGTCAGCCGACGGCAGCCATTATGTGATCAATGCTCGCAAGTCCTGGATCACCTCCGGCCCGCATGCGCGCTACATCGTGCTATTCGCGATGACCGATCCGGATGCCGGTGCCCGCGGCGTTTCGGCGTTCATCATCGACACCCGAAACAAGGGCTTCAGTCGCGGCAAGACCGAGCCGAAACTGGGCATCCGTGCTTCGGCCACCTGCGAGATCGAACTCGATGACTACCATTGCCCGGTCGACTGCATGCTGGGTGCGGAAGGTGAGGGCTTCAAGATTGCGATGGGTGTTCTAGACGCCGGCAGGATTGGTATTGCGGCACAGGCGGTCGGCATTGCCCAGGCTGCGTTCGACGCCAGTGTGGCCTATGCCCGTGAGCGCAAGGCCTTCGGTCGCGAGATCGGCAGTTTCCAGATGATTCAGGCCAAGATCGCCGACATGAAGACCCGACTTGAGGCCGCCCGCCTGCTGACCCTGCGCGCGGCCTGGGTCAAGCAAGCGTCCGAGGCGACCGGTGCGCGTTTCACCGCCGAAGGCTCCATGGCCAAGTTGTTCGCCTCGGAAACGGCGATGTGGATCGCCCACCAGGCAGTGCAGATTCACGGTGGCATGGGGTACAGCAAGGAAATGCCGGTGGAACGCTATTTTCGCGATGCCAAGATCACCGAAATCTACGAGGGCACCAGCGAGATCCAGCGCATGGTCATCGGGCGACTTGAAACCGGCCTGCGCTGAAATCCAAGGCATGACATTGATGGAACGGGAAATGGGTCGGGTTCGGCCCGGGGTAGAGAGATGAGCCAGAACGACCAAAAAAACAATAATAAAAACATAAATATAGAGCAGGTTTTGAAGAATCTGAGTGAGGTCGGAACTGCGGCTCTGCTGGAATTCGGACGGTGCTTCCTGCGCAATCTTCCAGAGCTCGAGTCCGGTGACGACGCGGCTTCGGACCAGGCTGCGATGATCCGCCACTACTTCGAGTTCCTGCGCCAGCGCCGGCGTGGCGAGGTCAAGATTCGGGTCTACAACCCGACGGCGGATCAGCAGGGCTGGAACTCGAGTCATACAGTGGTCGAGATGGTCAACGACGACATGCCGTTCCTCGTTGATTCGGTATCGATGGCACTATCGCGCCTTGACCTTGGCGTACACCTGATCCTGCACCCGGTGCTTCGTCTGCGCCGCGATCAGGGTGGCCATTTCCTCGACCTCGCCGTTGACCACGATGCCGCAGATGCGACCACCGAGTCCCTGATTCATATTCGGCTCGACCGTCAGACTTCGCCCGATGCGCTGGCGCGGATCGAGCGCCGCATCCGCTCGGCTCTGGCCGATGTTCGGGCCGCGGTCGAAGATTGGCGGACGATGAAGCAGAAGGCGACTGAAATCGCCGACGAACTGGCCGGGAGCCGATCCGGCCTGGACGACGCAGAGTTGGCCGAGGCACGGGAGTTCTTCAAGTGGCTGGCCGACGACCATTTCACTTTTCTCGGTTACCGCGAATATGAAATCACGGGTTCAGGCGACGATCGCATGCTGGTCGTCGTCGAGACCAGCGGTTTGGGGCTGATGCGAACCGGGCACAGCAAATCTCAACCGCGCAAGCTCAGCGAGCTGTCGGGTGACCCACGCGGCACCAGTGGCGACATCCATCCGATCATCATCACCAAGACCAACGGTCGCGCGACGGTCCACCGCGATGGCTATATGGATTACATCTCGATCCTGCGGTTCGACGATCAGGGTCGGGTCAGTGGCGAAAAGCGGATCATTGGTCTGTTCACTTCCGGTGCCTACATTCGCCGCTGCCAGGACACGCTACTGGTTCGGGTCAAGGTCGAGCGGGTGCTGCAAATGTCCGGCCTGCGGCCCGGCTCGCACGCAGGCAAGGCCCTGATGCATATTCTCGAGACCTTGCCGCGGGACGAGCTGTTCCAGGCCGGTACCGAGGAATTGCTGGAGCTCGCCGGCGGAATTCTCGATCTGCAGGAACGCGCCAAGACCCGCTTGTTCGTGCGCCGCGAGCGCTTTGGCCGGTTCTACTCGTGCATGGTGTTCATTCCCCGCGACCGCTTCAACACCGAAAACCGGCACAAGGTGCAGACCATCCTCAAGCGCGCACTGAGGGGCGAGAGGCTCGATTTTGCGGTGCAGGTTGGCGAGTCCAGGCTGGCTCGAATGCATGTGATCGTGCGGCCACGAGGAGAGCGCGACGACAACTTCGAGGTCGCCGAGATCGAAGGCCGCATCAAGCAGGCCATACGCAGTTGGGATGACGAACTCGGCGAGATCCTGGTTCGTCAATGCGGTGAGGAGAAAGGGCTGCAGTTGCTGCGCCGGTTCGGTCGTGCCTTTCCACTAAGCTATCAGGGCGATGTGGCACCGCACGTGGCCAGCTTCGATGTCATCACCGCGTCCAGCCTGCGCAACCTCGAAGACCTGCAGATGAGCCTGTACAAGCCGCGCAAGCGCGGTCAGGGCATCCTGCGGTTCAAGCTGTTCAAGTACGACCAGCCGATCCCGTTGTCCGATGTGTTGCCGATGCTCGAGAACCTCGGTATGCGTATCGTCTCCGAGCGACCCTACGAGCTGCAGCTCGAAGACGGGAACCGGATCTGGATCCAGGACTTCGACATGCAGCCGCCCAATGATGGCGGGATCGACCTGGAACTTATTCAGAAGCGGTTTCAGCAGGCCTTCGAGGAGATCTGGCGCGGCAATACCGAGGATGACGGCTTCAATCGCCTGATCCTGCTGGCCAAGCTGGGCTGGCGCCAGGCGGCGTTTCTGCGTGCGATCGCCAAGTTTCTGCAGCAGACCGGTTCGCCGTTCTCGCAGCAGTACATGGAACAGACCCTGGCGGCCTGGCCGCTGGCAGCGCGGCTGCTGGTCGAATACTTCGAGGCGCGCTTCGACCCGAACCGGTCGGAAGAGAGCCGGAGCCAGCGAGTTGCTGCGCGCAAGCAATTGCGCAAGCATTGCGTCGAACTGGCGCGTGCTGTCGATGACACGGTGCTGGAAGATTTCCTCGAGGACGTGTTCCTGGCGCGTGAGACGCCCGATGGCGATGACGACGCGCAGTCGGTGCGCAAGACACTGCTGCGAATTCTCGATTCGGTCTCAAGTGCGGACCAGGATCGCATCCTCAGAGCGTTCTGCGACGTGGTCCGCGCCATGTTGCGAACCAATTTCTTCCAGCACGATGCGCGTGGCCAGAACCATGAGTACATGAGCTTCAAGTTCAACTCGGCGTTGCTACCCGATCTGCCCAAGCCTCGCCCATTGTTCGAAGTCTGGGTTTACTCGCCGCGAGTCGAGGGGGTTCATCTGCGTGGCGGCAAGGTGGCGCGCGGCGGCTTGCGCTGGTCTGATCGGCGTGAGGATTTCCGCACCGAGGTGCTCGGTCTGCTCAAGGCACAGACGGTCAAGAACACCATGATCGTTCCGGTCGGTGCCAAGGGCGGTTTCTTTGTCAAACGCCAGCCGGAGACCGACGATCGTGAACAGCTGATGGCCGAGGTGATCTGCTGCTACCGCTCCTTCATCAACGGCCTGCTGGACCTGACCGACAACCTGGATGGCGACCGGGTCATCCCGCCGCGCCAGGTCATCCGCCACGACGCGGACGATCCCTACCTGGTCGTCGCCGCCGACAAGGGTACGGCAAGCTTTTCCGATATCGCCAATGCGGTCTCGGCCGAGCATGGTTTCTGGCTGGGCGACGCCTTCGCCTCGGGTGGCTCGAATGGCTATGACCACAAGGGCATGGGAATCACGGCCAAGGGCACCTGGGAGTCGGTCAAGCGGCATTTCCGCGAACTGGGTCTTGACACCCAGAGCGAGGCGTTCGACGTGGTTGGCATCGGCGACATGTCGGGTGACGTGTTCGGCAACGGCATGCTGCTGTCGCGGCACATCCGGCTCAAGGCCGCGTTCAATCACATGCATATCTTCCTCGACCCGGATCCGGACCCGGAGCGCAGTTTCGTCGAGCGCGAGCGCATGTTCCGGTTGCCGCGATCGAGCTGGGCGGATTACGACAAGTCGGCGATTTCCGAAGGCGGTGGGATCTATTCGCGCCAGGCCAAGACCATTCACCTGACGCCCGAGCTGCGTGCCTGGCTGGGTGTCGAGGCCGAAGAGATGTCGCCGCAGGCGCTGATCCGGGCCTTGCTCTGCGCCGAGTATGACCTCCTTTGGAACGGTGGGATCGGCACCTATGTCAAGGCTGTCAGCGAGTCGCACTCCGAGGTTGGAGACCTGGCCAACAACCCGGTTCGGGTCGATGGTCGCGAACTGCGCTGCCGCGTGATCGGCGAGGGTGGAAACCTCGGCATGAGCCAGAAAGGCCGGATCGAGTACGCACTCGGGGGTGGTCGAATCAACACCGATTTCATCGATAACGCTGCCGGCGTCAACTGTTCCGACCACGAGGTCAACATCAAGATCCTGCTGGATCAGGCGGTGGCAGCCGGGCGGCTGAATCGGGAGCAGCGCAACCGCCTGCTCGGCGAAATGACCGACGAGGTCGAGGCGCTGGTGCTGCGCAGCAATTACCTGCAGACCCTGGCCTTGAGCATGATGGAGGCCCTGACCTCGACTCGACTTGGCGCAGAGGCGCACTTCATCACGATGCTCGAGCATCAGGGCGTCATCGATCGCGATCTCGAAAATCTGCCGGACGACGAGCAGCTGCGTGACCGTGTTGCACGCGGCCAGGGTCTGATGCGTCCGGAACTGGCGGTTCTGTTCTCGTTTTCCAAGATCACTTTGTACCAGGATCTGCTTGATTCCGAGGTTCCGGAGGATCCGTACCTGTCAAAGGAGCTGGAGGACTATTTCCCGAGCCAACTGCGCGAGCGATTCGCGGACCTGATGCCCGAACACCGACTCCGGCGCGAGATCATCTCGACCCGTGTGACCAACAACATGGTCAACCGGATGGGTGCGTATTTCGCAACACGCATCAAGGAAGATACCGGCGCCAGTTCGGCGACGGTGGCCAAGGCCTTCACCGTCGCGCGCGAAATCTTCGAAGCGCGAGGCTATTGGCATGAGCTAGAAAAATACGATGCCCGCGTGCCGGCTGATCAGGTGTACCGGGTCTACCTCGAAATCTGGAATCTGATGCGCCAGAGCACGCGCCGATTGATCACGCTGCCGGGCGGTTTCGCGATCGACATTTCGAGCAAGGTCAACCGTTTCGGGCCCGGGATGCGCGATTTCCGTGATGCCTTGCCGGAAATCCTGACCGAAGTCGAGCGCAAGGCGCTGGACCAGCGCATGGTCGAGCTGCGTGACGCGGGTTTTGAGGACCAGTTTGCGGTTCGGCTGGCGGCGCTGGGCTGGATGTTTGCGGCCCTCGACGTCGTCGACGAGGCACGCGGTCTGGATCTTGGCGTGGTCGAGGTGGGACAGGTTTATTTCCGCCTGTTCGACACCTTGTGCCTGCGTTGGCTGCGCGAGTCGGTCGAGTCGCTTTCGGTCGATAAGCAGTGGCATGCGCACGCGCGCGGCAACCTGCGCGACGACCTGTTTCGGTATCACCGTACCCTGACACGGCGAATCCTGACCGAACACCGCGATGCCGAAGATCCGATCGATGCCTGGTTCCAGCACCATGTTGTGGCGGTATCGCGCACCCGCGCGATGCTCGAGGAAATGCGAGCAACCGCGAATAAGGACTTCGCCACCCTGCACGTTGCCATCCACGGCCTCGGCCAGTTACTCAGCTCGACCGGCTGAGGCAGCATGAGTTCGATGCCGCGGATTGCATTTTTTTCCAGCCAGCATCCGCGGGCGGCCGAGGCGCTGGCGGAAATGAGTGCGCGCTACGGCAATTACAACCGCTCGGAGGCCGAGGTGCTGGTGGCGCTCGGCGGCGACGGCTTCATGCTGCACATGCTGCACGAGAACTCGGATCCGCACCTGCCGGTATTCGGAATGCATCTCGGCGAAGTCGGTTTTCTGATGAATCGATACAGCGCCGAGGGTCTACCTGAGCGCATTGCCAGGGCGGCGCAGTTTTGGCTGGCTCCGCTGCAGATGCGTGTCGAGACCGTTTCCGGCGAAAACTTCAGCGCGCTTGCGTTCAACGAGGTCGCGCTGCTGCGTCAGACCAACCAGGCGGCGCACATCCGTATTCTCGTCAATGGAACCGAACGGGTCGAGCGACTGGTTGCAGACGGCGTTCTGCTGGCTACGGCCGCCGGGTCGACCGCCTACAACCTGTCGGCCCATGGTCCGATCCTGCCACTGGGTACCGAGGCACTGGCCTTGACACCGATCAGTCCATTCCGGCCGCGGCGCTGGCGCGGCGCGGTGCTGCCAGCCGCGGTCGAGGTCCGGTTCGAGGTGCTCAATGGTGACCACCGGCCGGTCAGTGCGACCGCCGATTACGATGAGGTCCGCGACATCGTCGCGGTCGATGTGCGTCAGCACCCGCAGCTGCGCCACCTGTTGTTGTTTGATCCCGAGCACGCGCTCGACGAGCGCATCCTGCGCGAGCAGTTCCTGTAAGACGGGGTAAGCGGTGGTTCGCAATCCGGGTTGAGTTTCTGGCGCCGCGCCGTTCCGGATTCCGCATCACCCGCCGTTGCTTCGCGGCGTCTTGTCTCTGAGCTTGAACGGGTTGAGTAGTAGTGCGATCAGGCCTTGGTCATGCCGGTCACGGAATTGTTCCAGACCGATCGGCATCGAGCCCTCGGGCCGTTGCGGTGCGGCGCTGTAGCTGCCGAAGATGCGATCCCAGAGCGATAAGTGGAAGCCGTAATTGGAGTCGGTTTCCTGGCGCAGCACCGAGTGATGAATGCGGTGCATCGACGGGGTGACGATCAACCAGCGCAGATGCCGGTCCAACCGGCGCGGCAGGGCGAAATCGGCATGGGTCCAGAGCGCACCGATATTCAGAATCAGCTCGAACAGCAGTACTGCCGCAGGGTCAGGGCCGAGCAGCCGGATCGCGGCGAGTTTGATGCCCATCGAAAACATGATCTCGAGCGGGTGGAAGCGGACGCCGGTGGTCAGGTCAAAGCCGGTGTCGGCATGGTGGACCCGATGCAGGCGCCACAGCAGTGGCACGCTGTGGAACAGACGGTGTTGCCAGTAAATCACGAGGTCAAGCAGAATAACCGCTGCCACGATCCTGACCCAGCCGGGGGCCTCGATCTGCGCCAGCACTCCGTGCCCCGCCTCCTGCTGGACCACGGCCCATGTCACGGCCAGCACCGGGAAAGCCAAACGCAGCAGCAGTGTGTCGAGCGCGACCAGGCCGAGATTGGTCAACTGGCGCCGCGCCGGCCGGCCGTCGCCACGCAGTGGCAGTTGCCATTGCAGCAGGCCGAGCAGCAGCACGGCAACGGTAAAGGCACCGAGTCGGATTACCGGTTCATGGTTCAGCCATTCGTTCATGGTGATCTGCCGGGCAGGACTGCAAGCCAGTCGCGAATCTCGATCTGGCAGGGCAGGGGATCAGGTATCTGCTCCAGTTCGGCACGGACCCGCTCCAGCTCGTCACAGCTGTCGAGATCGGTCAACGGCTCCAGCTCTTTCCACAGGAATTGGTCTTCAAGCGAGGATCGGAACGCGGTTGCTGTGTCGGGCCGACTGTAACTCACCCGGGTCCAGCGGGTCTCAGCCGCGGGCCGGTTGGCACCGAACAGCCAGAAACCGCCGTCGCGGGCCGGACCCAGAATCGCACGTGGCTTTGGATCCATGAGCCATTCGGCCGCCTCGTTGAGATGCTTGGCTTGCAA
>Ga0100399_1002148_pt1 | contig 14299 bp, 8 predicted proteins | sample CryGeymeta201523_FD_81545 | JGI IMG/M metagenome (GOLD analysis project Ga0100399, IMG submission 81545) | Groundwater microbial communities from Crystal Geyser aquifers in Utah, USA - Crystal Geyser metaG 2015-23 | ecosystem: Environmental > Aquatic > Deep subsurface > Groundwater | place: USA...
ATGACCAGCGAAGGCGCAACGAAGGCCGCGAATGTCTTGAACTTCATGTCTCTGGCTCCGGGTGGGCGTGCGGGTGCGGGGTCTCCGGGGGATGGGGCGCGCGCCCGTCATCTTGCGCGCGCCCCCGGTGGCGTGGTCGGTCAGGACCGCGGCCGGATCACTCCAGCACGCCGGCTTCCTGGGCCGAGGTGATGTAGGCGGCCTCGACGGCGGCAAGCGCCGCCTCGGCGCTGACGTCGCCGGTGAAATAGGCCGGCAACGCATTGCCGAGCGCCGAGTGCATCAACCCCATCTGCGAGGTCGAGGGATAGGCCGTCGGGGCCGGGTCGGCGGTGGCGGTCGCGATGGCGCCTACGGCAAGGCGACCGGGCTCATAGCCTTCGATCAGCCAGACGGCGGCATCGTTGTTGGCCTGCACCATTTCGGTGTCGATGCCTTCCATGGCGACACGGAACGCGGCTGCGGCCTCCTCGTCGGTGATGTTGGCGGCGATCACGATCCCGTCCCACCACAAGGTGGTGGCCGGCGGGCCGCCTTCCATGGCGCGCGGCGCGGCGGCGGCATCGACCAGCCCGACGACCTGGCTTTCGGCCGGATCATCCATGGCGGCGCCGCGACTGCCCCAGAGGTTGGCCATGGCGATGCGGCCCTGCTGGAACTGTTGCTGGACATAGGTGGAATCGGACACCAGGTATTCGGGGTCCATGTATTCCGTCAACGCCATCATGGTTTCGAGCGAATTGACGCCGGCTTCGGAATTTACCGCCGGGGTGCCATCGGAGTTCAGGAATTGCCCCCCATAGCCAAGAAACATGTTGTTGAAATCCTGCGCGAGGTTCCAGCCCGTCGCCATCGTCGCGCCAAGCGGGTAGTCGACGACGCCGGCCGCCTCGATCACTTCCGCGGCGGCCAGCACCTCGTCCCATGTCTCGGGCACGTCGAGGCCGAGATCGTCAAGGATATCGGACCGGTACATCAGGTGCTGGGTGTTCACCATCATCGCGATGGCCATCGTCTGGCCGTTGATGCGGATCAGCTGGTTGGGGCGCAGCTGCTGGCCATACTGTTCCACCAGATCGTCGAGCGGGCGGATCGTCTGGGCGTTCAGAAGCGGGGTGACAGTGCCGTTCGACACGCCGCCCAACTGGTAGAGCGCCGGGTTGGCGGCCATCGCCTCGGGCTGGAGAGTCCGGAATTCCTGGCTGAGCTCGGCTTCGAAATTGCCGCATTCGGTCATTGCGTCGGTGACGGCGTTCCACGCCTCGAACGCCGCCGAAAGCGAGCGCAGCGGCACCGTGTTTTCAAATGCGCAATCGGCCGCGGCGGGCAACGCCACGGCGCTGATCGCGCCGGCCATGAGGATCGGTCTGAGGTTCATTACAAGTCTCCCTGTCGATTGTCGGGGGCAGCTTCGAAGTCCTGCACCCTGGGTTGATGGATCCGGGCGTGTCTCACCCCCCGAGCCGCGCCCCCGTTTCGTGGTGAAACAGGTGGCAGATAGCGGGCGGGATCGAGAACGACACGGTGTCGCCGATCTCTGCCCGAAACTCCTTGTGCGCCTTGACCGAGACCAGCGCCCCGCCGGCGCGGGCGGTCAACATGGTGGCATCACCCAGAAGCTCGATCGTGTAGAGCGGAACGGTAATCTGGCCCGCGGCATCGCTGTCGGCCAGAGCAGCATCCTCGGCCCGGAAGCCAAGCTGAACCGGGCCATCCGCGGCCGAAAGCCCCTCGATCCGCACGTTCTTGCCGGTAAAGACGCCGCCGCCGATCTCGCCCTGCATCAGGTTCATCGCCGGGCTGCCGATGAAGCTGGCGACAAAGGTGTTGGCCGGATTGTCATAGATGTCGGTCGGGGTGCCGACCTGCTGCACGACGCCCTCTTTCATAACCACCACCCGGTCGGCCAGCGTCATCGCCTCGATCTGGTCATGGGTGACGTAGACGGTCGTGACCTTCAGTTCGTGGCTGAGGTTCTTGATCTGCGCCCGCGTCGAGACGCGCAGCTTGGCGTCGAGGTTCGACAGAGGCTCATCCATCAGGAACACCTGCGGCTGGCGCACGATGGCGCGGGCCAGGGCCACGCGCTGGCGCTGTCCGCCCGAAAGTTCCGCCGGCTTGCGGTGAAGAAACTCGGTCAATTCCACCATCTCGGCGGCGCGCATGACCCGGTCGTCATGGGTCGCCGGATCGACCTTGCGCACCTTCAGCGGGAAGCGGATGTTCTCGTAGACGTTCATGTTGGGGTAGAGACCGTAGCTCTGGAACACCATGGCAACGTCGCGGTCCTTGGGGTCGAGGTGATTGACCACGGTGCCGCCGACGACGATCTCGCCCTCGGTCGGGTCTTCGAGCCCGGCGATCATCCGCATCGTGGTGGTCTTGCCGCAGCCCGACGGGCCAAGCAGAACAAGGAACTCGCGGTCCGCGATGGTCAGGTCGAACTTGTCCACCCCCACGAACGTGCCCCATCGCTTGGAAATATTGCGCAGCTGGATTTCGGCCATGGGCACCCCGGTCGTGTTTTGCATACGTTTGCACAAGCCTAGGTCGCGCTGCGACATCTTGGCAAGGAATTTTTTGCAAACGTATGCATATCAACGCTGGAATCACGCGCGGGACTGGCGCAGACTGGGCCGGTTGCTTGAAAAGCGGGCAGGGGCATGACGGAACTTCAATCGGAAAAAGACTGTGTGCGCGCGTTCTTCGCGGAACTGGAGGCGGCGGCGCCCGGCGGTTCAGTTGACGTGCTGACCCGTTTCTGCGCGCCCGATCTGCACTGGCGCGGGGTGCATCCGTTGAATGAGATGACCGGGCCCACGGCTGTTGCGCGCGCCTTCTGGCAGCCGCTCAAGGCGGCGCTGACGGGGCTGCAACGGCGCATGGACGTGTTCATGGCCGGGCAGAATTCGCTCGACCCCGGTGGCGCGGTCTGGGTGGTGTCGATGGGGCATTTGACGGGGCTGTTCGATGCGCCGTGGCTCGGCATTCAACCGACCGGCAAGCTGGCGATGCTGCGCTACGCCGAGTTTCACCGGGTCGAGGCGGGTCTAATCGTGGAAACCGCGATGTTTGTCGATGTCCCGGCGCTGATGATGCAGGCGGGATTGCAGCCCTTCCCGGTGCAGACCGGGGCGCAACTGGTGCAGCCCGGCCCGCGGACGCATGACGGGCTGATGTTCACCGCGCAGGACGCGGCGCAAGGCGCCATGACTCTGGCCGTGATAAACCGGATGATCGGAGATCTGGGGCAATGGCAATCCGGCCTGTCGCTGGAGGAGGAACTGGCGCGCACATGGCAGGACGACATGATCTGGTGGGGCCCGGCGGGGATCGGGGCGACCGCGACCATCGCGCGCTACGCGAAACAGCATGCCGGCCCGTTCCGCGCCGGCTTTGCCGAGCGCAGCGGCACCGGGCACCTGTGTCGCTTTGCCGAGGGCCGGTATGGTGGCTTTTTCGGCTGGCCCAATTTCACCGCCCGGCCAACCGGTGGCTTCATGGGGATGCCCGCAACCGGCAAGGCGGGGGAGTTCCGGGTGGTCGATATCTACCGCCGGGATGGCGACAAGCTGGCCGAGAACTGGGTGTTCATCGACCTTCTGCACTTCTGGAAGACCCAAGGGGTGGACATCCTCGCGCGGACGGTGGGGATTTGACATTCCTTGCCGAAATCGCTCCGCCACCTTCGCGGTTCTTCGGGTGACGATCACCAAGGCCGTGCAACGCGGCTTGGCTGGACAGTAATGCATTGATGCGCAGGACTTGGCATACACGCCATGTGAACAGTGATTGCGGCCTTTGCAGACCTCGGTGCTGACCGCGCGATTGCCAGACCGCGGGATGGCGATCCAACGGTGGTTCGACGTGCTTTTATGGCACAACATCCGCGAAACGCGCATGCGTCGCGCCGACCTTCCCCGATTACCAGCCTGCGGGGTCCTGGTGCGGCTCAGAGTTGGGGACCGGTGCTGGCGGTGCAGGCGGTACTGGCGGTACTGGCGGTGCCGGGAGATTGCACGCCGCTACACATCCTCGACCATCAGCACACCGTCGAGGCTTTTGAGAGCGCCCTTGATCTGCGGGTTCACCGGGAAATCTTCGCCCAGAAACACGTCGACCTCGCCCGGCAGGTCGGGATGCATCAGGCACAGGGACACCGGGCCACGCCCGCGCAGTTTCGCCTCGCTCTTCGCCCGCTCCAACAGGCTGGCGACGCCGGAAATCGCGCGGTCTTCCTCGACGAAAATGCGCAAGCCCATGCCGCCGGCATCGGCGACCACGCCATCGACGGGCTGCACCGTGCGCGCCAGAAGCTTCAGCTGCTCGCCCTCATAGGTCGCGTCCGCCGTCAGCACCACGTTCGACCCGCTTTCAAGGAAGTCGCGGCTCGCCTCCAGCACTTCCGAGAACATCGTCACCTCGTAAAGCCCGGTCGGGTCCGAAAGCTGCACGAACGCGAAGCGGTTGCCGCGCTGGCTCTTTCTTTCCTGCCGTGAGGAGACCGACCCGGCCAGCTTGGCCACGAAGGCCCCGCCCTGCACCTTCTGTGCCACCTCGGCCAGCGTCATGCATTTCTTGCGCCTGAGCGCGGGCATGTAATCATCAAGCGGATGGCCTGAAAGGTAGAAGCCGATCGCCTTGTGTTCCTCGATCAACCGTTCGCTCGGCAGCCAGTCGGAGGGGCCGTGCAGGCGCGGTTCGGGCAGATCGTCGCCCGCCTCGCCGAAAAGCGACACCTGGTTTGAATTGCGCTGCTCGTGCACCGCGGCGGAATAGGCAGTGAGCGCGTCGAGGCTTTCGAAAACCCGACGCCGGTTGCGGTCAAGCTGGTCGAACGCCCCGGCGCGGGCCAGCATTTCAAGGCTGCGCTTGCCGACGCGCTTGAGGTCCACCCGCCGGGCGAAATCGTAAAGCGTCGTGAAAGGCTGTCCGGCCCGCCCCTCGACCACGAGGCGCATCGCCTCGACACCGACGTTTTTCAGCCCGCCGAGGGCATAGACCACGCGCCCCTCGCTGACCGTGAACATCGCGTCCGATCGGTTCACGCAAGGCGGGATCGTCTCCAGCCCCAGCCGGTCGACCTCCTGCTTGTAGACGCCCAGCTTGTCGGTGAGGTGGATATCGCAATTCATCACCGCGGCCATGAATTCCACCGTGTGGTTCGCCTTCAGCCACGCGGTCTGGTAGCTGACCACCGCGTAAGCCGCCGCGTGCGACTTGTTGAAGCCATAATTGGCAAACTTGTCGAGAAGGTTCCAGACCTCCAGCGCCTTGGCGTCGTCAACGCCGTTCTTCCTCGCGCCCTCGATGAACTTGGGCCGCTCGGCATCCATAGCCGCCTGGATCTTCTTGCCCATGGCGCGGCGCAACAGGTCGGCGCCGCCAAGGCTGTAGCCGGCCATTTCCTGCGCGATCTGCATCACCTGCTCCTGGTAGACGATGATACCTTGCGTCTCGTCAAGGATGTGATCGACGGAGGGGTGCAGGTAATCGCGCGCCGACAGGCCGTTCTTGACCTCGCAGTATTTCGGGATGTTCTCCATCGGGCCGGGCCGGTAGAGCGCCACGAGCGCCACGATGTCCTCGATGCAGGTCGGTTTCATGCGCCGCAGCGCGTCCATCATGCCGGAGCTTTCCACCTGGAACACCGCCACCGTCTTGGCACTGGCGTAAAGCCGGTAGGTCGGCTCATCATCGAGCGGAATGGCGTTGATCTGGTTTTCCGCCCCCTCCGGCGGGTCGTAGATCTGCACGCCATCCGCCGCGATATGCAGGTCGCGGCCCTGCGCATGGATCAGGTCGGTGGCGTTCTGGATCACCGTCAGGGTTTTCAGGCCAAGGAAGTCGAACTTCACCAGCCCCGCCGGTTCCACCCATTTCATGTTGAACTGCGTCGCCGGCATGTCGGAGCGCGGATCCTGGTAGAGCGGCACAAGCTCATCCAGCGGCCGGTCACCGATCACCACCCCGGCGGCATGGGTAGAGGCGTTGCGCAACAGCCCCTCGACCTGCTGCGCATAGGTCAGAAGGCGATCCACCACCTCCTCTTCGCGCGCGGCTTCGCGAAGCCGCGGCTCATCGGCAAGGGCCTTCTCGATCGAGACCGGTTTCACCCCTTCCTGGGGGATCATCTTGCTGAGCGTGTCGACCTGCATGAACGGTATTTGCAGCACCCGGCCCACATCGCGCACGGCGGCCTTGGACAGAAGCGCGCCGAAGGTGATGATCTGGGCCACCTTGTCGCGCCCGTATGTGCCTTGCACGTAGCGGATCACTTCCTCGCGCCGGTCCATGCAGAAGTCGATGTCGAAATCCGGCATGTTGACGCGTTCGGGGTTCAGGAAGCGCTCGAACAGCAGGTTGTAGCGCAGCGGATCAAGATCGGTGATGGTCAGCGCGTAGGCCACCAGGCTGCCGGCGCCGGAGCCGCGCCCCGGCCCCACCGGGATGTCATGATCCTTGGCCCATTTGATGAAATCGGCAACGATCAGGAAGTAGCCGGGAAAGCCCATGTTCTCGATGATGCCAAGCTCGAAATCGAGGCGCTTCTGATAGTCCTCCGGGCTGGCGGCATGGGGGATCACGGCAAGGCGCCGTTGCAGCCCCGCATTGGCCTGCCGGCGCAACTCCTCCACCTCGTCATCGGCGAAACGCGGCAGAATCGGGTCGTGCGTGCGCGCGCGAAAGGCGCAGCGGCGCGCGATCTCGACGGTGTTGTCCAGCGCCTCGGGCAGGTCGGCGAACAGCGTCGCCATCTCCTCTTGCGTCTTGAAATAGTGCTGCGGGGTCAGACGGCGGCGCGGTTCCTGCTGGTCGACATAGGCACCGTCAGCGATGCAGAGAAGCGCATCGTGCGCCTCGTACATGTCGGCCTTCGGGAAATAAACGTCATTGGTGGCGACCAGCGGCAGATCCATCGCGTAGGCCATTTCGACGTGGCCGCGTTCGGACAGCTTTTCCGATTCGGGCAGGCCATCCTCGCCGGGGTGGCGTTGCACCTCGACGTAAAGCCGATCCGCGAAGATCGCCTTCAGGCGCCCCATCAGCGCCTCGCCCTTGGCCCGCTGCCCGCCGCGCAGAAGCCGCCCGATTGGGCCATCGGGACCGCCGGTCAGGCAGATCAGGCCCGCACCATGCGCCTCCAACTCGTCCAGCGTCACATGCGGCAGGCTGCCATCGCCGCGCAGGTAGAGGCAGGAATTGAGCTTCATCAGGTGCGCGTATCCCGTCCGGTTCTGCGCCAGCAGCACGATCGGCGCGGGCGGGCGCGGGCGGTCGCCGGGCTGGACCGGGTCGTAATCGAGATCGATCTGGCAGCCGACGATGGGCTGCACCCCCGCCGCGGCGGCGGTTTCGGAAAATTGCAGCGCCGAGAACATGTTGTTGGTCTCGGTCACGGCAACGGCGGGCATGGCGGCCGCGTCGCACAGGCCGGCGAGTTTCTTGACCGGAACGGCGCCTTCGAGAAGGCTGAATTCGGTGTGAAGGCGGAGGTGGATGAATCGGGGGCTGTTCATGACCAGCAGTCTAGCCTGCCGCGCGACCGGTGGGAATTGGCGCTGCGCGAAATCCGTCACAGAGTCCGGGACGGTTTTCGGTTCGGGAACCACCTGCCACGCCCGTCTAGCCGCACGGTTTTCATGCAGAAAGATCAGATGTCACCCATTTTCCCGTATTGCCTGAAGGTCCTTTCGCCTTCCCCGGCCTGTGGCAGCTTGCCACAAGGCTGAAAAATCGCTTTGCTGTGCGTCACAGGAAGAGGCGCCTTGGCTTTACGTCGCATCGGGCCAGCGCATCCGAGGGGCAACGCCCCTCCGACCAGACCGCGACACGAGATTCTGAATGACTGACGAGGTGAGCTTCCTCCTCAACGGCGCGCCGGTCCGGGTATCTGACCAACCGGCGACGCGAACCCTTCTGGACTGGCTGCGCGAGGATCGCGGCCTGACCGGCACCAAGGAGGGCTGCAACGAGGGCGATTGCGGCGCTTGCACGGTAATCATCACGGACGCGGATGGATCGAAGGCCATGAACGGCTGCATCCTGTTCCTGCCGCAACTGCAAGGCAAGGCGGTGCGCACGATAGAGGGCATCAGCGGCCCCGGCGGCGAGATGCACCCTGTGCAGGCGGCGATGCTGGACCACCACGGATCGCAATGCGGGTTCTGCACACCGGGGATCGTGGCGTCACTGGCGGCGGCGCATGCGAATGGCGACACCGCGTTCGACGACGTGCTGGCCGGCAACCTGTGCCGCTGCACCGGCTACGCCCCGATCATCCGCGCCGCCGAAGCGGCCGCGTCAGAGCCGGTGCCGGCATGGATGCAGACCGACCGGGAGGCTGTGGCCGCGTTGCAGAAAGCCGCAATGCCGATTGCCCCGCGCACCGCCGATGACCTCGCCGCGTGGTACGCCGACACCCCCGAGGCGACGCTGATCGCCGGGGCCACAGATGTCGGGCTGTGGGTCACCAAGGCGCTGCGCGACCTTGCGCCGGTGGCCTTCCTGAACCAGTGTGCCGACCTCCGGACGATCGAGGACACGCCCGGGGGGCTGCGCCTCGGCGCGATGGTCACCTTCTCCGACCTCTTGCCCGTCATCGCCGAGAGGCATCCATCCTTCGCAGAGCTCCTGCGCCGCTTCGCCTGCGTGCAGGTGCGCAACGCCGCCACAATCGGCGGCAACATTGCCAATGGCTCGCCGATCGGGGACAGCCCGCCGGCGCTGATCGCGCTTGGCGCGCAATTGCACCTGCGCAAGGGCGAGGCGCGCCGCACGATCCCGCTGGAGGCGTTCTTCCTCGATTATGGCAAGCAGGATCGCGCGCCGGGCGAATTCGTGGACGCCGTCACCATACCGTCGCAGCCCGACCGGCTGCGCTGTTACAAGCTGTCGAAGCGCTTCGACCAGGACATTTCCGCCGTTTGCGGCTGCCTGTCGGTAAGCGTGGAGACCGGCACCGTCACCAAAGCGCGGCTGGCCTATGGCGGCATGGCGGGTATCCCGAAACGCGCCACGAATGCCGAGGCCGCGCTGATCGGCCAGCCATGGGAAGAGGCAACAGTGCGCGCCGCGATGGCCGCGTATCCAAGCGACTTCACCCCGCTTTCGGACATGCGCGCCTCCGCCGCCTACCGGCTGGAGACCGCCGCCAATATGCTGTTGCGCTATTTCCACGAGGATCACAGCACCCTGACCAATGTGCTGGAGGTCTCGGCATGAGCGTTCACAAGCCCCTGCCCCACGACGCCGCACCGCTGCATGTGACCGGACAGGCGCGGTATGTGGATGACATCCCCCTGCCCGCCAATTGCCTGCATCTTGCGTTCGGCATGGCCGAGATCGCACATGGCCGGATCGCCTCGATGGACCTCGACGCCGTGCGCGCCGCGCCGGGCGTGGTGGCGGTGATCGCGGGGGCGGAGCTTGACAGGATCCCCGATTGCTCCCCCTCGAACCATGACGAGCCGCTGCTCAGCGACGGCATTGTGCATTACCTCGGCCAGCCGCTTTTCCTTGTCGCCGCGACCAGCCACCTTGCCGCGCGCAAGGCGGCGCGGCTGGCGCAGGTGGAGTACGAGGAGTGGGAGCCGATCCTGACGATCGAGCAGGCGCTTGACGCCGACAGCCGTTTCGAGGACGGGCCGCGCATCTACGAAAAGGGCGACGTGGAGGCCGCGCTGGCCGCGGCCGAGCATGTCGTCGAGGGCCGCATCGAGATCGGCGGACAGGAGCATTTCTACCTTGAAGGTCAGGCCGCGCTGGCCTTGCCGCAGGAAGGCGGCGACATGGTGGTGCATGTCTCCTCGCAGCACCCGACGGAAATTCAGCACAAGGTGGCCGATGCGCTGGCCCGCCCGATGCACGCGGTGCGGGTCGAGGTGCGGCGCATGGGCGGCGGCTTTGGCGGCAAGGAAAGCCAGGGCAACCACCTGGCCATTGCCTGCGCGCTGATCGCGGACAAGACGGGCCGCCCCGCCAAGATGCGCTATGACCGCGACGACGACATGACGATCACCGGCAAGCGGCACGATTTCCGCATCGATTACCGCGCCGGGGTGGAGTCGCACGGGCGGCTGACCGGCGTGGACTTCACCCAGATGACCCGCTGCGGCTGGGCCATGGACCTGTCGCTGCCGGTGGCCGACCGGGCGATGCTGCATGCCGACAATGCCTACCACCTGCCGACGGCGCGCATCACCTCGCACCGGCTGCGCACCAACACCCAGAGTGCCACCGCCTTTCGCGGTTTCGGCGGGCCGCAGGGCCTTCTGGGGATCGAGCGGGTGATGGACCATGTCGCCCACACGCTGGGGATGGACCCGCTGGCGGTACGGCGGGCGAATTACTATGCCGATGCGAAGCTGGAGAGGGCGGGGGGACCGTCTGCCCCCCGTCGTCCATTGGGCTCGAACCAATGGCGCCCAAAAGACGCCCCCCCCGAGAGTATTTCCACCAAGAAGAAGACAGGGGTTGGACACGAGATCAGTTCGGGCACTGGAACGGCCGAGCGGTTTGGCGGGGCGCATTCGCCGGAAACCGTGCCGCACGGTGCGCAAACGACGCCTTATCACATGGAGGTGCGCGACTTCATCCTGAACGGGATGACCGACGCGCTGGCCCGGGATTGCGACTACCGCGCCCGCCGCGCCGCGATTGCCGACTGGAACGCGGCCCAGCCGGTGCTGAAGCGGGGCATCGCGCTGACGCCGGTAAAGTTCGGGATTTCCTTTACCCTCACCCATCTCAACCAGGCCGGCGCGCTGGTGCATGTCTACCAGGATGGCTCCATCCACATCAACCACGGCGGCACCGAGATGGGACAGGGCCTGTTCCAGACGGTGGCGCAGGTGGCCGCCGACCGCTTTGGCGTTGCGCCCGAAATGGTCAGGATCACCGCGACCGATACCGCGAAAGTGCCCAACACCTCCGCCACGGCGGCCTCTTCGGGGTCGGACCTGAACGGTATGGCGGTCAAGGCCGCCTGCGACACGATCCGCGACCGGATGGCAGCGTTGCTGGCAGAGGAGCATCAGGCCGACCTGGCCGAGGTCCGCTTTGCCGCGGGGCATGTGCATGTTGGCGCAGAGGCGATCCCCTTTGCCGAGGCGGTTCAGCGCGCCTATCTTGGCCGGGTCAGCCTCAGCGCCACAGGGTTTTACAAGACACCGGATATCGAGTGGGACCGGATCGCCGGGCGCGGGCGGCCTTTCTTCTACTTCGCGCAAGGCGTCGCCTGTTCGGAGGTGGTGATCGACACGCTGACCGGCGAAAACCGCATCCTGCGCACCGATATCTTGCACGATTGCGGGGCCAGCCTGAATCCGGCCCTCGATATCGGCCAGATCGAGGGCGGGTTCGTGCAGGGCGCGGGCTGGCTGACCACCGAGGAACTGGTCTGGGACGGCGCCGGCAGGCTGCGCACGCATGCGCCCTCCACCTACAAGATCCCCGCCTGTTCGGACCGGCCGGACGTGTTCAACGTGGCGCTCTGGGACGCGCCGAACCCGGCCGACACGATTTATCGCTCCAAGGCCGTGGGCGAGCCGCCGCTGATGCTGGGCGTCGCCGTGTTCTCCGCGCTGGCCGAGGCGGTCGCTGCTTGCGGGCCGGACTACCCCGACTTGCAAGCCCCCGCCACGGCGGAGGCGGTGCTGGCGGCCATCGGGCGGGCACGGGGGTGAACGGAATGGCGGCGTATTCCGCAAAGGCTCAACCCTACCTTGACGCGATTGCACAGGTTGCCTTCGCCTCGCAATCCGTCCGCGATTGGCTGCTACGCGACACGTCGCACGCGGCGCGCTACGCCGCTGCCACTTCTCTTCATTCCGAGCAAGCCGCCGCACGGCCCGACACGAAACAGCCTTTCCACTGCAACGACGGGTGCGGTCGGGGCTCCCGTTGCACCTGTCGACCAGAGGGCAGCACTGGACTCGAAACGGACTTGATGCTGTTTCTGGGCGCCCGTGACGGTCGCCGCTTCGCCGTTCATGTGGAGGTCAAACATCCCGGCGAACCGCTCCGGCCAGGCGAGGCCGACGCCGACCCGCTGCGCGCCGCGTGCTGGGCCCGGGGAGCCTACCAGCCGGGCAGCGTCATACCGCATGACGACTGGCTGACCGTAATCTTGCGCAGCGACGAGGAACGCACCTCGCCGACGCTTGCCCCGTTCCAGCGCCGGATCTGTCATTCAGAGGCGCGCGGCATGATGTCTGGCCACCCAGCATGACCCTCTGTTCCGATACCCTGCGCGCCGCGATCCGCGCCCATGGCCCGGTGGCCCGCGTTGTCGTGGCGGCCACGGCCGGATCCGCCCCGCGCGAGGCGGGCGCGGCGATGCTGGTCTGGCAGGCTGGGCAAGCGGGCACCATCGGCGGCGGCACGCTGGAATACCGGGCCACGGCGCGGGCGCGGGCGGCGCTTGCCCGTGGCGACCGGTTTGACAAGCTGCCGCTCGGCCCTGGCCTCGGCCAGTGCTGCGGCGGGGCGGTGCATTTACTGACCGAGGTCTGGGATGAAGTCCGGCTTGATCGCGTCGCCGGCGCGGCCCATGCCCGCCCCCTGCCCGGCACCGACGGGGATATGCCGCTGAAGCTGGCGGCAACGCTCAAGGCCGCACGGGCCGGGCAAAAGCCGCTGCGCCCCGCGATCGTCGAGGGCTGGTTCGTGGAACCGGTCGGGCCTGCCGCTGCGCCGCTCTGGGTCTGGGGCGCGGGGCATGTGGGGCGGGCCATCGTGGCGACGCTGGCCCCGCTGCCCGAATTCGCCATTACATGGGTGGACAATGCGCCCGACCGTTTCCCCGACACCTTCGCGCAAGGCGTGACCGCCCTGCCCGTCCCCGACATGCCCGCCGCCATGCGCCTCGCGCCACAAGACGCCCGCCACCTGATCCTGACCTTCAGCCACGAAATAGACCTTGCGCTGTGCCACGCGGCGCTTGGCCATGGGTTCACCGGCTGCGGGCTGATCGGCTCGGCCACCAAATGGGCGCGCTTCCGAGGCCGGCTACGGCAGCTTGGCCACCAGGACGCACAAATTTCACGCATTGCCTGTCCGATAGGCGACACGGGGCTGGGCAAGCATCCACAGGCCATTGCCGTGGGCGTCGCCGCCAGCCTATTGAAAGACGTTGCGCGGGCAGCGCCGCATCAAGAACCGGACCGCGCGGACGTGCGGCAGACAGGGGGATGACATGACCATGACCACCCGAGGCGGTGCAACGTGAGCGGGCCCGCGCTTTTGTCCATCAAGGGCATCACCAAGGCCTATCCCGGCGTTGTCGCCAATAGCGATGTCAGCTTCGACATCCAGCCCGGAACGGTGCACGCGCTCTTGGGCGAGAACGGCGCCGGGAAATCGACGCTGGTCAAGATGATTTACGGACTCGTGCGCCCCGACAGCGGCAGCATGGAAATGAACGGCGCGTCCTACACGCCCGCCGAACCGCGCGCCGCGCGCGCCTCCGGCGTGGCGATGGTGTTTCAGCATTTCTCTCTCTTCGAAGCGCTGAACGTGGCCGAAAATATCTCGCTCGGGATGGAAAATCCGCCCCGGCAGCGCGACCTCGCGCAGCAGATCCGAGAGGTCAGCGATGCTTACGGTCTTCCGCTCGACCCCGACCGACTGGTCGGCGACCTGTCCGCCGGCGAACGCCAGCGGGTGGAGATCGTGCGCTGCCTGTTGCAGGACCCCAAGCTGCTGGTCATGGACGAACCCACCTCCGTGCTGACCCCGCAAGAGGTGGAGATCCTGTTTCGCACCCTTCGGACGCTGCGCGACGAGGGCACCTCGATCCTCTATATCTCGCACAAGCTGGAGGAAATCCGCGTGCTTTGCAATGAGGCGACGATCCTGCGGCTGGGCAAGGTGGTGGGCGAATGCGACCCGCGCGACACCTCCGCCGCCGAGATGGCGGAAATGATGGTGGGCAAGTCGCTGGCGACGCCTGCGCGCGGCAACACGCAACTGGGGCCGGTCGTTCTGAAGGTGTCCGGCCTGTCGGTGGACCCGGCCACCCCGTTCGGCACCCCGCTGCACCATATCGGGATAGAGCTGCACGCCGGCGAAGTGCTTGGTATCGGCGGGGTCGCGGGCAACGGACAGGATGAACTTCTGGCCACGCTGTCGGGCGAGACGCCGACCGCGCCCGGATCGGTCATGCTGAACCGCCAGCCGATCGGCAACATGGGCCCCAATGCGCGCCGCGCGCTCGGCCTTCTCTGCGCGCCGGAGGAACGGCTGGGCCACGCCGCCGCGCCGGATATGAGCCTTGTGGAAAACGCCCTGCTGACGG
>Ga0100399_1002149_pt1 | contig 14299 bp, 12 predicted proteins | sample CryGeymeta201523_FD_81545 | JGI IMG/M metagenome (GOLD analysis project Ga0100399, IMG submission 81545) | Groundwater microbial communities from Crystal Geyser aquifers in Utah, USA - Crystal Geyser metaG 2015-23 | ecosystem: Environmental > Aquatic > Deep subsurface > Groundwater | place: USA...
CATCATCGCTCCCCGCGCCCGAATCTACCACGGCCACGAATGGATTTACGGCACCGAGATTAAGAAAACCTTCGGTGACCCCCAGCCCGGCGATGTCGTCACCTTGAAGGATTTCCGCGACCGCCCCCTCGGATCCGCCATCTATAATCCAAATTCCCAGATCGTCGCCCGCCGCTTCTCGCGCCGTCGCCAAGACCTCGATGCCGACTTTTTCCTCCGCCGCATCCGCCAGTCAATCGACCTCCGCCGCCGTATCAGTATTGATGAAACCCTGTGCCGGCTCGTTTGGAGCGAGTCCGACGGCATCCCCGGCCTAATCATCGACCGCTACGGCCCAAACGTCGTCATTCAAACGCTGACGCTCGCAATGCATCAGCGCCTCGACCTGATCACCCAGGCCCTGCGTGAACTGATCGCCCCTGAATCGATCGTCCTCCGCAATGACTCCCCAGTCCTGAAAGCCGAAGGCATCGAGCAAGAAATCCGAATGCTCGATGGAGCCAATCCCGGAGCCTTCACGGTTCGAGCCAATGACATCGACTTCGAAATCGACGTCATGGATGGCCAAAAGACCGGTCTTTATCTCGACCAACTCGAAAGCCACGCCGAGGTCGCGAAGCTCGCCAAGGGCAAGCGCGTGCTTGACTGCTTCACCAACCAAGGCGGATTCGCCCTCACCTGCGCCAAAGCCGGAGCAGCAAGCGTCACCGCCGTGGACATTTCCGCAAGTGCCTGCGAAAGCGCCCGCCTCAATGCCGAGCGTAATGGCCTCAACATCGCGGTCATTGAGCACAACGTCTTCGACGTCCTTAAAGCATGCGAAGATCAGTTCGACCTCATCATTCTCGATCCACCGAGCTTCACCCGTAACAAGAAGACTCTCAGTGGTGCGATGCGCGGCTACAATGAGATTCACTTGCGTTCACTCAAGCTCCTCGACAAGGGTGGCCAGCTTTCAACCTTTTGCTGCTCCCACCATGCTAGCCGGGAACTCTTTCTCCAGAACATCGTTTCCGCTTCGACCGATGCCAAACGCAGCCTGCGCCTCGTCGCCGAGCACTCCCAACGACGCGATCACCCCGTCCTTCCGGCACTTCCAGAAACAAGTTATCTTAAAGGCTTCACGTTCGAGGTGATCCCTAGCCGCTGACTCCTTTACACTGTCTCTTCGACCGCCTCATCCTCTGCCACAGGAGCCGGTTCGGCTTTTTCTTCGGCCGGCGCGGGAAGCTCCGGCACTCGGAAAAACTTCTTCTCCTCAGTGAAATGTGGGTCTGCCATCAGCGTGCCGGGTTTCACTCCAGTCACGTCGATCCACTTCCCATTATGAGGGCTGATCACGAACCCGGGCTTGTCGGGCACCGGCTCAGCAACCGGGATCTTTGGTGCTTCTTCCTCAGTGCTGCCCTCGGTCTCTGGAGGCTTCACCGTCTTGACTGGCGGCTTTCCGGTTTCCACCGTGGTAATAATCTCGTCCACCTTCTTTAACGGAGACTCAGGTTTCCGATCGGGTGAATCTGCATCCCCATCCTGCTTGCAGCCGACGAACAACATCGTCGCCGTTACTAAAATTCCCAAACCCTTCACTGTCTGCATGCTCCGATGTATCAGCGCCGGGTCAAGCTCTCGTCGTTTAAATCATTGCATCGGGTTGTCATATTCTCACCGATCGGCCAAATTCTCGCGCCGATGTTCCCCTGGACCGACCCTCCCGAACCGCTGCGATTTGATCATTTCATGGCAGCAGCCTTGCACGATCCGCACCAGGGATACTATGCCCGCCGTATCCGCGGCGTCGGCCAGCACGGCGACTTCACCACCACCTCCGCCATCTCTCCCGCCCTCGGAAAGGCCATCGCCGCTTGGGCTGATCAGTCTCTTCGCCATGAGGGATGCCGCGATCTCATCGAGCTCGGCCCCGGAGAAGGCAGCCGCGCCGAGTCCGTTCTCAAGCAACTCCCTTGGCATCGCCGACTCCGCATCCGGCTTCACCTCGTCGAGACCTCAAGCGCCCTTCGTCAAAAGCAGCAGGGCCTACTCGGCAATCGAGTTCATTGGCACAACACAGTGGAAGAAGCCCTCAAGTCTTGTGGAGGCAACGCCTGCATCTACTCAAACGAATTCGCCGATGCTTTCCCCGTCCGCCGTTTCCGAAAATCGGCAAACAAGTGGGAGGAGCTCTTTCTTCTCCCCGACCAAGAGCGCTGGTCACCAGTCGAGTCCCTACCTCACAGCACACTCTTTAAGCGCCTCTGGCCGAACCACCAAATCATCGAAGTTCACGGGAGCTATCGTGACTGGCTCGGCAATATGCTCCCCCATTGGAGAAAGGGACGCCTCCTCACCATCGACTACGGCGCCCGAGACCAAGACCTCTATCACCGCCAACCGCACGGAAGCCTGCGCGCCTACTTTCACCACCAGTGTCTCCGTGGCCCGGAAACCTACGCCCGACCAGGTCACCAGGATCTCACCTCCGACATCAATTTCAGCGACCTCATCGACTGGTCACAGCCCGCGACCGAGCTCATCGCCCTCACTCCCCAATCCGAGTTCCTTGCCGCCTTCGCCGACCCTGCGAACCCCGCCGACCAGTATGCCATCGACCCCGCCGGCCCCGGCACCGCCTTTCTCTGCCTCGACCAGCGCCGGACCTTCACCGCCAAACCAAGCTGATGATAAACGTGCCTCGTGTTTCAGAATGGCAAAGACTTTCCGCCGTGCTTCCAGCACCCGGTTCTTGCCACAGGGCAGCTGGTGGCTTACGCCCCCGGGCGTGATTCCGAACGTCCTCGCCGAACGCTACGCCTCCCCCGCCCTGCAAGCCATCTGGTCCGCTGAGGGCCGCATCGTTCTGGAGCGGGAATTCTGGATCGCCGTGATGAAGGCCCAGCGCGATCTCGGACTGGACATCCCTCAAGAGGCCATTGACGCCTACGACAAGGTCAAGGACCAAGTCGACGCCGCCTCCATCATGGAGCGCGAACGCATCACCCGCCACGATGTCAAAGCGCGCATCGAAGAGTTTAACGACCTCGCCGGCCATGAGCAGGTCCACAAAGGGATGACCTCGCGCGACCTCACCGAGAATGTCGAACAACTCCAGGTCTTCCGTTCACTCCAGATCATCCGCGACAAGTCAGTCGCCACTCTGGCACGCATTTCAAAACGCTCCCAACAATGGGCGGACCTTGTCATTACCGCACGCACTCACAACGTCGCGGCCCAGCCGACCACTTTTGGCAAACGCCTCTCGATGTTTGGTGAAGAGATGCTTTCAGCTCACGCCGCCATCCAAGACCTCGTCGACCGCTATCAGGTGCGCGGACTCAAAGGTGCCGTCGGAACTCAGATGGATCAGCTTTCCCTCTTCGAAGGCGACGCCACCAAGGTCGCCGCTTTGGAGAAAAGCGTCGTCGCCCACCTCGGCATGCCTGCCGTTTGGACCAACGTCGGCCAAGTCTATCCCCGCTCGCTCGACTTCCGTGTCGTCTCGGCTCTCACCGATCTCGCCAGTGGCCCCTCATCGTTTTGCAAAACCCTCCGCCTGATGGCTGGGCATGAAACTGCCAGTGAAGGCTTCGCCCCCGGCCAGACCGGATCCAGTGCGATGCCGCACAAGATGAACTCGCGCTCCTGCGAACGCGTCAACGGCTTCCACGTCATCCTTAAAGGTTATCTCACCATGGCCGGCGGACTTGCCGGTGATCAGTGGAACGAGGGCGATGTCTCCTGCTCGGTCGTCCGGCGCGTGATGCTTCCCGATGCTTTCTACTCGATCGATGGACTCTTCGAAACCTTCCTCACCGTTCTCGATCAAATGGATGCCTACCCAGCCGTCATTGCCAAGGAGAACGCGCACTACCTCCCCTTCCTCATGACCACCACCATCATGATGGAGGCCGTCAAGGTAGGCGTCGGCCGCGAGACCGCCCACAAGGCCATCAAAGAGCACGCCGTCGCCACAGTGAATGACCTCCGCTCCGGCAAGGTCGCCTGCAATGATCTCGTCCGTCGCCTCGCCGACGACGACCGCATTCCACTCGACCTGAATCAGCTTGCCAACATCGTCGCGACTGGGGAGCGGAATGCTGGCGCCGCCGTCTCTCAGATCAATGCTTTCGCCAGTGCCATAGCGGACGTCGTCTCTAAGCACCCCGAAGCCGCCAACTACACTCCGGGCGGCATACTCTGAAACGAGCGACTCACTCTTCCGTGATCTTCCAGCGCAGGAAGCCTGAACCATCGGAGCGATTGACAACCGCCCTCAGCACGCCACCCGAGTGGGTGACGACCACGCCCAACGTCGACCAAGAACTGAGATTTTCGGAAAATTCCGCTTCATAGCGGACTCCATCTCTGAGGCTGTCGAGATCACGCTCCAATATGAAAACATCGGGATCAGAGGATACCTCATCGCCAAGCAACCCTTCGCCTGACAGCTGGAGTCCAAAGGCATACTTGATCCCATTGGCAACGCCGTCGCTGCCATCCGAGCCTTCAAAACCGCCGGTGAGAGTAGGATATTCGTAGGCAACCCACGCATCGAAGCCCGTCAGCACAATTAGGGAAGGGGTCACCAAGAACGGTGGCCCTGGTTCACCGGCGACACCACCGAAGACGGGCACGATCCGCAATCGATAAGCCGCACCTTCGATAAGGCTCTCCCCGGCAGTCGATGCGTTGAGCCGCACCACGGTCGCTCCGGAAGAAACAGGCGTCGCCACCGATGAAAAGACCTGTTCGACATCCGTCATACCGACAGCATCAATCCACATTCCGGAATTGGTGGCACTGTAAGTCACCGATCCCGTGGACCGCAGGACAAAGCGGCTGCGAATGGATCTTCCGGCATAGGCAGACAGACTCACGGAATAAGAACTTCCCGTGCCTTCACCAAGATTCAGACCATTAATCGACCAAACCGAAGTCCACGAAGTGCCTCCATCTGTTGAGATTTCAACATCAAGCTGCTGGTTCTTTGACCAACCGCGCCGCAGCCAGAAATCGAGCTGGCTATTGGTCGTTGCAAGGACATCTCGATCAACCTCAAAGAAGTCCTCACCATCCGATGGCTGCACCGCAACGCGGAAACTCGCATTCCCGCTGGCCTGGTAGAACGACCTCGTACTGATAAGGGCATAGGCCGAAGATGTCCCATCAATCACTGCGGATGACGGCTCCGACTCAGCTCCTTCACTCCAGTCACCTGAACTGAAACGGGCCACTTCAAAAATGTGCGAATCGGCCGTTGGCTCAGGAAAAAAGCTGTAGTTTGCACCGCTGATCGGCGGCTCGGAGGCACCCGTCATCTCAAGCGGCCCCACTACTTGCACCAGCTTCGCAGGACCCCAAGGAAACTCATACCCCGCCATCACAGGGCGCGTTCTCAGCACCCACTGCTGACTACCGGAAACCGGAAGCGTCGCTGTCGATGGACCGAAGATCACGGTTGACTCAGCAGGCGAAGTTTCGATCCATCCACCCGGCCTCAACCATTCGCAGCCTTCGACACGAAGCTCGTCGATGAAGGCACCAGTTGCATAGCTCGGCAGGTTTTCATTCGTGAAAAGCCCTTCCTCTGGATCGGTTCGATACAGGCGAAAGCGTAAGCGAACCGGACTACTGCTCTGACCCAAAGGAAAAGAAATCAAATTAAAAGTAGAGTCAGGCAGCCCACTTGCAGATCCTGCTAGAGGCGAGCCAACGGTCTCCCATGTCAATCCACCATCTGAAGAGCTTTCACAACCAAGGGCAGTGGTCGGCGACATATACCCACGCCGAAATTGAAAAACCACGGCAGCAGACGGTCCGGGCAAGATCTGCCGATCGAGCTCAAAAATCTCATCAGCGATTGTATTGAGACGTGGGTCATAAATCCTAGGAAAGGTAAGTCGATACGCCTTGCTTCCCTCAGAAAAAAAGTTGCTCGGATAACCCGGTGCCAATTGAGTCACATGGGCACGCAATTCATAGGTTGGATCGGTGTGATCAAGGACTTCAACCTCACTTCCATCCTCCGCCGTTCCGACCCAAAGCGCCTCTTCCCTCAGAAAGAATCCCGTCTGCATCAGATCGCACTCCGGCACTGGGTTCAGCGTGTAGCTGGTTTCTGCACTGGTTGCAGCCCTCGCAGGCCCACTAAGTTCGAGAGAATCATTCAAGCGATACGGATCGAACAAAGTCACTGACCACGAATGGGAACTCTCAAAGCCACCTCCGATCCCAGAAACGCTGATGTGGTAAGTCCGGTCAACCGGAGCTTCTAGCGACTTCACCACATCAGGAACCGACCAGACGATGGCATTTTCAGCGTATCCCGGCTGGCGCGAAATAACCGTCACCGGCAAGGGGGTGCCAGAGTCGTCAGTCATGCTAACCGTCGCAGAACTAAAATCAGCCCCACCGAGAGAGAGCGACCAAAACGGAGTATTCAGGCCAATTGGGAAAAAACCTTCACTTGGATAACTCACGAAGCGCTTTGGTGCCGAGGTGATCTCACTCGATTTGGGTTTCACATAAATCAAATTACTCGGCTGAATAATGGCACCTGTCGCAAAATTGAAATCCCCCGGTGTATCGCCCGTAGCCATGTCCGTCACCGGAACAGAAAGCAACCAACGTCGATGACCCGCATCAAAGTTCCAGTTCGATATCCCGACAATATCCTCGCGAAAATAAGCATCGACCGCAGCAGGGCCGAAGAACCCTTTGGTAATCGCGCTTTTGTTGTGACTATTCCAAGCCTCAACAGTCCACGCCGCCAAGCTACTAGGAGGATTGTGACTGAGGGCATCACTCGTTGCCCCCAGCGCGACCATCAATGCCGAACGTTGTGCTGCCGCTTGCTTGGTGGTCGATGGAGCAGGCAGGTAGGCATCGCCCGGTTCGATGAGGACCGTCGCGCCGGTATTCATCAAAACCACTGCAGGAACACCGCAAAGAGCTCGAACGAAGTTCACCCGGCGCTCGACGTCTCTGACAAACTCGGCCGAGGTCGTGCCCTCGGCACCAAGCGCCGTCGGATGATAGCTCCCAGTCCAATTCATTCTCTCCCAATAGCGATCCGAGGGCGTGTAAGCACCATGCCAAAATGATACAACATCATTCCGATTGGAAGTATCCACAGCAAAACCAGAGGAAGCCGCCGAACCGGCAGTTCTCGGTGTCCAAGCAAGCGCGACTGACGATACAACCAGCAACGCAGCAATGGGAATTATCCTTCTCACAGCCAATGGCATTTAAAGATTCTAAAAGTGTCTTTCAAGACTCAACTCCAAAAGGATTCTCTACGAAAACACATAATCTGCCGCAGCCAAACAGTAGATTGCGGCGGTTTCGCTGCGAAGCACGGCTGCCCCCAAACAAGCAGGAACGCAGCCTGAAGCGAGCGCTTCTTGATACTCTCCAGCAGAAAAATCTCCTTCCGGGCCGATCAAAAATGTCACTTGTCCACCCCGTCCTGCCTCCTGAAGACAGTCCTTGAGCGGCAGGGCACCGGCCTCCAGGGAGGCGATAATCCGCGAATTTGTCGAAGATTCCTCAAGAAATTCATCCAGATTGAGGACTGGTTTCACGACGGGAACCCGACTCCGTCCACATTGTTTGCACGCCTCAATCACTGTCCGTTGCCACTTGTCCTCCTTTCCGTCCCCTGCTTGAACCACCACATTCCGTGTCGAAAGCGGCTGAATCTCATCGGCACCAAGCTCGACGGCCTTCTGGAGAAGCCAATCCATCGACTTCCCCTTGATCACCGCCTGAGCGAGCACGATGCGAACTTTGGGCTCGGGCTCCATTTTCACCTCCGCCAAACGAAGCCCCACATGAGCCTTCGAAATGCTCAGGATCTCCGCACTTGCACTCCGGCCAAGACCATCGAAAACCGTGATCACATCACCTACCTGCGCACGCATCACGCGTGCGCAGTGCTTCGCCTCATCGCCAACTAGCGCTGCCTCACCATTCCATGCCACCGGATCAAGAAAGAAGCGGGGCATAGCGTGTCAGAAATCGAAGAAGCGCTTGGCCTTGGCGACAAAGGACTCCTGCATCGGTGAGTTGTGCTCGCCGATCGACTCGGAGAATTCACGAAGCTTCGCCTGCTGTTCGCTATTCAGACGGGTCGGAACCTCGACCTGCACTTCCACATGCAGATCACCCTTTTTCGGACTGGAAAGCACCGGCATGCCACGCTCGCGGAGACGGAACATCGTTCCCCCCTGAGTGCCAGCAGGAATCTTGATCGAAGCCTGACCATCGAGGGTCGGAACCTTCAACTCGCCGCCAAGCGCCGCCGTACTGAATGGAAGTGGCATCCGGCAGAAAAGATCGCGTCCGTCGCGTTCAAAAACATCGTGAGCCGCCACCCCAAGGAATACATAGAGATCACCCGCCGTGCCACCACGCACGCCTGCGTCACCATTGCCCGATGACCTGAGCCGCGTGCCTTCCTCGACACCGGCCGGGATGCGAATTTTGATTCGGCTGGGCTTTTGGACGCGGCCATCCCCGTGACACTGACCACAGGGATCCGCGACGGTTTCTCCCGCACCCCGGCATTCTGGACAGGTCGTCTGCTGCACGAAAATCCCTGCCTGCCGGGCGACCACACCGCGACCACCGCAGGTCGAGCAAGGGCGAGAGCCGCCGCCACTCTTCGACCCAGTATTCGAACAGCTGTTGCACCCAGCATAGTGCTCGATCTCCAGCTCTTTCTCAACACCGGTAGCCGCTTCCTCCAGAGTAATCTCCAGATCATAGCGCAAGTCGCTGCCGCGTTGCTTGTTCGATCTCTGGCGGCGGCCGCCACCGAAAAATTCCTCAAACCCACCGCCAAAAGCGCCACCGAAAACCTGCGAGAACAAGTCCATCGGATCGTGGAACCCACCACCTCCGAAGCCCCCACCACCACCGCCACCGGCGAATGCCTGGTGACCGTAGCGATCATACGCGGCCCGCTTATCCGGATCACTCAAGGCTTCATAAGCTTGGCCAAGCTCCTTGAACTTCTCCTCTGCCCCGTGGTCTCCAGGGTTCTTGTCCGGGTGAAACTTCACCGCAAGTTTGCGATAAGCCTTTTTGATCTCCTCGGGGCTCGCATCGCGTGCGACGCCCAAGACTTCGTAAAAATCGCGATCTGCCATCGTCTCAGTTGTCTTCTGAATCAGTTTCCTCCGCAGACTGTGCCACCACGACGGTCGCCGGACGGAGCAGACGGTCACGCAACATGAAGCCGCGGCGCATCACCCGGGTGACCGTGCCATCCTCGACACCCTCGACGATTTCCTGAGAAACCGCCTCGTGAACATTGGGGTCGAAAGCCTTTCCCTCGGACGCTATTTCCGTCACCCCGCAGCTACCGAGAAACTCGTTGAGCTGCTTCCTGACCATATCCATGCCGATGTAGATCATCGAGCTCTGGTCCTGGGACGCCGCCTGCATGCCCATCTCGAAGTTGTCGAGGATCGGCAGGAGTTCTTCGAGCAATGACTGGTTCGAGTAACGAACCGCCTCTTCACGCTCGCGCGCGGCACGCTTGCGGTAGTTTTCATGGTCAGCCGCAGTTCGCATCGCGAGCTCTTTCCACTTCATCACCTCCGCCTCGAGCGCAGCGGAATCATCTCCCTCGCCTGAGCTGGCTTCATCTTCAACTGTCTCAAGCTGGTCGGAAACCTCGATTTCCTCCTCCTCTGCCGGATGGACTTCTGGTTCTTGCGAATTCATGGGTGCTACCTGTCACGCCCCGCCGCAATCGTCAACCCCATCAAATCGTTCTCAACGCTTCTCGATCGCCAAAAGGGTGATGTCGTCCATTTGGCGAGCCCCACCGGCAAAAGCCGCCAAGTCCCGCTGCACCGCATTCAAGGCGGCCTCGGCACCTTGCGAGGCACTTTCAAGAAAAGTCGCTTCCAGCCGCTCCATTCCGAATTCCTGGCCCGCTCCATCGGTCGCCTCATTCACCCCATCGGTGTAAAAAAGCAGCAAGTCCCCCGAGTTCATCTGAAGCTCCAGCACCTTGGTAACCCGCTCAAAAACATCCCCGTCATCGATCCCAAGCGCCAGGCCCGGCGGCTTCACATTCTCGATCACTCCATCCGCAGCCCGATAAAGCAGCGCCGCATCGTGACCCGCGCGAGCAAGACGAATCAGACCGCTGTCACCTTCGATCACTCCGTAGAAAAGACTGATAAACATGTCCTCCCGAATGTCCGGGAAAAGCTGTCGATTCACGCCGCCCAGCACCTCAGCGGGATCCGACTTCCCCCACGCTTGGCAACGCAGCACGCTGCGGCACATCGCCATCAACAAGCCAGCGCCAACGCCCTTGCCGGACACATCGGCAATCACCACGCCATGCCGACCATCGCCGAGGTCAAGGTGGTCGTAGTAGTCACCACTGATGATCCGCGCCGGCACATTAGTCCCTGAAATGCGATAGCCAGGGACGATCGGTTCACCCTGCGGCAACAGCACCCGTTGCACTTCGCTGGCATTCCGCAATTCACTCTCAAACTGCCGCTTCTCGTTCGCCTCGCGATAAAGCATCGAATTCCCCATCGCGAACGCCGACTGCTCGGCGGCCGAGCGGAAAACCGCAAAATCATTCGCAGAAAAGGCCTGCTGCTCCTTGGTCCTCGTCACCGCCAACACACCCAATTCCTTTCCCGCATGGCGCAGCGGTGATAGCATCACCTCAACCCGCTCAACACCACCGTCCGCGAAGATATCCCGAAAAGATTCATGATAACGGATATCCGGAACATGCAGCGCGACCTGCGAACCTAGCGCAGCACCGAGAAGACCACCATCGACCGGGGCATGAAAGAGCCGCAAATAGCTCTCGGTCGCACGCGGATCGAGCTCGGATTTCTTGCGAACCTTCGCCGGCACTCCAACCAGCGGCGGACATTCCTTCGAAAGATACTTGGGCTGCAAGGACCCGCCGACCTCATCAAGCAAATAGATCGCTCCACCCCGCGCCGAGACAACCTCATTCACGCCATCGACAATCATCTTCGAAAGCTCCTGCTGGGTCGTGTCTTTGCCAATCGCCATACCCAGCTCGTGAAGATAGCTGAACATCCGTTCTTCCTCACCCTCAATGGCGACCAGTTCCTCACTGGTCCGCTTCAGCCTTTGGCGAAATACCTTGATCGTGATTCCCAGCCAAATGATGGCCAGCAACAGCAGAATGTAGGGTAGCAGCTGATCCATGAATGAGTCTAGTTACCCCTCAAGCCATCACCTGTCCTTTTGGGACGGCTTGGCTGCATCCTTCTGCAAAACCTGCAACACCGTCGCGAAACGCTTGGCATTATCCTCGCTCGTCGATGCCAGCATCTGATGGGACTCGAGCACCTGTTGGGCCCGACCGCTCATGTCGGGAAGTCGGTTAGGACTGAATGGCTTCAATTTCCCGCGAATCTCGGCCTCCTTACCAACCCAGGGAGCATCACTGGGTTCGATCTCCAAAAGACAGTCCAGACCGAGATCTTCGAGCGAGCGCCGGTTCTTATCGCCCGGCGATGCAATCATCACGCTCCCCTTGTCCTTACTCACCCGACTCGCCAGTCCCGCAAGCAGGCCCATGAAGGTCGAATCCATCCCGCTACAGTTCTCCAGATCGATCACAAAACGGGTCTCGCCCTTGCTTCGGCGCTTCTCAGCACATTCCTTCAAGGCCGGGCTCTGTAGGAAGGAACCTTTCCCTTCGCAACGGATCCAAGTGAACTCATTGAAGGTGCCGAATGAAATGGCGGTTTCCTGACTCACGGGGTGTTTTATTCAGCGGTGAATGTGAACTACCAATACCTACGACTGGCCTTGCCCCGAGGTCAACCGCTCATCCCACGAATTCATCATTCCCAGAGGTAGGAATGTCGGCTTGCCACCTCTCGATCACCCCGCAGTAAGGTGCATTTCCACGCCAATACACGGCCGCCCTTCAAATAATCATCCCCAATCACCTGGAACTCCGCCTTTCCCTTCCGAGTGTCGGCATTAAAGTCCTGCACCTTCTTCAGCACCTTGCTCGCCGTCGAAGCCTGTTGATATTCAAACACCACTCTCACCGGCTCACCTAGCGCATCATCCTCCCACAAAACGGCGTAGTATATACCAAGTCGTTGCTCCTGCTCGCGCACCCCCACCGCGCCATACATCCTCCGCTTTTCCTCCGCATCAATGAGCGGCTCGCCGTCTCCCCTAAGACTCACTTCCCGAATGTGGTAGGGCCGCACGTCAAGCGTGCCTGGTGAACTACAGGCCGCCAAAAAGCCGACCCAGAGAAGTAGCAGGTGTTTCCAAAATCTCATCTGCCGTCATTCAAGCAATCCCACCGGCCTTGCCAATCCGGAAAGCAGCAAATCCCATCGGAGAAAAGCTTCCCGACCGCGCCCCAGCCCCCTAGCCTACAGCCATGGACGACGCGGTCCTCGACAAACTCGACAACTTTATTCGCCAGAAGGGGCTCCGACGCACGCCTCAGCGCGATGCGATCGTCCGCCTTGCCTTCGCCTCCGAGGAACATTTCACCTCCGAGGAACTCTTCGAGCGCGTCCGAAAAAAGAACGTCAACGCCTCCCGCGCCACCGTCTACCGCACCATCTCCCTGCTCGTCGAAGCCGGCCTGCTCCACGAAATCGACCTCGGTGGCGACCAAACCACCTACGATCCGAATTTCAACGAACGCCCGAGCCACAATCACCTCGTCTGCATCGACTGCGGCAAAATCGTCGAGTTCGAGGACTCCCACCTCGAACTCCTCAACGACTGCATGACTCGCCGACTCGGCTACCGCCCCGTCCGCCAGACCATCAAGATTGAAGCCTGCTGCGAACAACTCCGCACCAAAGGCACCTGCCCAAGCCTGATCCAAGCCCGCATCAACTCCAAACGTCTTCCCGGAAGGAAGCGCTGATCGCCCCATGACACCGCCACCCATCCCTAAACCTGTCGACTTTCGAATCTTCTTCGGAAGATCTTCCGGCGGCATCCGCAGAATCACCGCCGACTACCTTACAGAAAGGGTCGTCGATGCCCATACCCAAGCCCGGGACTGGATCAACGAAAACCTCCACCTCGAAATCATCTCCATCACCTCGGGAGATGCTTCCGCCGGAGACGCCCTGAATCTCACCGCCGTGACCGTTTGGCACCGCGAGCCCTGACAAGGCTTCATACCCCATTATCTCAATATCTAACAACCATGTGGAAAGGCCGCTTCGCAAAAGAGACCGCTGAACTCGTCCAGCAATTCGGAGAATCCATCTCCTACGACTGGCGATTGTACAAACACGACATCGCCGGCTCGATCGCCCACGCCCGTGCCCAAGTGCAAGCCGGCCTGCTCACCAATGAGGAATTCGCCGCCATCGAAAGCGGCCTCCGAGAAATCGAGTCCGACATCGATGCCGGCAAGTTCGAGTTCAAAACCTCACTCGAGGACATCCACATGAACATCGAAGCGGAGCTCACCAAGCGCATCGGCGCACCCGGTGCCAAGCTCCACACCGCCCGTTCACGAAACGACCAGGTCGCCACCGACACCCGCCTCTACTGCCGCGCGGAAATCGACCATCTAACATCCTCCATCTCCCATCTCCAGAACGCCCTGCTCGACCGCGCCGAGAAATACGCTGCCACCGTCCTGCCCGCCTACACCCACCTCCAGCGCGGACAACCCGTCACTGTCGGCCACCACCTGCTCGCCTACGTCGAGATGTTAGAGCGCGACAAAAGCCGTCTCGCCGACTGCCGCAAACGCCTCAACGTCTCGCCGCTCGGCTCCGGAGCCCTCGCCGGATCGACCATCAACCTCGACCGACACGCCGTCGCCAAGGAACTCGGCTTCGACCGCGTCACCACCAACTCCATGGATGCCGTCGCCGACCGCGACTACATCGCCGAGATGATTTTTGTCATCTCGCTCTGCGGCGTCCACCTCTCGCGCCTTTCCGAGGATCTCATCCTCTGGACCTCCGCCGAGTTTGGATTCGTCAGCCTCTCCGACGCCCACACCACCGGATCGTCCCTGATGCCGCAAAAGAAGAACCCCGACGTCTGCGAACTCACCCGTGGCAAGACCGGACGACTGTTAGGAAACCTCGTCGCCATTCTAACCGCCATCAAAGGCCTTCCCCTGACCTACAACCGCGACCTCCAGGAAGACAAGGAGCCACTCTTTGATTCTATCGACACCCTCAGCCTGACTCTCGCCGTCAACGCCGAGATGATCCTCGCCATAGAGTTCCGCGAAGACAACTGCCTCGCCGCCGCCAGCGACCCGATGCTCCTC
>Ga0100399_1002154_pt1 | contig 14276 bp, 8 predicted proteins | sample CryGeymeta201523_FD_81545 | JGI IMG/M metagenome (GOLD analysis project Ga0100399, IMG submission 81545) | Groundwater microbial communities from Crystal Geyser aquifers in Utah, USA - Crystal Geyser metaG 2015-23 | ecosystem: Environmental > Aquatic > Deep subsurface > Groundwater | place: USA...
ATTTCAGCCGCAAGTCCGTTCCGGGATCGTGAGTCTCAGTGGCGTTGAGTTCGGCGCAAAGGACGGCCACTGCGTCGTCGTGAATGGGGTTGGCCTGACCTTGCAATTCGACGCGTAGTTCCCTGCGGGCGAGGTTGGGACGTAGGTTGATGGTGGTGTTCATCAGGCCGCGCACGAAACTACGACCGTCGTCGGTAAGCTTGTGACCCAGCCGGGGCTCAGCGGGGCGAAAGAAGCCTGCGGCTCCCTCGTCGCGGAGTTTTTTACAAGATCGCTTCACCGTGACGAGCGGCACACCGAAGGCGCGGACAATCTCGCCCTGCGAAGCATTACCATTGGAGATGAGTTGGCTGGTGAAGAAGCGGAACGAAGCAATGTCATCCACCGGATGACTGAAGACAGGCAGGTGGCCGTTGAAGTAGTAAACGGTCCCCTCGCGCTGCTCAAAGGCGAGTTCCTGAGTCATGGCGGTGCAACTCGTCGGGAAGATCGGCCGTTGGATTTGCGGCATGGCCGCAGGGTGAACCCGTCCCCGCCAAAGCTCCAGCCGGGTTCATCGGCTTTTCCCGCTAGGTGCCGTTTTGCCGGTAGAGGTCAGGATGTCTGAGGCTTTCGCAGCAAATCCGCCTCGATTTTAACGCCTAGGAAGCGGTGCAAATCATTAATTTATAAATGTTTGCAACAAATTTTAAAACTTTTTGCCTGGCATCTTTTTTGGCATCTTTTTTTCTTGGGATGCACCCAAAGCCGACCTGAATGTTCGCTTCGGGCGTCGCTTCGGGCGTCGCTTTGAAGTCGTCAGCTTCCGCTGGCTGTCCCCAACGGAAATCTGAACCAAGCATTTCATGAACTTCCGCCCGCTCCTCTTGCTCCTCGCTTTCGCACATGCATCGCTGTCCCAGGAAGCACCCCCGAAGATTCCAACCTATGTCTATGCATTTGCCTACGCCCCGGGCTTGAAAAGCATTCAACTCAAGACCGGTGACAAAGCCTACCAGGACCTTCGCCTTTCCACCGCCAACATCGTCAGCCCCGTCAACGCCGTCATCAGCGATGGTTCCATCTCTCTTCATCGCGAGCCAGAGGCGAACTCAGAAGTCGAAAACCCCGTGCATCCGCTGATTGGGAAAGCCAAGTTGAAAGAAGGCACCAAGAGCGCCCTTGTCGTCCTCCTGCCTTCACCACCCGACTCGAAGCTCCCCTACCGTAGTCTGGTGCTGGAACATGCGCATGCCAACTTCCCCATGGGAGTCTATCGACTAATCAATCTCAGCACCTATCCCATCCGCGGAGCGGTTGGAAAATCCATTGTTAGAGCCAAGCCCGGAGGCATCGCCGACCTCAAACTTCAGGGCGAGCCCGGCGCCGTGCTTCCCGTGCGATTCGAGTTCTTCAAAGACGAACGTTGGAACCTTCTCACCGAAACCCGCTGCGCCGTCCGCAACGACCGACGCTGGCTGATGTGTCTCTACGAAGACCCTAGAACCAAAAGACTCAACATCCGCAGCATCCCCGATCGCAGCGTTCCGCCAAAGGAGTCAGAGTAAACGGGGCTTTTAGCCAGCCGCTTAGGGCGGAGGATGAACGGCGTGTCCACCCGCAAGGCCTCAATTAAAAGCGAGGAAGCAGATCAAACTCAAGCCACTCCGAACGGATGCGTGCCCCATCGATCCACGGGGCACCCCATATCGAAGCGGTCGCAGAACCTTGAAGACCCCGTCCATTTTGGCCTTGGCACGTCCTGAAGCCCGGTCACCCTCAAGGGGTGCTTGGGGCCAGCAGCAGACAATTATTTCACTTCGTCAGAGGGGCCGCTATCGGGGCTGCCTTCGCCTTTGCAGGATGTCAGGAGATCAACGAAGAGCGCTCCGCTCAGGAGCCTTCGGGCAAGGTAAGGTTGATCGAGCAAACAGTCGATTTGCGAGCATTGATCGGAGCCGAACTCGCTGCAGGAAACAAGCGCATCGTCATTCCTCAGGGACGCTACCGTGTGCAGGCAGAACAAGGACAGCATCTCGTCTTCAAGGACCTGGATGGGGTGGAGATCATCGCCTATGATGTGGAGCTGGTTTGCACCTCGACCGTTCGAGCCCTCCTGTTTGATCGATGCTCGAACGTTACGATACGGGGCCTGACGATTGACTACGATCCCCTACCGTTCACTCAAGGTAGGATCATCTCTATGGCGGAGGACAAGAGCTCGATGGTCTTCGAGATCGCCGAAGGATATCCGGAAGATGAACTGGTTGAACGGATTCAAATCTATAATCCCGCAACCGCCGAGCTTCGGAGGGGCGACGCATCTTGGGATCAGACGATCGAGCCGCTTGGAGAAAGGCGATATCGCGTCAGAAAGGCCGAGAACTACCAATTCAATCCCAGCTCCGATACCGAAAAAGTCGGGGACATCCTCGTCACCAACAATGCTGCCGGCGGCCCTGGTCCGCCGCATGCCGTCGACTTGAGGAACTGCAAGGACATGCGCTTTGAAGACATTACCGTCTACGCCTCACCATGCTTCGGTTTCCTCGAAAGGGATTGCGATGGTTCGACTTACATGAGCTGCCGGGTGATCCGGCGCGATCCTGCGGATGATCCTTTCAAACGCGCACTTCCCCGCATGCGCTCGCTGAATGCCGACGCCTTTCACAGCAAGGACCCCGGCAAGGGGCCCTCCATCGTCGCCTGCACCGCGCACTACCAAGGAGACGATGCCGTGAACATCAATGGAGAGTATCACTACGTCGCCAGCAGCGAGGGACGAGTCTTGCGCATCGCTGTTCTCAGCAAGCTAAGGTTCCGCCCCGGCGATCCCGTGGAGTTTCTTCCTCATTCCGGTCCACGTCCACCCGATGCCATCGTGGAATCGATCCAGGCTGACCCCAATCCGCCCACCGAGGAAGACTTAGCCGTCATCCGCAAGCAGCGCATGGACCACGGCATCAAGACTCGCCTGCTTTCCGGCAAAGCCAAGTGCTTCACGCTGACTCTCGATCGCGAGGTCGCATTGGCGCCCGCCTCTGCAGTCTGTTGCCCACTGCGGCTCGGCAACGGATTCTCCGTGACGGACTGCGACTTCGGACACAATCGTTCCCGAGGGATCCTGATCAAGGCCAGCAAGGGTGAAGTGGCGCGCAACCGGATCATCGGCAGCCGGATGGCCGCCATTCTGATTCGCCCGGAGTTTTGGTGGCTGGAAGGTGGGATCTCAAGTGACGTGGTGGTGAGTGACAACACCATCAGAGGCTGCCTGCAAACGCCGATCCAGGTCGTTGCGATCGGAGGCAACGGTCGCCCTCTGCCTTTCGGCGCCCATCGCAACATTTCGATCCTCAACAATCAGATCGAAGACTGCCATTGGCCACTCATCCGGGTGACCTCGACTGAGAACCTGACCATCGAAGGAAACAACCTCCCGGATCGACCAAAAGATCAGGAGATGGGTCGTGATGGCAGGCCAGTCGAGCCGATCCTGCTTGAATATTGCAAGTAAGGATCGACGCCCTACCTGCAAGCGGATCGGAAACTCCTCACTCAGAGACTGGTACCGCCTTCTCGGAAGAAACCGTCGCCGGATCCTCGACCTTCACATTGTCAGAATCCGTGATCATGAACAGCTTTCCTTCCTTTCCTTCCGGCACAGGATAGGCCTTCGTTTTCTCCAAGCGGTTGCCGACAAAAGTCAGGCCATCCACCGAGTAGATCGACAGCAGGGGCAGCGGGCTAAAGACGCGGAACAGGTTGTTCTCGATACGGATGTTCCTGTTGTAGCGGGAGCTGCTCTTGAACTCGTCCGCGATGCCTGAGCCAACCTGGATGCAGCCGGTCCCCCACACTCCGAAGTTGCAGTTATCAAATGTATTGTCCCGGATCACAACGTCCCTCACCCCCGCTTGTTCGAACCAGAAACGAGAGTCGCCTTCAAACAGGATCGCCGCACCAGGCGTGTGGAAAGTGTTTCCCTCCACGACTATCTTCCCCCGGGAGCCCAGCAGGATCCCCCTCGCCCGGTTCCCCCGGATCACGCAGTTCCGAATCAGGACATCCGCAGTGTTTGCCTCCGCGTCGGCAACGGAATCCCCGACGGTAACGCTTTCCGGTAAGGACTCTTCAATCTCCACGATCGTGCGCTGCTTGTTGATGCGCTCCACGGATTTGACCCGCGCAAATCCTTCCTCTTGCAAACTCGGGCCATCGTTCAGTTCCAGACGGGTCCCGGCCTTGATGAAATCCACCCCGGCCTGCTGCGGGTGGACCATCGTGACTTCAAATCGATTGGGGGAAAAGATGCGGGTGATTTTCGCATAGAGCCCGTGGACATTCGTGGCGTCGTCCTTCTGCTGTTCGAACAGACAATCAATCATCTCCATGCGACCCTTGCAGTTCACAAAATGGGTAGCGTCCGCCGTAGTGCTCACAATTCGCTTCCCGCCGGGAGGTGGCGTCACCTGAAGCTTCTCGATGAACAAATCCGAGCTCCGCTGGGCAATCACTCCCATGCCGCCACAATGGTGAATCGTAATCTTCGATAGATGGACGCCCGAACTATCGGAAATGACAACCCCAGGGACATCGCGGTTCTTGGGACTGAAAACCAGAATATCTCCCTGCTCGGCTGAAATGTTCGGGATCTTGATCCTTACCTGATTGTCGGCAATCCTTTCTGCCGCAATTCCTTCCCCCACCCTGTAACGATCCTTTGCCATGAAGGCGGTCTCACGTTTGACCGGATCGAATGCCAGCAGGCTGCCGTATGGGTAGAGTGCCTCTCCGCTGGTCACCGTCGTGGCCGGTCCAGATGCCTTCTTCCCGCCAGTGAAAACAAGCACTCCATTGCGAATCTCGTGGGGGAATTCCTCCGAAAACTCCAAGTCGACATGGTTTGGCGTAATTTTCAGCAATTGCCCCTCCGAGTGAAACGGACGGCTGAAGTCGACCGAGAAATTGCTCAAGGTGATATCGTTCGAGTCCGCCAACAGAAACGGCACGGTCGAGCCGTGGAAGACAAAGGTCGCCCCACCGCCGTCGATTTCCAGACCATCTACTCCGTTCAAGGGAAAAGCGATGCGCTTGAGCCCCTCGTCATTATTACTGACAAAGAGATACTGCTCAGACGCCCGCTCAGGCCAAAAAACATAACGCCCCGCGGAAAATGATATCTTGGTCGCCTTGCCGCTGCGCACCGCCTCCAGTGCCGCTCTCACGGAAGGTGTCGTGTCACTGCCATCGGCCTTCGCGCCGAAGGCCGCCATGTCGATCACTCCGGCTTCGCGCCCGAGAGTGGTTCCGATCGAAAGAATCGATGCCAGACAAATGCAGGCGATCAGGTGTATCCGGGTCAGTTTCATCAATGGTTTCATAAGAGTTTCATATAGAATGCCGTGATCAATCCGTCGGCTCCACACGTACGCGCATGAAACCCGACGCATTACCTCTGATCGACGGAGAACGCCAGATCTCACCGACGGTACTACCAGGATTCGGCGTCGAACTTACAAGCACGGCATCCGACTGCCATATCGACAGATCGGTTGAATATTCAACATTGATCACGATGTCAGTGGCCGCAACGCGACGTTGCAATGACAGGGTCAGGAAGTCGTCGGTCAGCCCATCTACATCCAATGTCATGACACCTCCGCCAGTCCGGCCCGCCATCGTCATGGCCCCGAATGGCAATGCGTATTCCATGACATTCAAGATTCCGTCCTGATCGTCGTCAGCCGTGGGCTCGAAACTCACCCCATTGTCCGAGGCCCATGTGACATAAGTGATATCGTTGAAGGATGGTGTCCAGAGTTGCCCCGCACCCGATCCACTTGTGAGCTGTTGGACTGTTTCCATCGTTGCAGTGTTATTCACTGTAGCGGACAGACCGCTGAGCTTGTTGACAAGTTCAACGGCAGCCCTACCAACCGGAGCCAGCGTCCACCGTTGAGAGTCGCCCTCCCTGTTGGGCTCAAGGATTAGTGGGGCTCCGTGCACCAGCGAATCATTGATGCCGAGAGCGAGGCCGTTGGCAGAGGAAATAATCTTCGTATAGCCGCTTCCATCCGCCTGCAGGACCCAGCGCCCCGCAGCGTTGCATTCCGTGTATTGCTGCGCTTGCCCCGTTGCGGCGTTGCTGAACGGAGTGGCGAGAAGCAGTCCACTCAGCGAGTTGCTTAGGGCATAGGCGCGACCGGAATAGAGCACGCCGTTTTCTTCGCTCTGCAGATTGGTCACATTGGAAACGCCTCGCAGGATATTCATGCCACTCGGATCATGGTCAACAAGGTTGTTTGCCAGGGTGATGTCTTTTGAATATTCGAAACGGATGGCTTCGGCAGCAAGCGGTGCACCGAAGCTATTACCACTAATGGTCGCACCATCGCAGCCTTCGAGCCGGATGGCGTGGGATTGACTCATGGTGCCGAAGGTGTTGCGGCGCACGGTGATATTCCTATTACCCATCGCGCCGTCGGCGTTGACATCGACGCCCAGCCTGCAGTCGCTCACGGTCGTGTTTTCAATGGTGGCATTCCAGCAATAGCCCGATTCGTTCCAATAATACTCGGGGCCGATCTTGATGGCGGTGTCTGCGTACTGGATCTTGCAGCCCGAGATCAAGCCATTGTCTCCCTTGGTGATGATCGCCCGCGAGTGCGTGCCCGACAACTGGCAGTTGATGATTTGAAAACCATCACCATCGAATTTCGGATTGCAGACGCGCGAACCTACGGGAATCGGCAATGCCTGACTCAAGGTGAGTTGATAGTTTCCCCCGCCGACATCCACAATGCCGGCACACAGAGCCTGCGCGAAATAGCCGGTATCATGGGGAATTCGCACCGGGTCGCCCACCGCCAGTTTGCCGAGACTGGAAACCGTGATCGTATTGCCTGAAACCGCAGTGACTTCATGGAAGAACCCATGAATCGCGATGCAATCGTCGAGCAACACCCCGGTGGTGACCAGCTTGTCAATGTGGTTCCCTGGGTAAGCATCGCGCGCGTGCACACCATCCGCAGAACAACTGACCACCGGAAGTTCAGTCCCCTCCGGCGGAATCACTGGCGAACACTCGATCCGACAATCGATAAGCCGATTTCCACCACCTCCATTTTCGAAAAAGGTAGCGAATCCCCCACTCTGGCTGGTCACCGATTTGATCGTGCAGTTGGTGCTGTTATTTAGGAAGATCCCGTGACTCTGAGCACTCGCCTTGGGAAGTCGCGTGACGAGCCAATCGTTCACACTAAAGGGCAGCGAGTTTCTGTTAGGAAAATCGATTCTCCATGTATTGTCACCCTGTGGAGTCAGGATGCAGTGATAGTTGTCCCCGGTCGCGGGGTCGATGATCCCGGTCGTTCCATTGACCGCGTTGATGGTAAAATTACTCCAGTCATTCAGAGGAAAGGCGCTCTCCCAACTTGTGCCATCCGCCAGATGATAGGTTCCCGGATTGATCGTCACACTGTTGTGACCAGCATCGCGAACCGCATCAAGTCGAGATAGAAGTAACGCGGGGAAATCCGGCGAGCCGATCGCGATACCGGCCACGGCAACTGTAAGGCGGCCATCCGCCGCCAGACTGCTGAAATCCCATGTCAACCCGGCATCAAGATCGGGCAGATCGAAGTTCAGGTTGTTCAGGGAGATGCTTCCACTCACGGAGAGCAATTGGAAGGTGTCTCCCGCCCGAAGTGCTGGCCCGGTGTTCACCCGCAGCATGAGGTTGTCGAGATCCGTACCGTTGCGCGCCGCCACCCCGTCGTCATCACTCGTGATGTTGCCGTTCATCGTGGCATCGTTCCAGTCGTGGGAGATGGTCGCGTTGGCGCCGAGCGTGATGGCTCCGCTCGATATGGCGTTGTAGGCGAGATTGAGGGCTCCGTCGCCGCCCGTTCCGGCACCGCTCAAGGTGAGCGCGTTGGTCAGGTTGTTTCCCGCGAAGTTTTGCCCGGAATAGAAACTTGCTCCGGAAGCTACCGTGACGGCACCGGTCATGTTCTTGAACGATGTGCCATTCGTGCTTCTAAGGATGCCCTCATTGACCTGGATCTCACCCAAGAAAGTGTTGTTGTGCGCGCCGGCCAGCGTCAGCTTTCCTCCCGGAACTCCACTAGCAAGAGTCCACGACGCGGCCGAGTTTGTGTTGGTATCACCAAAAACAAGATGCCCGAGCGTACCGTCCACGGCCAAGTTGACCGTAGCATCCGCAGTGATGTCCAGTGTACCAAAATCGGCACTACTCCCGGACCCATTGGCGATGACATTTGAAACCCAGTTACTATTGGTAGCCCACGAAGCACCGGTCACCGTCGTATGCCAAGTGCCGTTAGCAGCTCTAGCGGCGGGCAGCAGTGCTAGCATGCATCCGGTGATGGGGGTAATGAAGTAGGATTCCCCAACTTTTTTCACTTTGGAAAACTGAGCTGAAGGGTTGAAAACAAAGTTTGGTTCACGGAATGAGGTATGGCTTCAGAGACCGACATCCGTCATAAAAAGGTAAATATTCAGGCAGCTTGCCGATTCCGTTCCTTAATCATCATTGTCCCTAAATCGGCGGCCTCCCGGATGAAGGCCGCCGTGGAATTTAGAAATATCTGAAAACAGGCTTAGGGGGCGGCTTGCAACACCTTGAGGCGAGCAAACTTCTTCGGAGTGGCGGGAATTGGATCGAGGTCATAGCTAATGGTCGGAGTGGCATCACCGGGGTCCTGAGTCACCGCGTCCGACCATGAGCCGGCTTCGAGAGATTCGGAGATTTCAATGATCCAGCGCACATCCGCGTTGGCGATAGCTTCAGCTCCCTTGGTGAAGCTGATCGTATTGCCGGTGAGCATACCGGCTGGTTGACTGGATTCGGTCGGACTCAGACCGAGGCCGTAAGCCACACCGTTGGTGATGCCATCGCTGTTGAAGTCATCGTCGAAGGGTTCGCCCGCGATACCGTTGGCCGTAGCCCAAGTACTATAGTCGTCACCACCCTCATCAGGGATCACTCTTGCTTCGACTTCAAAAGCAATCAGACGCGTCGCAGCCTGCTCATTGGTGCGGGAAACTTCGGAATAAAGACCCACTCCCTCGACATCATCGAACGTGACCGGTGCGAAGGTGCCCCAAGTGTAATCCGTCGTGTTGAGCACAGCCCAGTTCGTCGACGTGAAAGCACTTGTGACATTGGCTCCTCCGAATCCAACGCTCGCTGTAGTCCATTCGCTGATATAAACGACACCGCCCTGTTTGACGACCATGCGGAACCTCTGACTTCCATCCGCCGTCACCCAGGAAAAATTATAGCTCACATGACTGCCGGCATTGAACTGGACGATATCGGAGGATCCCACTAGGAAATCCGCCTTGTTCCAGAGATAGACCGCCTTGAGTAATTGGGTCCCGGTCTTGTCGGGCGGATTGACCTGCACCGTAAAGCCCCCATCTGGAGCATCATACATCGGCGGGGTGTGTTCTTGCGGGACACTCCATGTGGTGGATACGCCGCCGTAAATTCTGCCATTCTGTCCGGTCTCGTCGCTATCATCAAGCAGAGGCGCCGTATCCGAATAGTCCCAGGTGGCTCCATCAAGCGTGGTGATGTCTGGTCCCCTCGCACCCTGCGCATCGACTGCAGAAGGGTAATAAGCCACAATCAACTCGTCGGTGCCCGGCGCGGGAACAACGGTCGCATCGATCTGGAAATCAAAGATACGTGCCAAGCATTGGTCACCCGTGACGGAAAGCGTGTAATACACACCAGCACCCTCGATGGCTTCGAGCGTGAGCGGCGAAAAGTCACCCCAAGTGTAATCGGTCGTATCGAGCACCGCCCAGTTGGTCTCCGTTGGATCTTTTGTGACATTCGTATACCCAGCGGTCCACCATTGACTGATGTAGGTGATTCCGCCCTGCTTAACGATCAGGCGAATTTCCTGATTTCCGCCCGTCATGCCATTAAAGTCATAAGTGATGGAATCGCCGGGATTCAATTGGACGATTTCGGTGGTTCCCTCCAGGAAATCCGACTTGACCCAGAGATAGGCCCCCGTAGCCGATTGGGTACCAGATTTATCGGGTGGAGTCACATGCGCCACAAAGCCATCGTTGGGGTTCTTAAGCACCCACGGGTTGTAGTCTGGTTGCGGCACACTCCACCCGGTGATGACACCGCCGTATATCTTTCCGCTCTGCCCGTTCACATCGTCCAACAGAGGAATCGTGTCCGAATAGTTCCAAATATCCCCGGTGTCCGTGTTAGCGTCCTTCGCCCGAGAATTTCTGTAGTCAGAGGAAGTGTTAAAATCGACAACCAGAGTTGCCGAGGCATTCATAGTCATTAGCAGGCCGGCTGCGGTCGCGGCTAGGAATAGTCTTTTCATGGATTTTTTGTCTTTGGGTTTTTCGTGGATTTCAACCCACCGGGTCCAAGATTTTCTCCAAGCCCGCATGGGAAGACATACAGGTTCCTTGAAGATCACGGGCTGTCGTTGGTCAATGGAGAAACTGGCACGCCATTCGAGAAAAATCATTGAACCTTTGCGGAATTCCCCTGAACTTTTGCGTCACCTATCTTGCCTTGAACCTCATGAATATCAGCGTTCATCCGAAGCGAGAAACGAGCCTTTCAGGTCTTTATCAGGCAGGAATATGCCTTTCACTGTGCCCACGAACCAGCCAAACTTGGGGACTTCCGGAACTCGCCAGGCGTGATCCCCTTCTTTTTCTTGAACAAACGGCTCATGTATTCCGGGTGTTCGAAACCGGCTTTTTCAGCCACCTCGGCGAGCGAAAGGTCGGACTCGGCCAGCAGGCGGCACACACGGTCCAAGCGGACTCTGAGGATTTCTGCCTTGGGTGACGTGCCGAGGATTTTCGAAAAGCGCCTTTCAAGCACACTTCTGGAGAGCGGGACCAATCTGAGCAGCGACTCAACGTCGAGTCCATCGCACGCGTGTTCACGGATGTGTTTCAGTGCGGAGGCAAGGTGTCGGTCATCAATTGCCAGCACATCCGTAGACTGCCGTGCCATCACACCAATGGGAGTGACAAGAATCGTCGAGAACTCGGCGCTGTTGCCTGCCATCAGTCTGGCCAACAACGCGGCGGCTTCGAAGCCGATCTGCTGAGTATTCAGAATCACGCTCGACAGGGGCATATCGGACAGTTCGCAGAAGATCTCATCCTTGTCCACGCCGATAACGGCCACTTCGTCCGGAACGGACACGTCCACCTCACGACAGCAGTTCAGGACCTGCCGTCCGCGAGCATCATTGCATGCCATGAGCCCGCAGGGTTTCGGCAGAGATTGCAACCATTCCATCAAGTCCTGCTCATGGCGCTCGCCATGTTCCTCATAATCTGAAGTCGAAAAGGAGTGCGATGGGCCCGGGCTTTCAAATGCCTGACAGGCGAAACCTGCCTGCTCAATCCGCCGCCCGAAGTTGGCCCGGCGCAGGTCCGACCAATCCGTGCCATTGAACCCACAAAACGCGAAATTCTTGAATCCGCGCTCCAAAAGGTGTTCAGCCGCCATGCGCCCCACGGCGTTCTCGTCGGAGCGGATTTGTGGGAACCTCGCCTCGCGCTGGCTCCCGCTCAAGTCGACCACCGGCACTCCGGTTTCACGAAGCAGTTCGGCGATCGCTGGAGTCGTGACCCGCGCGATGATTCCATCCCATTTCCAGCGGTCAAACCACTTCGGGAACTGCTCGCCGGGATCTCCCTCCTCGAACTCAATCGACCACGGGCCGTGGATCTTCACATACTTGGCGATTCCCATCAACAACTCCCGCCCGTAGCTACGCGATGATTCGATGAGCAACGCCACCCGTGGCGTGGGCCTGTTTCTGGAAATTTTTCTCATGCTCTGGAGTGGGGCATTACCAGCCCTACATTCTTCCCTTCAAGTGATTTCCCAACAACACCAGCATTCCGATGGCTAACAAGCCACTTACCGACCATACACCGGCATTCGGCCACTGCGGAGCCATCATCAGACTCAAGGCCCCAATGCCCGGGCCCACCAGATTCCCTGCCCCCATCATTGCCTCATGAATGCCTCCCTGCTCGGCCCGCGCTTCGCCCACGTCCATCGAATAGAACAAGGAGGCGTAATACAACGAGCCAACCGCGAGCCCGAAGAGCACCTGCCCCATACCCAGCCACCATAATCCATCAGCCGTAAGCACGAGAACGAAACCCATAATCAACATGATGTATCCAGCCAACAACCAGCGGAACCGGTAGTGCCAACCCGGCCACCGCCACATGACGACGAACGCCGCGAGCCGTGCGAAAAACCAGATCGAACAGAATAGGCCAGCCTCCGTGGTGCTCAGGCCGAGCCTGCGCGCAAGTTCCGGAATCATGGCCAGCAAGGTGAATGCCGCGACGCAAGCGAAGGGGTTCGCGAACCAAGCCATCCTTTGGAAGGACTTTGGGTCCGCCCGGACCCTCGCGTCAGAAAGCGGAGCTTCCGGCAGAGACGATTCCGGAACCTTCGCCAGGCCAGCTCCAACGCGCCGCCCGAATCGCCACAAGACCACAATCTGCAACAAATGAATCGCCGGGGGCAGCCAGAAGATGCTGGAGCTGCCAAGCCATTCGAAAAGGCCGCCACCAAAAAAATACGATAGCGCCGAGCACGTCGCCCAAACCACGCTGTAGACCCCAACAACATTCGCCCGGGCGCCGCCCGATACGCCTTCGGTCACCAATGCCTCAAGTGCGGGCCACACCATGAACTGCGAGGCCGACCAGACAACCAGCACCGTGAGCTGCACTGGCAGCGGGTCGAAACTAGCCCCGGCGACCAACGCCACAATCATCCCGAAAAGACCCGCATACATCGCCCGGAAATAGCCCCGGCGCTGCGCGAATCTACCGCCCTGCCAAGAGGCCAGAGCGATGACTAGGCCCATCAGGGCAGCGACACCAAGGTTACCTAGATTCCCGAAGCCATGACGGTCGCGGAAAAGGAAGAAGACATAGTTCCCATAAAATCCGCAGGCCAGTGATCCGAGAGCCTCGAAAGCAAATAGCGGAAACCTTGCCCGGACCTCACGTCTCCGATTGAGCCGGTCGCTACCAATTCCCCCTGACGAAGTTGTATGGGCCATTATGGTGGGGCTTGTTTGCGAATTCCATGTACTCGTCATACCGGAACGATGAAACATGTCCATCCACCCATAAAATATTACCACTGCCGCCGTGCCGGTCGGCAAAAGCCATGTTCTCCCCCTTCGACGCCCCGGAACGGAAGATCCATTCGCCGAAGTTGTTCTGCTTGACCGTGTCCTGCACGTACGGCGTTGAGGATGGCTGTTTCACCGAAGCGATACTCCGAACACCATCACCCTCCCGACCAAGACGCAGATTGGCGGCGTAGTCGCCCGTGTAGGGCCAAGCGGGCTCATAGGCTTCGCCATGTCCCGCTGGACATCCGAAAACGTCCGGCAACGGATCTCCCTTGTGATAGGGGAGGTAGTTTCTCCCCATGTCGACCGAAGCAGCATCATACCAGCAGGTGCCCTTCCCAGACCAGGATACATCGGCCGAGCCGTCCGGAAATCGCCCGTTGTTCTCTGCAATGTAGGACTGCAGCCCAATTCCGATCTGCCTCAGGTTACTTACGCACTTCGCCGACTGCGCCTTCGTTCGGGCTCTGGCCCCGACTGGAATGGCAATCGCGACGAGGACCACGATGATCACAATGACAATCATTACCTCAGTCAGGGTGAAGCCTGCTGAGCGTGGAAAATGCGCCTTGGGAGTCCGCCTTTCATGGCGGTGAACAGCCATCATGGATTTATGAGTGGTAATGATTCGGCCTGAGCGGGTTGACCAAGAGCCGGTAGCGTCAGTTGGTTTCAACTCGGTAGAATGCCTTGGTTTCACCCGGAGGCCCACCAGTCGAATCCAAAAGGGTCTTTTGGGTGCCATCGCCAACCACCGACTGCCCGACAACATCCTCCCAGCTTCCAAGACTCATGTCAGAACTCTTCTGAAGTTGGTAAATCTGACCGTCTGTACTGAGAAAGGAGATCTTCGGAAACGGAGCGAGGACCAGGCTAATCGCCGGGATCTCCAGATTGCCCTCGGTAAGGTATCCGCTGTCAGTCAGAGTGTAGCTGCCCCCGTCGATCGCCGCCAACTGGTCCTGGGTCAGGCCATTGGAATCAGTACCGAATCGAATCGTGTTCTCCCTAAAGCCGATGATGCTGATGGAGCCGCTTCCCCAAGCCTGGCCTGCGCTGTCCTTGAAGAACAAATTCGACAGGCCCGGATCGACATCG
>Ga0100399_1002165_pt1 | contig 14235 bp, 8 predicted proteins | sample CryGeymeta201523_FD_81545 | JGI IMG/M metagenome (GOLD analysis project Ga0100399, IMG submission 81545) | Groundwater microbial communities from Crystal Geyser aquifers in Utah, USA - Crystal Geyser metaG 2015-23 | ecosystem: Environmental > Aquatic > Deep subsurface > Groundwater | place: USA...
CCACGCCGCCCCGTGCAGCGCCGCCACGTGAACGACAGCCTCCATCCCCCGGCAAGCTGTCGCCACAGCCGCCCCGTCCCGCAGATCACCCTCGATGAACGGCAACCCGTCCCCCGGATCCACCGCGTCAAAGTGCGTGACCTCCCACTGCGCCGAAAGCAACGGCGCCAGCGTTCGGCCGACCAGGCCGCTGCCGCCGGTCAACAGAACGCGGGCTCGATTCTCCTCCACACCAGTCACGGCTGCCATCCCTCCAGGTCCGCAGTTGCTGTCGGCACATTGTAGTTTGCGGGGCCGGGGCGGCCAAGCGGGCCTCCGGTTGCGCGGATGGCGCCTCGCTCGGCCCCTCCTTACAATGCTTCTCGAGGACCCCGACACGGAATTCAGGCAATCACCGAAGTTGGTCGGAGTTCCGCCCTGCCTGGTACGACCGTCACCACGGGAGAGGTGTGATCATATGGAAACCGTGATCCTTGAGCGGGTGCAGGAATACCTCGACGACCATGTTGGTGAGATGACCTCGCCTGGAAGACCCAGCTTTGACTACACGCGCAAGCAGTGGCGGGTCCCGGTGCTTGCGCGAACCACGAAGGCTGTCTTCCCGGTCGGAGAGTTCACGCTGGATGAAGAGGGGAACCTTCTGTCGGTTCCCGATAGGCGGCAGATGGTGCGAATCCTGCGCGCACAAGTGGCGCAAACTCTGAGCCTCGTTCTGGCGGGGCGGGAAGAGCTGGAAACCAGGGGATTCCACGTCGTGGCGGCCTGAGGAGCGACCGGGCGGAGGATGCCGAGGTGGGCGTCGAGGCGCGGCGTCCCGCGCCGCTTCCAGAGGTGGTGACGCCCACCTCGTCGCTCCCCGCCGACAGCCCCTCAGTAGTACTCCCGGATATACGCGTACGCCTTGTCGAAGAGGTCCTGATCGGTGTGAAGCTTGTACTTGAGGAGCGTCTTCCGTAGTTCCTTCTGGACAAGGCGCTCGCCCTGGCTGGTGTGCTGCCACTCAGGGAACCGGACCTTCTTCACGATTTCGTCGATATCGTTGACGATGCGCTCCACGATGAGGTGGGTATTGCGGTTCTTCGCCTCACCGAACAGCTCCGTCAGGGCTTCTTTGGCTGTGTCGCGCTCTTCTTCCGGGTCGGTTTGCTTCTCTGCCTCCAGGACCGCCTTCGCGACTTCCAGGATCTCCTTGAGGAACTCCAGACTGGTGAGGAACTCTTGCTCGTGGCGCTTCCTGATCTCCTCCAGCCGCTTGCCCAACTCCTTGAACTTGTGGTTGCCTCCGTGTCTGCGCAGTCGGGCGGTGAGTGAGATCTCGATCTCCTTGCCTTTCTTGGCGGCGTCCGTTTCCTTCAGGATCTCCTCCAGCACCTGGGTGTCGAGGACCAATGTCTCCAGGTCGTCCTGGATGGGCCCGACGCTGACGTTCTCGTTGATCAGCTCGATGGTCTTCGCCCCGAGGGCGTGCCACAGCAGCTTGCCGTTTCCGCTCGACGGCTTCACGGACTCGTACACCATGGTCAGCCAGCGGTAGTCCGCCTGATAGGGGCTGAGGCACGGATCGGGCGACAGCGCCTCCCAGATCCTGGCCAGCACGATGTACACCGCCGCGAACTTGTCGCGCACGGTGTCGTTCGGCAAGCACTGCTGGGCTGCCATCAGTCCCTCGTAGCCCGCGACGGTGCGATCAACGCCTGGGAAGAACGCCAGGCACTTCTGGGTCTGGACGGGCAGCGCCTTGCGTAGTTGGTCGATGTTCGAGACCACTTTCTGCACGGCCTTCTCGTCGAAGTCCAGTGCCTGGGCCACGTCATCGAAGATGCCGATGTAATCGACGATGAGCCCGTGGGTCTTCTCCTGGCCGAAGATCCGGTTGGTGCGGCAGATGGCCTGCAGGAGGTTGTGGTCCTTCATCGGCTTGTCGAGGTACATCGCCTGCAGAATGGGCGCGTCGAAGCCGGTGAGCAGCTTGTTGGTCACGATGACGAACTGGAGCGGGTCGGTCGGGTCGCGGAAGCGGTCCAACAGCTTCTCCTCCGCGTCTTTGTCGCGGGCGTGTCCCTTCCACTCTTTCGGGTCGCCCGTGGCGCTGTGCATGACGATGGCGCTGGCTTCCGGGTCCAGCAGTTCGTCCATGGCTTGCTTGTAGAGGACGCAGCACTGGCGGTCGAACACAACCACTTGCGCTTTGAACCCGTTGGGCTCCACCTTGCTCCGAAAGTGGCCGACCATGTGACCGACGACCGCCCGGACGCGGTCCGGGTTCTTGACCAGCACCGCCATCTTGGCAGCGCGCTTGGCCAGGTCGTCGCGGTCCTGTTCGCTCAGCTTGCCGGTGAGTTGAGCGTAGGCTTCGTCAATGGCAGCCTTGTCGATCTTGAGCTTGACCTGGGGTGCCTCGAAGTAGAGCGGGAGGGTTGCCTTGTCGCGGATGGAGTCTTGGAACGAGTAGCGGCTGAGGTAGCCTTTCTCGTCTTCCTCCGCCCCAAAGGCCCAGAACGTGTTCAGATCGGCGCGGTTGATGGGCGTCCCCGTGAGACCGAACAAGAACGCGTTCGGCAGTGCCGCCCGCATCTTCCGCCCCAAGTCGCCTTCCTGTGTCCGGTGCGCTTCGTCCACCATCACAATGATGTTGGAGCGCTCGTTGATCGTGCCCTGCAGCTCGCCGAACTTGTAGATGGTGGTGATGAGCACCTTTCGCACATCTTGGGCCAGCAGCGACTCCAACTCTTGGCGCGTGGCCACGCCCACCATGTTGGGCACGTCGGCGGCATTGAACGTGGCGGTGATCTGCGTGTCGAGGTCGATTCGGTCCACGACGATCAGCACCGTGGGGTTGCCCAGTTGCGGATGCAACCGGAGCTTCTGGGCGGCGAACACCATTAGCAACGACTTGCCGCTTCCCTGGAAATGCCAGATGAGGCCCTTCTTCGGGTAGCCCTTCACCACGCGGGCCACGAGCTGGTTCGTGGTGAAATACTGCTGGTAGCGAGCGATGATCTTGATCCGGCGGTACTTCCTGTCGGTGGCGAACAGAGTGAAGTGCTGCAGGAAGTCCAGCACGACGGCCGGGTGCAGCATGCTCTCCACCGTCCGGCGTACGTCCGCCAGCGAGCCCTCCGGCTCGTTCTCCCGCGTCCGCCACGGCCCCCACAGGTCGATGGGCATGCGGACCGAACCATACCGGAACGCCTTCCCTTCCGTGGCGAAGGAGAAGGCATTGGGCACGAACATGGCCGGCACTTGCTTCTCGTAGATCTCGCTGATCTGGAAAGCGCCGTCAAACCACGTCACCGCGCTCCGGGTCGGCGTCTTCGCTTCCCCGATGACCACCGGGAGACCGTTGACCAGGAAAACCACGTCAAAGCGCTTCTCCACCGCGCCCGCTTGATAGGTCCACTGGTTCGTCACCGTGAGCCGGTTGCGAAGGGGCTCGGCGGCATCCAGCAAGCGCACAGGAACGTGCTCGCCGCGCCGGCCGAACGGCATGGTCTTCTCGCCTCGCACCCACGCCATGAAGTTCTCGTTGGCCCGCACCAGCCCGTCGGCCTGCACGGAGAGAATGCAGGCGCGCAGGTTGTAGAGCACCTCGTCGGCGCGGTCCGACTGGGCGGCGATCTCGGGGTTCAGCCGGATCAGCGCCTCCCGCACCCACCGTTCCACTAACACCTCGCCGGTCTGGCGGGGGAGCTGCCCGGCTGGCACGTAGTCCCAGCGGAGCAGGCGCAGCTCGTGCCTCAACGAGTCGCCCCAGCCCTCCATGGCAGTCTCGCGCAGAAGGTACTTCCCGGCTTCGTCGTGGTTGGCGACGGCGTCGAGAATCATCTGTTCGACGGTGTTGGATTCGGTGAAGGTCATGAGCAGTCTCCGATGATTGCGTCCAAGAAGCTCTGCCGAAGCGCCGTCAAGCCGCTGACAGTGGCATTCAGCATTTGCACCAAGGCCCGCTTCGGCTGGACCCGGCGGAGAAACAGATGCTGAGCCTCAAGCGGCGGGGTCACGAGACGGTGCGATCGAATATCCTGGCCGTTGATCTTCCAGATGCCGTTGGTTGACTTGGCCTTTGAGATCAGGCGCAGGTGGGTTCGGGGCTCATTCCACTGCACCACGGCGAACTCCTGAAGCATCACCTCGGGCTTGAAACGAAGCCTGATCAGGAGATCTGGGTAGAAACAGCATTCGGGATACTCGCGGACGAGGCCAGCCTTCCCGCACATGAAGCGGTTCCCATTGCCCCGGACCACGAGCATGTCACCCGGTTCAAGCAGGAACTGGGTGACGTCAACACCGGCCACCTTGGCGAACTTCACACTGCCGTCGGTGACCACCTCCCCTCCCCGAATCGCGCTGATACTCAAGGTTGGTAGACCGCTCCCGTCCGCATTGGCGGGAGGCGAGAAACCGTTGCGGGGACCATCTTCGAGTATCGCTGCGCACTCCGATGTCTCCCAGAGTTGGCTCCCGTACAGGAACTCCACCAAACCGGATTCCAATAGCGTCTGTGCGTCCTGAGTGATGGTTGTGTACAGTTGAACAGCATCATCCACCGCCCACAGGGTCTCCGCGATGCGCCGCTGCTGGTCGAGCGTCGGGAGGTCGAACTCGAAGCTGGCGAGACTGCTCCAGTTGGTGCGGGGCGAGAGCGAACCGGCTGAAGTCCCGACCGCGTGTTGGAAGAACCGCTCGGAGAGGCAGAGGAATGGCAGCAACTCAGGCAGCAGCCGGTCGCCCTTCGGCGCGAACACATAGATGTCTCCGGAGACCACCGCGTCGAACTCGGCCACTCCCACCTTGCGCTGGTAGGCGCGGCGCCTGCCGAAGAGCACCTGCCCCGGCCGGCAGCGGCGCGTGAACGTGGTACCATCGGCCACATTGCCCCACGCTCGGACGTGCAGGGAACCGGGCTCCAGATGCTCCATGCCGATGAGGCGGCCGATTCCGGCGCCGGCTGGGTCCCGTTCGGTCTCCTTCGACAGCGCGACCACCTCGCCGAAGCGGACGCGGGTCCACTTGTCCCTGTCGGTGAGCAGTTCACATGCGGCAGCGGTGCATGCTCGGACTTCCAGCTTGGGCGGTACCAGCGCTGGCACCACTTGCTTCAGCGCCTTTGCGACCTCGGCGCGACACCTCAACCATGCACTCAGGCCAGCGGCCAGCGGCCAGCGAGTCTGGGCGGTTACCGAGGCCGAGCCGTTCGTTGGACCCGGCGCCACATAGAGCGGAATGCTGAGATTCCCATGCTGAGCCCGAACCTCCTCCAGCGTCACCACCCGGCAGAGCCCGGCTTGGTCCTTGAACTGACGGAAGGCACCGGCGATCCGCTCAAGGTGAGCATCGGCCAGGAAGCTCTGGGCCTGCTCGCGGGTGACTTCATTGACCGCGTTGATGAGGAGAACGCGGCCCCGACGCGCTTTGGACTTGGTCGCGTGGCAGACGACCACGCAAGCTTCCATCGGCGAGTTGTAGAACAGGTTCGGCCCAAGCCCGATGATTGCCTCGACGAGGTCTGCTTCGAGGAGCTTGCGCCGCATTTCCGCCTCTTCCTGCCGGAACAGCACACCATGCGGGAACAAGATGGCGCAGCGGCCCGACTTCGGCGTCAGGCTGCAGAGGATGTGCTGCCAGAAGGCATAGTCGGCCCGGCCTTGGGGTGGCGTGCCGTAGAGGTTGCGTCCCCACGGGTCGGAAGCGAAGGCTGTTCGGTCCCACTGCTTGATGGAGTACGGCGGATTGGCCAGCACCACGTCGAACCGCTTCAGCCGGTCGCCTTCGACGAACTTCGGGGCCGAGAGCGTGTCGCCGCGCACGATGTCGAAGTCCTCGACCCCGTGGAGGAAGCAGTTCATTCGAGCGATGGACGAGGTCATCAGGTTGAGCTCTTGCCCGTAGAGCCGGACATTTCGCCACTTCTTACCCAATCGACGGAGGTGGGTGATGCAGGAGAGCAACATCCCGCCCGAGCCGCAGGTGGGGTCGTAGATGGACTCGCTCGGTTGCGGCTCCAACAGCTCGGTCATCAGGTGGACGACCGTGCGGTTGGTGTAGAACTGGGCGGCGGTGTGGCCGGAGTCATCGGCGAACTTCTTGATCAAAAACTCGTAGCCCTGCCCGAGTTCGTCTTCCGGCAGGGCCGCGAGGGTCAACTCCAAGCTGCTGAAGTGTTCCACCAAGTCGCGCAGCATTGCGTCGGACAGCCGGTCCTTGTTGGTCCATTGGGCGTCGCCGAAGATACCGTAGAGCTTGTCGGGATTGGCCGTTTCGAGGGCCCGCATGGCGGTCTGCAGCGCTCGCCCGACATTGGTCGCCTCCCGCCGCACCTCTCGCCAGTGCGCCGCCGCCGGGACCTGGAACCGATGGTTCTCCGGATACGCGGCGAAGTCAGCATCGCCGCCGGACTCGGCCAACGCGGTCTGAGTCTCCTCGTCGAAGACATCGCACAACCGCTTGTAGAACAGCAGCGGGAAGATGAACTGCTTGTAGTCGCCAGCATCAATGGTCCCCCGCAGCAGCGTCGCCGCTCCCCAGAGGTAGGATTCGAGTTGTTGTTAGGTGAGGCGGGTGGTCATTGCTTGCTCTTCGTCGGCCGGGGCTCCAACCGCTGCCGGCCCATTTGCTCGATGAGTCCAGCGGCTTTCATCACGCAGTCGAGACTGATAGGAGGAGTCTCACCGTGGTCCTCCACGTACTGGGCGAGATACTCGGCCGACGGGTTGTCCAGGCCTACGCGTGCGCAGATCAGGTAGCAGACCGACTCCGCCTCAAACTCGCCGACCTGATTCGGCAGCCCCATCCGGTCGGGCCACCAACGGGGGTCCGGCGACCCGAGATGCCCGCAGTACAGGTGCGCCAACTCATGCACCAGCGTGGCGTACTGCGCTTCGGCCGAGTGCCGGGCATTCACGAGAAGCTCATATCGCAACGGGACCTCGACGTGCTCGGGCTTGGGTCGTGTCTTCGTGCGGAACTCAAGGCGTTGGCTTGTGTTCGCCGCTCGAATGGAACCGGCACTGCCAGCGCCCGCCTGCTGGCTCGTGACGCGGATGCCATCTCGTTTGGCGTTCTCCACCGTCTGGCGCAGTTCGTCCCCGACCCGCCCTCTGCGCACTTCGAAAGGGTTCTCTACTTCGGGTGGAAGCGGTGGGGCCCCCGGTTCCGGTTCTGTGTCGCTGACGTCAAAGACAAACATGACCGGTCCCATGGGCTGCAGGATTACCAGCGGCCGGGCATCCGGTCGGATGCGGCGGCAATACTCGCTTGCCCAGCGGTGAGCGGGCGCCACATACCTTGCCCCTGGCATCTGAACGTGAACCAGCATCGCGTTGAACGGCGCATAGGCCCGGAAGCTCGCGATGAACCTCATCAGCTCGAAGTAGGCCGCGCTGGAGCTGTACTGCCGGGCGACAGTGAACAACTCGTCCAGGGCTCTGCGGGCAGAGTCCTGGTCCCACACCTCCGCCGCCAAAGGCTCCTCGAAGAGCGATCTCTGCACGTTCCCGATCTCCGTGGTCCGCACTAATCCACCTCGCTCTCAGCCGAGCAGGTTCTCGCGCTTCAGCAACTCAATGAGCCTCGCTTCAGCTGCGAACGCCGCTTCCGCGCTCTGACGCAGCCGTTCCGTTGCTTCCTCGACAGTCAGCACTTCCCCTTCGACTTGCGGCTCGACATACCGGGGGATGTTCAGGTTGTGGTCGTTGGCCGCGATCTCTTCGAGCGTCACGACCCGAGCAATTCCATCCACGTCTTCGAAGTCCCGATACCAGCCAAACAGCCGATCGACGTGCTCCGGCAGCAGCTCGTTCTGGGCCCGGCCGCTCTTGAACTCCTTGGAGCCGTCGACGATCAGCACCTTGTTGCGGCGTTCTTTAGGCTTTCGCTGGCGAAAGATGAGGATGCAGGCTGCGAGACCGGCGCCGTAGAAGAGATTGGGCCCGAGGCCGAGGACGCCTTCTAAGATGTCCATCTGGAGGATCTTGGTTCGGATCTTCCCTTCCTTGCCCATGCGGAAGAGCGCGCCGTGGGGCAGCACCACGGCCATGCGACCCGTGCGTGGTGCCATGGACTTGATCATGTGCTGTACCCAGGCAAAGTCGCCGCTCTTGCTGGGTGGCAGCCCGGCGAAGTTGCGCCCGTACGGATCGCCGGTCCAGACTTCCTCACCCCACTTCTGTAGCGAGAATGGCGGGTTGGCTATGACGCAGTCAAAAGTGGCGAGGTTGTCGCCCGCGAAGAAGGCCGGGGTGCGGAGCGTGTCGCCCCGGACGATCTGGAAATCGGCGGCGCCGTGCAGAAACAGGTTCATCCGGGCGATGGCGGCGGTGGTCAGGTTCTTCTCTTGCCCGAAGAGCCTGCCCCACAGCGTCCGATCATCCCCGCGCTGCTCCCGAACGTGGTGAATGGACTCCAAGAGCATGCCGCCCGTCCCGCACGCCGGGTCATAGATCGACTCGCCTTCCTGCGGGTCCAGGATGTTGACCATGAGCCGGACGACCGCTCTGGGCGTGTAGAACTCCCCCGCCTTCTTGTTGGTGGCGTCCGCAAACTTCTTGATCAGGTACTCGTACGACTGGCCCAGCACATCCGCCTGTGCCCTCTGGTTGCCCAAGGACAGGCGGGAGAAGTGCTCGACCAAGTCGCGCAGAAGCGCGTCGGATAGTCTGTCCTTATTGGTCCATTGCGCGTCCCCGAAGATCGCATACAGCGTGTCCGGGTTCGCCTTCTCGATGCCCCGCATCGCCCCGTGAAGCGCCCGTCCGACGTTGGTCGTGACAGCGCGCATATCGCGCCAGTGGCAGCCCTCGGGAACCTGGAACCGGTAGTTCTGCGGAAACTGCGCATACTCCTCATCGCCGCCCGATTCGTCCAGAGCAGCCTGGTGCTCCTCGTCATGCACATCCGAAATCCGCTTGAAGAAGAGCAGCGGGAAGACGTAGGTCTTGAAGTCGGCAGCATCGACCGGACCACGGAGGATGTTGGCCGCTTCCCAGAGGTGGGATTCGAGTTGGCTAACGGTGACGGGCGTAGGGTTCATGGTTGGCAATCCGGCGGCCCGGCCACGGGCTGTAGGGCCACGCCACGATTGGGGACCAACGACACCCGCCTCTTCGTGGCCGCTGCAAATGTTCATTCGACACGCCGCTCGTGGTTACCTGCATGGGCGCTCTGCGGCAGATTCCCCAACCGATCGTGTTGCCATCGCCGTGGTCCGCAAGGCTTCGGACCTGCCCAAGTTCCACGCGCTGTTCCGCAGCGAGGAGCATCAGCCGTATGCGGAGGTCCGGCTGCAGGCGCCATGGCGTACGACGGCGAAGACATTTGAGGGGCCGACGAGGCGAGGTAGAATGCCTGCGTGAGGTGAAGCGACATGACCAAGGCCCTGACGCTGGAAGTTCCCGAGCAGGTCTACAAGGCGGTGCCTCGCGCCGCGACCGCCTCTGGACTCGGGGCTGCCGACTGGGTTGCGGCAGATCTCTGCCGTCGGTTGGACCTGGGAGGCTTTGGGCCGCTGTCTGCGACAGCGGCAGAAGCGCTGAGGGCTGAGCGCGGCCCCAGACAGCAGTTGACGCCGGCGGAATGGGAATCCGCGCGGCAGCGGCTGCTGCGATTTGCCGGCGCCACGAACAGCGGCGATCCTCATTCGGCAGACAACGACCGAATTGACGCCGATGTCGCCCGAGAGTACGCCGGTATTGGCGAGGAAGCAGCCCGATGCTTCTGGACACCTCTGGGCTGTTGTGCTTCTACGACCGGGGCCACAGTTGTGCAACCCCCTTCGGGGTAGGAGGGGCTTCCGTGTGTGCTCCCTTACCAGGGAGGCCCTTCGGTTTCCCTTCGCTGCGGTGTTGAACCCCTTCGGGGTAGGGACCAAGAGGAAGACGCTTGAGCGGCGCGGCCATCACCCCGAAGGGGTCACACACCGCAGCCCAGGGCAAGGAACGTCGCCCTGGGTTCTGAGCCGCACGCCAAGCCGCCCAACCCTGTAAGGGTTGCACACGCACGACCCTGCGCAGGCAGGCATTGCCCGGATGAACCATGAACCTCCGGCGGTGCTCCCTCCCTGCCTCGCCGATCTCGCTCAGCCCTGCGACGTGCTGCCGGCGGCGTAGCGGCGGCGGCGGGACGCGACCATCCGGCCATCCAGCCTTCCGGTCTTCCACGCGGTCCGTCCTACTACCGCCCCCAGACCTCCGGGTTCACGAACGACTTCGGCCGCTCGCCGCTGAGAATGCGCGCCATTTCCTCCGCCGCGCGGCGCTGTAGTTCGGGGATGGCGGCGTTGGAGAACCAGGCGCTGTGGGGGGTGAGGAGGACGTTGTCGAAGTGCTTGAGGGGGTGGTCGTGCTTGACTACGGCGTCTTCGTCTTCTAAGAGGTCCAGACCAGCGCCGGCGAGCTTGCCGTTTTCCAGGGCCCAGACGACGGCGTCGGTCTCGACGATTTCGCCGCGGGCGCAGTTGATGAGTAGCGGCTGGCGGGTGGTCTTGGCGAAGGCGTCTCGGTTGAGCAGGTGGCGTGTCTCCGGGGTTGCGGGGCACTGGACGAAGATTGCGTCGCTGGTGGCCAGCAGGTCGTCGAAGGCCAGCGGCTGGCAGCCTTCGCACTCCACTTGGACGAACGGGTCGAAGAACGTCACTTCGGCGACGAAGGGCTTCAGCCGCGAGGCGAGGGCTCTGCCAATGCGACCGAAGCCAAGGATGCCGGCGCGCATGGTCTGGAGCGGCTTCAGCGGCTTGACATAGGAGAGCGACCACTCGCCGGCGCGCACCTTCCGGTCCGACAGGGGGAGCTTTCGGGCGAGGCTCAGAAAGTGGGCCAGGGCGTGGTCGGCCACTTCGTTGATGCAGTAGTCCGGCACGTTGGCGACGGCGATCCCGCGCTTGGTCGCCTCCGCGATGTCGATGGTGTCCAGCCCGATGCCGTAGCGCACCACCGCCTTCAGCTCGGGCGCGGCGTCGAACACCGGTGCGCCGATGCCGGGCAGGTAGGTGTTCAGCAACCCGTGGGCGTCGGCAACTTGGGGCACAAGCTCCGCCGCCGACTTGCACTGAAGCACCTCAAGCTGCGCCTCGACTGCGGCGAGGATCTCGGTTTCCGCTTCGAAGGACTGGAAGACGTGATCGGTGACGATGACGGTGTATTGGGCCATGGGGTACCTCCGGGGTTGTTGGGACAAGGAGACTTGGGGACAAGGAGATGGGGGGAGAGGGTTGAAGAGGGCGCGCTGGGGAAGAGCCCGCCGGCAGAACGCAAGTGACGGCCGGTGGCGGCGCCACGTCGTCCGGAGGTCCAGCGTGTGCGCCGCCCCCCCCAGTCGCCGTGTCTCCTTGTCTCCAAGTCTCCTTGTCCCCTTTTCCCCAAGTCTCCCCGTCTCCTTGTCCCCGCGTCTTCTCAGAGCTCATGCTCCGTTCGAGCGATCACTTCATCCTGCATGTTCCGGTTCAGGTGGACGAAGTAGTCGGAGTAGCCGGCGACGCGTACCAAGAGGTCCTGGTACTGCTCGGGGTGTTCCTGGGCGTCGAGGAGGGTGTCTTTGCCGACGACGTTGATCTGCATCTCGAAGCCGCCGCGCCGCAGGTACGTCTCGATGACATCCCGGAGCGCCTTGCGGGCGGAGTCGCGCTTGAGGAGGGTCTTCGAGAACTTGGCGTTGTGGACCAAGCCGCCCAGGATGGGCCGGTGGGACCATTTGGTGGTAGACAGCACCGAGGCCGTGGGGCCGCACTTCTCGCGCCCTTGCGCCGCGCCAGCACCGTCGGCCAGAGGCCAGCCGGCCGGGCGGCCGTCGGGGGTGGCGCCGGTGTCGCTCCCCAGGTGCTCGTGCATGATCCAGCAAAAGAACCCGGGCACGTAGCGGTGCGGGCCGACGGTGTTGGACTCTGTTGCGGTGACGAGGAACTCCGCCCACTCCTTCGCCAGTTTGTCTGCTTCGCCGTCGTCGTTGCCATACTTGGGCAGGCTGTTGAGGAGGCGTTGACGGAGGTCTTCGTGGCCCTCGAAGTTGCTCGCGGCGACTGCCTGAAGCTCCTTCAGCGACAGCTCCTGCCGGTCGTACACAAGGTGCTTCACGGCAAGCAGGCTGTCTGTCAGATTGGCCAGGCCGACGAAGGAGTTCTCGACCCAGTTGTAGCGCGCGCCGCCGCGGTCGAAGTCGCGGCCGCGTTGGAGGCAGTCGTCGATCAGGCAGCTCGCCAGCGGGAAGCAGCCGCGCGTCGCCCGTTCCTGCCAGACGTGATCCAGGCTCTCGGCCGCTTGGCGAATGGTGCCGGCCAGGTCCTGTCGCACAAGCTCCTGCAGCCCGTCGAACGACTCCGGCTCCGGCGTGCCGTTCGTCGCGACGTGCTCCATCGCGTTAAGCAGCCCTTTGGGGCAGTTGAAGTAGGGGGCCGTCACCCACATATTGGAGGCGCCGCAGACCTTGATCTCGACGCACGTCGAGTTCATGTAGTTGTGGGAGTCCGTTTCGCTGACGCCGTGATCGCGCAGACCTTGGGCGATCAACGCGTCATTGAAGAAGGCCGGGTCGCCGCCGCCCGTCGCCAGCATTCGCGTGGCGAAGTCGGTCAGCTCGTCCGGGGTGCCCTCGTGCCAGGCCAGCCCGACCGTCGGGTAGACCAGCCGCGTCGCCTGGCGCGCTGCCAGGCAGAGATACGTCAGCTCGTTGGTAACGTCGCGCCCTTCGGCATCGCGCCCGCCGACCATCACCGCGACGGCGGAGCCGGGCCAGAGGATCCTGTTCATCTGGATAAAGAGGCAGCAGATTGACTCGAAGGCTTCGCGGCGCGTGAGCCGACCGGCAGCGAGATCTGCCGCGTAGAACCGGCGCAAGGTCTGGTCCATGCGGCCGGGACACGTCAGCCCATGGTCCTCGCCGAACCACAGCGCGATCTCCGTCAGGAACATCAACTCGATAGATTCACGGAACGTCGCCGGCGGCTCTGTCGCCACCCGGCGACAGACGGCACTTAGGTTCTGCCACGGCTCTGCGCGCTCGCCTTTCCGTTGCGCCATTGCCTCGCACTCGTCACCCACGCGCCGGCAGAAGGCCGACAGCCCCTCCAAGGCGATTCGGCACGCCTCGTAGAACACGCGCTGCTCGTCTGTCAGCGCCGATTGGCTCCGTCGCGCGTCGATCTCCCCGAGCAGGCCGCCAATCCCCAGCCGGAACAACTTCTCGTAGTTCGGGTGGAAATGCCCGGCGTCCCCGCCGGGGAACGGGGGCACCGAAGCAAGCGTCCGGTGCGCCGCCTCCAGCAGAGGTCGCTCGGCCTCCGTCGGCTCGCGGAACAGCGGCTTGCCGACGACCAACTCCCCCGATTCCAGTTCAACCGGCATCGCCTTCAGCCGCTCCGCGCACCGGCGCGCCCGCCACAGCAGCCAGTCCTCGTCCTCGGTGTGCGCCGCCCAACTGCAAGCGTCGATGAGGGTGAGGTCGGGCAGGCCCGGCTGCGGCTGGCGCTGCAGTTCCAGGGCGCGCCCGCGGAGGGCGACGAGGCTGGGGGGGAGGGCGAGGGAGAACGATTCCTCACGGCCGGGAAGGAGCACGGAGTCTGCTTGCATGGTGCTTGGTCGGGTCATCTCCTGGGTTGGTGACGGAGGGAGAGGGTACCTCAAGATCGCGCCACTTGCGATAGTCGCGCCGAGACACGCCACGGGGACCCGATCCCCAGAGACAAAACTCAGTTGCGGGCGGCCAGAGCCTGCTCGGCTACGAGGACTGCTCCCAGTGCCGGCACCGGCAGCACCTGCCTCCCTCCGGCCCACTCCAGGACGACCTGCGTCCGGTAGCACGTGACCTTCAGCCTCCGCCCGCGGAACACCAGCCCTTCCACGCCAGCGAACTCCAGCGAGGCGGGCAGGTTCGGCCAAACGTGCAGCCCGTCAAGGTCCGCGCGGATTCCCAGGAACGCGGACAGGAAGGCAGTCGGCGCCAGGCCGCTCTCCGGGAAGGCGCCCCAGGTTCCCACTGAGCCGCGTCCCTCCGTGTCGTTGTTGGTCTCGCCGCGGCAGAGCGGGTTGCCGCCAACCAGATGGTCGGGCAGGTCGTAGCGCGCGAGGATCTCCTTGAACCGGCGCCACGCGTCGTCGGCGCCGAGGAACCGGGCGCGGGACACGATCTCGTAGTAGGCGGTCCACAGGAGGGCGCCGCCGTCTTCGCACCACTCGTCGTACGGGTACGAGTCCCGTTGCTCGGCGCAGTGGAGCGTGTTGCTCCGCGGCGCGAAGAGCCACCGCGAGAACG
>Ga0100399_1002179_pt1 | contig 14186 bp, 10 predicted proteins | sample CryGeymeta201523_FD_81545 | JGI IMG/M metagenome (GOLD analysis project Ga0100399, IMG submission 81545) | Groundwater microbial communities from Crystal Geyser aquifers in Utah, USA - Crystal Geyser metaG 2015-23 | ecosystem: Environmental > Aquatic > Deep subsurface > Groundwater | place: USA...
CGAAGCGACGTGGCAATCCCTTGAGATTGCTTCACTTCGTTCGCAATGACACATGGTGAATGTCAACTTATTTATGTCGTTCACTATAACAATGCATTTTGACCCATTTTGCCACAGCCTGTTTCATTTATCCCCTATTTAGATTCTTTGAACTTCCAAAAAAATCATAACCAATTGAAATTTAAATAAATTTATTTATCCAGTCATCGGCATTCATTTTGCTCATAATTATCACATATTTCAATCTAAAAGGGGGAGTAAAGGGCCATGGAGAGAAAGATGGAATCAGATTGCGAACTTCTCAAATACTTTAAGAATCCACAGAGGTCTAATCAATAGGTGTTTGTTGGAAAGCGAAAATAATGCCGGGGAGGTGGCGATGATGAAAGATCTCCTATGCCCAGATTGCGAAAAGCCGATCATGAGTATGCAAAAGGCGGAGAATCTTCTCCGGACTACAACAAGTAGAACCCTGGTGAGCCGTTGTTGGTGTGGTGTCGCTTATGAGATCCGATCTCTAAAAAGAAATGTCTTAGACGTTTCAACCTCAACGGGAAAAAGATCAGAACAATTCATAGAAGAAGGCGAAGGACAATGAAACAGGCCTTTGGGTTAACATTGGGAGGCCAGCTCTGTACCGCATTAGGTTCAGGGCCAGTTGGGTGTAGGGTGCAAGGGTTGACTATTACTTTCTATGCAAGGAAGAAGAAATGATACTGAAGTTCTATCTCACCATAGCACTCCTTTATGTATTGTGTTGGGTTACAGCACTTATTCACCGGATTGTCAAACTCCTCAATAAATAATAGAATATTCCAAATGTCTTGAGGAAGAAGGCATAAAGGATCTTTTAAAAAACAAGGGGAAAAAACCAGAAAAATTTAGGGAGGCTTCATTTCAGGGAGTGACATCGAAATGAAATGGTATCAGCTTGAAGAAAATGAAGTATTAAAAAAACTTGAAACCTCAGAAGGGGGACTTTCTGATTCCGAAGCGGGGAAACGTCTTGAAACATACGGTCCAAATAAACTCCCTGAAGCAGAGGGCCTCAGCCGCCTCAAAATCCTCCTTCACCAGTTCACCAGTCCGCTCATTTATATCCTGATGGTGGCAGCGGTCGTTACCGCCTTTCTCGGAGAATATATCGACACTGGCGTCATCGTGGCCGTTCTAATCTTGAATGCTGTCATCGGTTATTTCCAGGAATATAAGGCGGAAACAAGTGTGCGGGCTCTTAAAAGTATGGTCGTTCCCAGGGCGAGAGTAGTGAGGGAAGGCAAAGAGAAAGAAATTCCCAGCGAGGATCTTGTGCCAGGGGACATCGTCCTGCTGGCATCCGGTGGCAAGGTGCCTGCCGATCTGAGACTATTCAAAACGACGGAGCTCAAGATTGAAGAGGCCGCGCTGACGGGTGAATCAGTCCCTGTTGAAAAGAGGCCCCGGCCCATCCAGGAGGAAAATCTTACCCCGGGCGACCAGACAAACATGGCTTTCATGGGAACGATCGTAGTCAATGGCAGGGGCAGAGGTATCGTTGTGGAAACAGGCTCAAAAACTGTTCTCGGGCAGATCGCCCGTGAGGTGAAGGAGTTATCCGTTACCCAGACCCCTCTTCAGCAAAAGATCGTCAAATTCGCCCATTTCATCGGTTTCCTTGTCCTGGGAAGCGCTGTAGCGATCTCCATCCTTGGGCTCTTACTCGGCATGACGATCGCAGAAATATTCAAGATCGCCGTGGCTGCTTCGGTTGCCGCGGTCCCTGAGGGGCTGCCCGTTGTCGTCACCATCACCATGGCAATAGGGATAAACAGGATGGCTAAACGAAATGCTATCATCCGAAGGCTTCCCGCTGTTGAAACACTCGGCAGCACCACGGTCATCTGTTCTGACAAAACGGGAACACTTACGAAGAATGAAATGACCGTGAAGGTGATCTACGATGGTCACCACTCATATGAAGTGACGGGAAGCGGGTACGAGCCAAAAGGGGAGATCCTCCATGAATGGGAGTCGTGCGATGCAGCTACGCTGGAGGGAATCTGTGGTGTCGTCCGAATAGGGATGCTCTGCAATGAATCGAACCTTTACGAGGAAAATGGTGAGTTCAGAGTGGACGGCGATCCTACGGAAGGCGCACTCGTTGTTTCCGCCATGAAGGCAGGTCTTAATCCAGAAGAAGAAAAGAGTCGCTATCCTCAGAGATCGATCATTCCCTTTGAGTCTGAGCGGGGATTCATGGCCACGCTGCACCAGCATGACGGCAGGAAATTCATCTTCACAAAAGGGGCTCCTGAAAAGATCGTCGACATGTGCAGCCAATCCACCGATGGCTCCCCAGCCGATAAAGAGAAGACTCTCAAGACCGCGGAGCATTTTGCAGAGGATGGGATGAGAGTCCTCGGCATGGCCTATAAAGAGGTGCCGGCCGACTTCGGGGAACTGACCCATGACAACCTCGGGACGGACTTTATTCTGGCGGGGATGCAGGGAATGATCGATCCTCCCAGACCCGAGGCCATTGACGCAGTCAAAGGCTGCCATGAAGCAGGCATCCGAGTAGCCATGATCACGGGAGATCATGCCGTGACAGCCAATGCCATTGGAAAGATGATGGGAATTACCCGAACGGATTCTCAGGTTTTGACAGGCAGAGAACTCGAGACCATGAGTGACGAAGACCTACTCACAAAGGTGAACGAGGTTTCTGTCTTTGCGAGAGTCTCCCCACAACACAAATTGAGGATCGTCCAACAGGTTATGAAACATGGGGAGGTCGTTGCGGTGACTGGAGACGGAGTGAACGACGCCCCGGCTCTCAAGGCTGCCCATATCGGTGTTGCAATGGGAAAGACCGGCACCGATGTGGCAAGGGAAGCCGCCGATATGGTGATCACCGATGACAACTTTGCAAGCATCTTTCATGCAGTCGGAGAGGGCCGTGTGGTATTTGATAACATTAGAAAAGTAACCCTTTTCCTCATTCCAACGGGTTTCGCTGCTATTGTCTCCATTCTTATTGCCATGGCCCTGGATATCCCAATCCCCTACGTCGCTGCCCAGCTTCTCTGGATCAATCTTGTGACCAATGGACTTCAGGATGTGGCCCTGGCCTTTGAGCCAGGAGAAAAAGACGTGATCAAACGGAGACCGAGAAAGCTGAGAGAGGGAATCATGTCGAGACTGATGTATGAGAGAAGCCTCCTGGTGGGACTGATCATTTCTGCAGGGGTGATCTTCAATTTTGTTTCAGCCCTTGAAGACGGTCTCTCCCTCGAACGGGCAAGGACCATCGCCGTGACCACGATGGTTCTGTTTCAGTTCTTCCAGGCGTGGAATTCTCGTTCCGAACTTCAGTCTGTCTTCAGGATAAACCCTTTCAGCAACCCATTTCTCTTCTACAGCATGGTGGCTGCTTTTCTTGCCCAGATCGCCGTGGTCTATGTCCCTGCCCTCCAATGGGTTTTCAGAACAGAGCCCCTGAATGGAGCGGATTGGGTCCAGATCGTACTTATCGCCCTTACGGTGGTGGTTGCCGTTGAGGTCGATAAGGCAATCCGGAGACATAAGAAAAGGTTTCGGGCAAGAGAATCATAGCTATATAAAATAGGAGGAGGAAGAGGCATGGAGATGAATGCTTATCTTCAAAAACTGATCAACTGGTGTTTATCAAGTGGCTTGCACATCGCTTTGGTCTTGATCCTGACCCTGATCGCTCTCAAAGCGGCGAAAGTGCTTTCCAAACGACTTGTTGACTTTATTGTCCGACAAAAAGAGGATCCGGAATTTCAGAAGCGAACACAGACTCTTGCTTCTATTATTCGGTACGTTTCGGTCATTACCATTCTTCTTGTTGGGATGATGATGGTGTTGAAGGAGTTTGGAATTGAGATCGGCCCTCTTCTCGCTGCAGCAGGAATAGCTGGCCTCGCTGTGGGCTTTGGTGCCCAAAGTCTCGTCAAAGACGTGATCAGCGGATTCTTTATCTTATTGGAAGATCAAATCCGGGTGGGGGATGTCGTTCAAATCGCCGGCAAAGGAGGATTGGTTGAAAAGATAAACTTGAAAACGACTATTCTCCGCGATCTGGCAGGGAATGTGCACTATGTGCCAAACGGTCACATCGATGTGGTGACGAATATGACCAAAGACTACTCCCGATATGTTTTTGATATCGGTGTAGCTTATCGGGAGAATGTGGATGAGGTCATCGGCGTGATCAAAGAGGTCGATGAGGAACTCCGCAACGATCCGGATTATAAAGATGACATTTTGGAGCCGATAGAAATATTGGGTCTGGATCAATTTGCCGATTCGGCGGTCATCGTCAAGGCACGTACCACCACCGTGCCCATCAAACAATGGCGGGTAGGTCGGGAATTCAATCGTCGCCTTAAGAAGAAATTCGATGAGAGAAATATCGAAATCCCATTTCCCCATGTCACCCTCTATATGGGACAAGGCAAGCAGGGTCAGGCCCCACCCCTTCGGATCGTTAAGGAGGGTCAATGAAGGTTCTTGTCTTCAACTGTGGTAGCTCGACACTGAAGTTTCAGGTCATCGGGATGCATCAGGAAACTCCTCTGGGACAGGAACAGCGATGGGCCCGTGGCATCATTGAAAGGATCGGGGAGAGAGCGATGCTCAAATTCGCCGACGAGAAGGGTCAACACCTGCAGGAGAGGGTCAAAGTGACTGATCATGGGAGTGCAACCCGCCGAGCCATTGATTGGCTGGGGACTCTTGGGTATTTGGAAACGAATGGGATTGATGGGGTGGGTTATCGGGTCGTCCACGGCGGACCTCACTTTTTGGAACCCACCCTGATCGATGATCGGGTATTGGAGGCCATTGAAGCGATCAGCAACCTGGCGCTTTTACACAATCATCCTTCCATCGAAGCGATCCGTGCGGCAAAAGGTATGCTTGGCTCTGCGATTCCGATGGTAGCCGTTTTCGATACCACCTTTCATTCGGACATGCCTGAGCGAGCCTCTACCTATCCCATCCTTGTTGAACTTAGTAAGAAGCATCATATCTGGCGATATGGATTTCATGGGATAGCCCATCGATACATGGTTGAACGATACGCGGTCATGACCTCCACCCCTATGGAAAAGACAAGGATCATTACACTCCAACTGGGAAGTGGCTGTTCAGCCACGGCAGTACAGAGGGGACATTCCATCGATACATCGATGGGGCTTACTCCTCTCGAGGGATTGATGATGGGGACAAGGTCCGGTGATGTCGATCCGCATCTTCCAGGGTTCTTGGCTCAACGTGAAGGCATAACCCTCCCCGAGGCAGAGGTCTTGCTCAATACGGAGTCAGGACTTCTGGGGGTTTCCGGATATTCTCAGGACATGAGGGAGCTACTGGAAAGGGAGTCTCAGGGAGATACCGATGCGGCCCTCGCCATCGAGATGTTCTGTTACAGAATCAAAAAACAGATTGGAGCCTATCTCGCTGTTCTGGACGGAGCAGAGGCCGTGATCTTCGGCGGAGGCATTGGAGAGAATTCACCCCAGGTCAGAAGTCGCATCTGTGCGGGAATGCAATGGTGTGGAATGGCCATTGATGAGAATCGAAACAACACGATGATTGGAATAGAAGGGAAAATCAGCACAGACAATGCAAAAATACAAATTTACGTAATTCCTGTCGACGAGGCAGTGATGATCGCCCGGGATACACTTCGGTGTTTGCAGGACCAGAAAAAAAGATAGGACCACATTTTTTGTAGCCGCAGGCTTCAGCCTGTGTTTAAAACCTCATCAATACTGCACGTGAAATGGATGAAAAGATAACTTTGGAGATCAGGAGGCAAAGATGTCCCACCGTGAAAAAGTTGGAAACATACGTGAAGAAGAGTGGGTGACGCTCTACCGGAAGAGGAATCCTTCTGCAGACCGCTGGGCAAAGGGTTACGGTCCTATCGATCACAGCGTGGAGACGCAGGCCCGGGTCTTTGCCATGGCGGAACTTTTGGCCTCCCGTGGTATCCAGGGAGATGGGATTCCATTCTTTGATTTGCTGCACGCTTTGGATCGAGTGACGAGTGCTTCCATGTGGCTGGTAGTCCATGAGACCTATGCCCGGAACGTCTATCTCGATGGTAGGGAACTCACCCCCGAGAATTTTAAACCCATCCCTGAAGGACATACCGGCGGTGCCCTCAATATGGTACCAGCCTATGCCGGATATATGGCCGTCAATGCCATTACAGGTCACACCCGATCCTGGATCATGGGGCAGGGCCACTGTGTGGCCGCAATCGATACGATCAACCTTCTTCTGAACAATATGACTCCTAAGCACGCGGAACGGTACTCTCTCACAGAGGAAGGACTTACCCGTTATGTCCGGGACTTCTATTCTTACAAACTTAGAAGAGACGGCAAACAGGACTCGCCCCTTGGCAGTCATGTGAATGCCCACACTTCAGGAGGGTTGGCCGAGGGTGGATACCTTGGGTTTACAGAACTCCAGTACGTGCATATGCCTCTTCCAGGAGAACGGCTGGTTGCCTTCCTCAGTGACGGCGCCTTTGAAGAGCAGCGGGGGAGTGACTGGATTCCTCGCTGGTGGCGGGCTGAAGACTGCGGTCTGGTAACCCCTATTATGATCAAGAATGGCCGCCGAATCGACCAGAGGACGACGATGTCCCAGCAGGGTGGAGCGGACTGGTTTGTCGATCACCTGAAGCTAAATAACTTCGACCCCATCGTCTTTGATGGAAGAGATCCGGCAGCCTTTGTCTGGGCAATCTTTGAGATGGAGTGCCGGCTGGAGGCGGCAGCCCGGGCAATTCAGTCACGGGGATCTTCTTACCCTGTGCCCCTTCCTTATGGAATTGCTCTGGCCCCCAAAGGAGCCGGATTCTATGGAGAGGGTACCAATCTTGCCCACAACCTTCCGCTCATGTCGAATCCTCACATTGATCCTTTGGCAGCCGAGCGGTTTAACGAGAGCGCCCGGCGTCTTTGGGTGCCGTTTGCGGAACTTAAAGATTCTATCAGCAGGTTCCAACGTAATCAGCTCTCAGGCCGCCCTCGAGAACGGGATAATCCCCTGACAAAACGGGAGGTGAAACTGAATCAAATTCCGCCGCCCGTCTTGAGACCCGTTCCCGAAAACCGGCATAACCCTTCCGCCTGGACGAGAACCTCTCCCATGTTCGCAGTCGATGCGATGTTCCTCGCGGCGGTCCAGGGGAATCCTCACCTTCGTCCCAGGATTGGAAATCCAGACGAGATGCGCTCGAACCGGATGATCCGGACGCTTGAGAATTTAAAATTTCGTGTAACAGATCCGGAGCCCGGCATCCCTGAGGACATTCAAGGCGCCGTCATAACGGCTCTGAATGAGGAGGCAGTGGCCTCTGCCGCCCTGGCCAATAAAGGAGGCATCAACTTCATCCACACCTACGAAGCCTTTGGAACGAAGATGCACGGCGTTGTTCGGCAGGAGATCATTTTTGCAGATCATTGTAATGAGGCAGGACGCAGGCAGGGATGGCTTTCCATCCCTCTTGTCCTCACGTCTCATACCTGGGAGAATGCCAAGAATGAGCGGTCGCATCAGGACCCCTCCATGGCGGAGGCGATGTTAGGAGAACCTTCGGACGTATCACGGGTCTTGTTCGTTCCTGATTACAATACCGCCTCGGTTGTGATGCATCACCTTTACCAGACTCATGGGCAGATTTGGACGCTGGTGGTTCCCAAGATAGATGTGATACCGGACCTGTTCACCCTTGATGAAGCGACTCATCTGCTCAACAGCGGTGCCCTTCGCCTGGATTGGACTTGCCATGATCCGGGGCGGCAACGAGTCATCCTGACTGCTATGGGGGCCTATCAATTGGAAGAGGTGCTTAAGGCCTCCGCACGTTTGAAGGAACGGAATGTTCCGCACTCCGTTATCTATATGCTCGAGCCAGGAAGGTTTCGTACTCCTCGAAGTGACCGTGAGGAGGTTCATATGGCTCCGGCCCAATTGCAGGCCGAACTCTATCCGAGTTCTACACCAGCCCGCATTTTTGTGACACATACACGACCGGAGGTTCTGCTTGGAATATTACAGCCCCTTCACACTGGTTTTTATCAGACTGGCGCACTCGGGTTTATAAATCAGGGCGGGACCTTGAGCGTTCCGGGGATGCTTTTTGTCAATCGATGCACCTGGGCCTACATCCTTCTGGAGGTCACCCGTGTGCTGGGCATGCTCCAGGAAGACCTACTCGCCTCTGAGGAGCTTGCTGCATTGAACGGAAGAGCCTCTCCTGAAGGGGTATTATTTTAGTTCGATGCACATACCATCGTTGAGCCATAGTATATAAGGTGGAAAAGGCCATGAACGAAAAACGAACTGTCGCTTATTTTTCGATGGAGGTGGGTGTTGAACCGGCTATGCCTACATACAGTGGTGGCCTTGGCGTTCTCGCAGGAGATACGATTCGTTCTGCAGCGGATCTCAAGGTACCGATGGTCGCGGTCACGCTTCTCCATAGAAAGGGTTACTTTCATCAAAGGCTCGATGCAAGAGGATGGCAAAAAGAGGAACCAGCAGAATGGATCATCGAGGATTTTTTGAAAGAGATGTTACCGAAAACCTCAGTAATGATCGAAGGAAGAACAGTTCAACTCCGTTCTTGGAAATATGAGGTTAAGGGGATTGGGGGATTTAAGGTACCCGTTTATTTTTTGGATGCCGATCTCCCGGAAAACTCCGAATGGGACAGAACACTCACCCATTTTCTTTACGGGGGCGATTCGCATTATCGACTGTGTCAGGAAGTGATTCTCGGGATCGGTGGCGTCCGAATGCTTCGGGTGCTTGGATACGACTGTATCGAACGATTTCATATGAATGAAGGACATTCAAGCCTTCTCACCCTGGAGCTTTTGGAGGAAGAGGCGAAGAAAGCCGGTAGAAAACGGATTCATCATGAAGATATTGAAAAGGTCAGAGAGAAATGCGTCTTCACCACCCATACTCCTGTTCCTGCCGGACACGATCAATTTCCCTTAGATTTGGTGAATCGTGTTCTCGAATATCGTGAAGTTATTCTTGAAATGAGAGATGTTTTTTGTTGTGAGGGTCTTTTGAATATGACTTACTTGGCTCTTAATCTAAGTCGCTACATCAATGGGGTTGCTAAGAGACACGGAGAGGTTTCAAGGCTGATGTTTGCAGGTTACACCGTTGACGCGATCACCAATGGAGTTCATGCAGCCACCTGGGTGTCCGGACCCTTCCAAAAACTTTTTAATCGCTATATTCCCGAATGGAGGCAGGACAATTTCAGCTTTCGGTATGCCCTGGGTATCCCGAAGGACGAGATATGGAGCGCTCATCAGAAGGTGAAAAGGCGCTTGATCGACCGGGTGAACCGCGATACCGGTCGTGAAATGGATGCCGATGTCTTGACGATAGGCTTTGCGAGACGTGCCACGACCTATAAAAGAGGGGATCTGTTCTTTACGGACATTGAGCGTCTCAAAAATATTTCTTCAAGGGCTGGTTCTTTCCAGGTCATCTATGCCGGGAAATCCCATCCTCAAGATCGAGGCGGTAAAGAGCTGATCAAACGAATCTTCCAGGCCCAAGAACTGCTAAAACCCAATATCAAATTAGCTTACCTTGAAAATTACGACATAGACCTTGGAAAAATGATAACCGCAGGAGTTGACCTTTGGCTGAATACACCTCAACCCCCCATGGAGGCTTCCGGAACAAGCGGAATGAAAGCTGCTCTCAACGGTGTCCCAAGCTTCAGTGTTCTCGATGGATGGTGGGTCGAGGGGCACATCGAGGGAGTGACGGGATGGTCCATCGGAGAGACCAGACGAGATACCGAAGAAAGCAACAATTGGTCAAAAGATGCTTCATCTATTTACAACAAATTGGAGCGGATTATTCTTCCTCTCTTCTACCGGGATCGAGATCGTTTTGTGGACGTCATGCGGCATTGCATTGCGCTCAACGGTTCGTTTTTTAACACCCACCGAATGATCCAGGAATATGTCTTGAAAGCTTATTTCCTTTAAAATCAGGGAGATTGTCGGTATTGTCGTTATGGCACTGTGGATCACATACTTCATGTAAAAGTTGACCAGGCCTCGGTACGGAGGTTATTGTCGAATTGCCTTACCGATCGTGAATATAACCAAAGAAAAGGTTGAAACGGTAAAGAGAGTTAAAACAATGAGGGCCGTGGCGATAGTCCAAGGATTTAAAAGTCCAAAAAAGGAGAACGAAATATGAACAGTTCATCACTTAAGGGAGCGTGGAAAATTGGCACCATCATGGGAATCCCCATACGAATTCATTTTTCGTGGTTGATCGTCTTCGGTCTCCTCACCTGGTTGTTATCTTCTCGTTATTTTCCTCAGGTGACACCTGATCTTCCCTTCGTTTCTTACTGGATCAACGGAGTCTTGGCGGCATTGTTCCTCTTCGCGTCCGTCGCATTTCATGAACTCGCCCATTCCTATGTAGCCCAGAAATACAGGCTTACCATCGAAAGCATTACGCTCTTTATCTTTGGAGGCGTTGCCCAGATGAAAGGAGAACCCCCGCATCCGAAAGCAGAATTCTGGATTGCGATTGCCGGACCCGTCTCGAGCTTTTTCCTATCCGGCCTTTTTTTCTTGCTGGCGATGAATATGGCGGGAGGAACCAGAGCCCTATTCGCCTATCTTGCACAAATCAATTTTATTATTGGCGTGTTCAATCTCATCCCTGGTTTTCCGATGGATGGAGGGAGGGTATTAAGATCGGTTATATGGCGAAGGAAAAGGGATTATTTCTATGCGACTCAAAAGGCGTCCAGCGTTGGACGAATGATCGCCCTGTTTTTTATCTTCTTCGGACTGTTCTCAATTTTTACAGGCGGCCCAGGAGGACTTTGGCTGATGCTTATTGGATGGTTTCTTTATAGCGCAGCACAGGCAAGTTATCAACAATCCACGCTTCAGGAGATCCTTTCGGGCATTAAGGTCAAAGAGATCATGGTGAGAGAGATGCAAACAATCGATCCATCGATTTCTCTCGATAAGGCGGTGGACGAGTATTTTCTCAGATATGGGTATGGTGGCTTCCCTGTAATCGATGATGGTAAATTTCTCGGCATCCTCACCCTGAAAGAAGTTAAAGATGTTCCGAGAGAGAATTGGGGAAAAGTGAAGGTCTCGGAGGCATACATCCCTCATGAAAAAAGGTGGGAGATCTCTCCTGATGCCGATGCCATAAAGGCCCTTGAATCGATGATCAAAGAAGATAAAGGACGGATTGCGGTGACCGAAAAGGATAGGATCATAGGATTGATTACAAGAAACGGCATTGCCCGATATGTGCAGATCAAGGGGAAATAGCATGAAGGGAAAAAGGCCAGTCCACCCGAATTTCTATCGGCCCATCCTGCTCCCGATACCCGGATCAGGTAGACTCAATCCTTTATTCCTGAAGCGATGAAATATCTCAGAGGTGAACAAAACCCTTGAGCGATGCAAAAAGAAATCTTTAACGTAATAAGCCATTACTGCTCCTGTTTCTGAAACGTGTTATATTTGCTCTACGCAAAGAATAGTACCTGCATTTCCCATAGTATCCGTTCGGTTTGGGCTGATCGACGTCTTCATCATCTTTTTTTGTAGCGGTCCTCTCGCTCATTGTGTATGTAGCTTCCGGGTGGCGTTATGAAATGCCCCACGCTGTTGAAATCAACCTTAATCCCATCTTCTCGCCACTCCAAGCAAATCAAAGCCACCCCACCTCCGATGAGGGGAGGGAGGATAGATCGCAGACCCGTTTGTAAAAAAGAAATCATCACGCTTGGGTGATTTGGCCATCCCGTCTGCGCATCCCAAGCTCTCGACGGATGTCTTGGATCTCTTTCTGAATCCGATCGCCGTCCGCACCAATCTCCCGTAAAAGCAGAATGGCCAAACCTATTGCTGTTTCGGCTTCCTCGGTGGAAATGTCTGTAGCCTCCATTTCCTCTAATCAGACTCGTTCTTGGAGGTATCGGGCTCGGGTAAAGACATGTAGCTCGGGGTTTAGTTCCCTGGCTGTCACGATCACCGCCGTACGCGTAAGTATATCAGGAATGGTGACCAAGAGGTAGTCGGCTTCCTGTACCCCCGCTGCATTCAAGATGTCGCGCCGGCTGGCGTCGCCGTAAATAGCAGCCTGACCCGACTCTATCAGGTTCCGGACCGTGTCGAGATTCAGATCAATGATCACCACGGGAATATCAAAATCCTTAAGGATGCGGAACGCAGTCTGTCCCACTGGGCCATAACCCACAATCACGGCTCTCGTCTTGATTCCAAGCTCCTGGCCGCGTTCGGATAATCGCAACTGCTCTTCTTTATTTAACATCACCCCTTCATAGTTTGACCGCTGGCTGAGAATGCGCCAGATTCGTTCCTTACTGCGGAGCCACTGCTCAAGGGGAGTGATGGTACGGAATAAAAGGGGGTTCGCGGCAATCGAGATCAGTGCGCAGGCAACCAGAAGGCTTTGTCCATCTGCCGATAGGAGGCCGAGTCCCATCGCTTCATTCGCCAGCAGAAAGGAGAACTCGCCGATTTGAGCCAGTGCTAAGGCGACAGTGATCGCTGTCCGCACCGAGTAACGAAGGAACCAGATGATAAGAAACGCCGTTAGAGGCTTTGCAAGAATGACTATTCCAAGAAGTCCAAAGAGGAACCGGGGTTCCTTGATAATGGCTTGCGGGTCAAAGAGCATCCCGACAGATACAAAGAAAAGGACGGCGAAGGCGTCCCTCATCGGAAGAGCATCAGCAGCCGCTTGATGGCTTACTTCCGTTTGCCCGACGACAATGCCCGCGAGAAATGCACCCAATGCCATTGACACACCGAATAAAGCCGCCGATCCTGTTGCGATCGCCAGTGCTAAACTGAGGATAGTAAGCGTGAAGAGCTCTCGCGACCGGGTGCGTGCCACAAGGTTCAGAAGCCTCGGAATTGCCTTTCGCCCAACAATAACCACGAGTAGGGTCAATCCCGCAAATTTAACTATTGCCCAAGCAAATGTAATGAACAGGCCCTCCCCGCCTCCCTCGGATTTTCCCCAAATACTGCCCATACCAGGCAGGGCCACTAAGACAAAGACCGTGAAAATGTCCTCCAGGATAAGCCATCCGACTGCGATACGGCCCTGGTTGGTCTGAAGCAGATCGTTGTCAGCGAGGACACGAATTAGGACAACTGTACTAGCCACGGATATTGCGATCCCGAGCACGATGCCTTCTCCCACACCCATACCAAATGAAAGCGCAACTATTGTGCCCAGTGCCGAAGCCACCAAGATCTGACCAATGCATCCTGGTATTGCGATTCTCCTGACGGCAAGGAGGTCATTGAAATTAAAATGTAGTCCAACCCCGAACATTAAGAGAATAACGCCAACCTCGGCAAAGTCATGAGCCATTTTGGGGTCGGCGACAAAACCGGGAGTGCGGGGGCCGAGAGCAATTCCCGCCAGCAAATATCCGATGATCGGCGAAAGGCGGAGCCGCTGAGTAAGAAGGCCCAGCACGAGGGCCAGAACCAAACTCACCGATAAATTGACAAGAAATCCTAATCCGTCTTGCATCTATTCCCCAAGGTAAAATGGTATAAACTCATTTTATGCGATTGCTGTAAAAATGTCAGGCGGATGAGAGAGTTTTTTAATACGCCGGGAGATTGAGCCACCCAGGGGTCGTCGAAGTAGATGCCTCCCGGACCATCCGAACCCGCGAGCATTCCACTGAGAAGAAAAAACAGAAGTGTGGGACCTCCCATTCGGTTTAATGTATTAATAGCGATGATGCTCACCAGCAGGAGAACGGAGGCTACGACGAAAATGTACTCAATGGAAATCACTATTCATCCCTTCCTCAAAATCAATAATAATATTTTTTTATTGAAACATTAAATGATAAAATAGTCAATAAAATGGCCTTGACTCAGGCAGGACATCAGGAAAACACTTCGTAGGAACTGCAGGAACTTTATGGTAATATTATTTTAGAAGTCATCATATTGTTCATCAAAACTGCTTATCATTTTCCTGACTAACCAAAAGGAGAGGCCGTGAAGAAACAGAGAATCAACCAGATCGAAGACTATGAGTCACTGGTTGGAGTGGAACCCTTTCACTGAACAATGTAG
>Ga0100399_1002190_pt1 | contig 14153 bp, 5 predicted proteins | sample CryGeymeta201523_FD_81545 | JGI IMG/M metagenome (GOLD analysis project Ga0100399, IMG submission 81545) | Groundwater microbial communities from Crystal Geyser aquifers in Utah, USA - Crystal Geyser metaG 2015-23 | ecosystem: Environmental > Aquatic > Deep subsurface > Groundwater | place: USA...
AGTGGTTTTCCGCTGGGCTTGTTTCGATTTTCCACGAGCGAAGAATTGGGGCATTCCTTGCTGGCGCTGCCGCCTGCACTGATGCCGCGTGAGTTGGTGGCGGTGGGCAGCGCGCTGGAAGCGGAGCCGCTGCGGACGGCGGCGGTGAGTGAGGCGATGGGCGAGCCGCGTGGACTGCGTGAGTATCGTGCGGGTGATCCGGCAAAGGTGATCGCGTGGCCGGCGAGCGTGAGGTCGCAGGCACGTGGTGGAGGACTGATGGTGCGCGAACTCGATCCTCCAGGGTTTTATCCTCAGAAAGCGGTGATCGTTTTTCATTCGTTTGCGACCGATGGGGCGCTGATCCGACCGGACCGATTCGAGCGTGCGATCTCGCTGTTGTGGGGGGCGATGCGGCATTTTCAAGCGAGTGGCGTGCCGACCGTGCTGATGGCGGATTTTGAAGAATGGGTGCCGCGACGGGTGGCGACGCGGAAGCAGTTGGGGCAGGCGGGTGAGATACTGGCTAAGGCAAGGAGGTCGGCTGGCACGGAAGCGCATGAGCTGTTAGGTCGCTTGGAGGAGCTCGGAAGTGATCAGGCTTTGATCGTCATTTCCGACATGCCGGCGGCTCATTGGAGGGATTACCTTGGGAAAAGGACGCGTCTCGTGTTGGTGGATATCGTTTCCTACGAGCGGAAGCAGCGGGAAAGGAGGAGGCGTGCGTAGTCTGGCGATGATTCTGGCATTGGCGGTGGCCTATGGGCTGCTGCGCGGTCATCCGGAGTCGTGGCCAGCGGTGGTGCGGACATGTGGAGCGGTGCTGGCCTTGGTGGCGGGCGTTGGGCTTTGGGGAAAGCGGCCAAAGGAAAAGGGCTCTCTTGTCGAGAGCTGGAGGAATGCGGAATGGCTGGATTATGTGGCGATTGGTGCGGCGGTGCTGTCGATCGAGTGCCTGTTCGTGGTCTTTTTCTCGACGCTGCCGGCGCCATTGGAATCGGCGGCGGCGAGGATGGAGGAATGGCTGCGACCGGAAAGGGCTGCGGCGCGAAAAGTGGAGACGCAAGGCGAGCGAAACGTGCGTCAGGGGAACTGGTTGTGGAACGACGAGCAGCGCCGTCCATTGCCGAGCCGCACCAATTTCAAGCAAGGAAACCGGCCCGAGATCTTTCTTCAGCCTTCGGGGGAGATTGATGCGGCTCGGATGCTCAACTCACGGCTCTACGTGCAGGCATTTTCGCTCAGCCGATATGATGATGCGGCGTGGATGGCGCTTTCCAGTGAGGCGCGGACCCTGACGGCCGAGGACGATGGTTGGCTGCGTCTGCCGGGTGAGTGGACGGGGGATTCAGTGTCTTGTCGGGTTTATCAAGGGAGTGAAAAGCATGGCCAGAATCCGTTGACGGGTTTGCAGGGGCTGACGGCGGCGCGGGTGAAGAGTGTGGTTTCGCTGGACGCGCGACTGCAGCTGTTGCCCAAGCAGGATGGCGGATTTGAATACGATACGATTTCGAAACCCCGGACGATTGATGATTTGAACGGGCAGGTCGTGGAGCTTCCAGCTGAGATCCCGAAGTCCCTGTTGGCGCTGCCGGATGGAAGTTTGGGGTCGCGGATTTTTCTTCAGGCCGAGGTGGTGGCCGGGAGTGGCGAGGTGATGGATCGTCTCGTTCGGATTCGAAACCATTTGCGCACCACGCTTGAGTATTCGCTCGTCACGGAAAATCCCGACAACCGGGATCCCTTAGAGAACTTCATGTTTTATGAGCAGAAGGGGCACTGCGAACTTTATGCCACGGCAGGGGCTTTGCTGGCGCGTGCGGCGGGGATTCCGGCGAGGATCAGCTACGGCTGGGCCGGTGGAACCTACTATGAAGGCAGTAGATTGTTTGTTTTCCGGGCGCGCGAGGCGCATGCTTGGGCAGAGGTCTGGTTGAAGGACTACGGCTGGGTGGTGCTGGATCCGACGCCGCCCACAGCGCTTGAACGAGCGAATCCCGAGTTGGCGGGTGAGGGGGAAAAACCGCCGGGTTCGGAGGATTTGGAGCCTGAGATGGAAGACAATCTGGCGGCGGAGCGTCCGGTGTGGATGCTCGGGCTGGGGCTTGCGCTGCTATTCGGAGTGGCGGGATTGGTGATGCTTGTTTGGCGTGCGTTAACGAGGGAGAGGTCGTCATCGTGGGGAAGCAAGGAGGCTCGTGTGAAGCGGCGCGGCGACTACTTGGACGCCATTTTCGCGGAGTGTGGCAAGCGGGGCTTGCGACTGGCTCCCGGACGAACACTTCGCGGCCTGATGGCGGAACTCGAAGAGCCACCGGAGTTTGGCGCAGAGCTCGTTCGCTACCATTACGCGGTCACCTACGAAGGGCAGCTTCGGGACGCTACGGCGGAAAAGAAATTCCTGCGGGAGATCGAGAAGTGGAAGCGCTGATTAGCGCCTGATCTGATCGAGGGTCTGCTTTTGGTACTGCTCGTCGCGAAGCTTGCGGAGGTATTCGAGATACTTGCGTTTGGCTTCGAAGTCTGTGCCATCCGGGGCGACGGCCGGCCGGTGCTGACCGTATTTTTTCCAAGGACCGTAGGGCACCTGGGCATCTTCGACGAAGCGCCAGTGACATTGCTCGCCGGACTTCAAGTCGAGGTAATCTCGGATGGATGGAGAAATATCGATGGCGGCACCTTTGTTCGAACGGTTCTTCGGGCGGCTGTTTCCGAAGACATAGTGGTAGTCATCGGTCACCCATGGGCCGCAATCTTCCCACTGGGCGTAGCAGCTTCTGCCACCGTGATAAATCTGAATCCATCTCCCTTTGAGCACGGTTTTACCCGGTTTGGGGTTCATGCGGCGGAACCAGGGGATGACGCGCGAGGCTTCCGGTTTGTGGCGGCCCCATCCGGCGACGTCGTTGTAGGGCAGGGCGATGTAAAAAGGATTGAGCCGCGGAGTGAATTTTTTCGGTCGGAATTCTCCGCTGCGATGATCGGCGATGCGAGCCGCTGGATCAGGATCGTCGTAGCCGCCGTAGTTTTCGCGCCATTGCTGATCCCAAGAAGACTTGTGATTGGGGGTCGGGTTGTTTTGCGTTGGCTGTTCACCGATCCAGAAGACGGTGGCGGTGATGTTTTGCCGCCATGGGTAAAGCTGCGCCGATTGCGGCTGGACCGGGCGCACGGGCTGGATTTGCTGGCGGCTGGTCGGGATGACGACGCGTGGCAGATTCGCTGCGCTGGAAACGGCTTGGGCATGCAGGCAGGGTACCGCTCCGAGAAGGAGGGCCATACTGAGGGCATGAAATGGGTTACGCATGAAGGGGACTGGAGGGAAAAAGCCACAAGTCGGAGCTTTTGGCAGTCAAAAATGTAGGAATCAGCTGAAACGAATAGAATTTGGCCAATTCACAAAGGTTTTTCAGCCTACTTCCGGTAGCTCATCGGGAAGTTCCGGGCTACGGCCATCAAGAAGCCGCCCTGCGTCAGCTCCTTCCCAAGAACTTATCCCTCGGTGGGTTTGGGCTCAAGTTCAGGGAGCGACCGGTTTCATGGCGGTGAGCTTGACGACCACGGGGTTTGGCCAGAGGGAATTGTTGTAGATCCGCTGGGCGAGCATGATGTCGAGGTGCAGACCGTCTGCTTTTTGAGAGAACTTTGGCGATGGATCCGCCTTGGGCGAATATTCAAGAGTTTTGCCGTCGTGCCCGAGCACACTGATTTGAGTGGCTTCGGTGGCTTTGAGCGTTTTGAGGACAAAGCTCTTCCGTTTGCCCCGCGGCCACTCGCCTTGGTTGGTGAGAAATGCATAGACGGTGTCCGTCTGCTCCGCCGAACGGGTGAACCAAACGTCATTTTCTCGGATGACGTGCCAGGGGCGGACCTTGTAAATCGCCTCGCTATTGATGAAGAGCCAGAGCCCGAGTTCTCGGATGATGCGCTGCTGTTCGAATGGGATCACGCCGGATGGTTCGGGGCCGACATTCAGCAGGAGATTGCCTCCCTTCGCGCGGGTTTCGATGAGCATGTGGATCAGGTCGGTTCCCGATTTGTATTTCTCATTGGTGGGCTTGAATTGCCATTGTGTCCCAAGGGTGAAGCAGGCCTCCCAAGGGCCGAGCAGCTCCTTGTCGGGCAGCTTTTGTTCCGGAGTCGCGATGGCACCCCGCGTGACCAGAGTATCCGGCTGCATGTTCCATGCGAGGTCGCGGATCCCGTCTGCCTCGCCGTCGATGAAAAGGTAGTCCACTGCTCCGTAGCGGCTATAGAGTTCCTCGATCTGGGCGAGGTTGTGTTTCATGAGCTCCGGATTCTTGGTCGGGAGAACCCTGGGGTCGCCGCCGGCTCTGTAGCGCGAGATCGGGATGCCTTGTTTGTGCAGCAACCAGAAGTCATCAGGAGAGAAGTAAAATCCCATGCCCAGCCCGGCGGCGCGGAAGGCATCGGCATACATCTTCGTGACATCCTTCTTGTAGGGAGTGTTCGCGATCGAAAAGTCCGTGGTTTTGGTGGGGAACATGCAGAAGCCGCTGTGGTGCTTGTTGGTCAACACGGCGTATTTGAATCCGCACAATTTCGCCAGAGAGGCCCAATCGGTCGGGTCGTATTTGGTGGGGTTGAAGGACTTCGGCAGTTCCTCGAAGAAACGGCGGGCGTAGCCTTCATCCGCGCCGACCAAGCTGTGGCTGATCACCGAGCCGATCTGGGAATCAATCGACCAGTGGATGAACATGCCGAGCGCCTGATCGCGGAATGCTTCCAGTTTTTCGGGCTTGTTGAGGATCTTTCCTTGTGCGGCGGCCTCGTCGGCAGCGTTTTGATTGGCCACGGCATGAGCACGCGGCAGGGGGGCCGACATGCCAATGACAAGAGTGGAAAGGAACCATGCGGTCACGCGGCGGGATCGACGATGGGTCGTTGAGATGGAGACGGACATGGGCAACTTACGTGCGATCACACGGAAAATTTCCAAGTGGGATTTCAAGTTGCTTGGCGGTCCTGCTTTTGTGATCGGAGACTGAAGGGAAAAAGAGTCAGGGGAAAAAGGGTTAGAAGAATCCCGTCCTGGCCCCTTTTTACCGCTGGCCCCTTTTTACCCGGCTAGGCGTAGCTTATGGTCGGCTGGAATCGTCAGAAGCACTCGACTCTTACTCCGGAGGTGGTCAGGTTTCGGGGCGTGGAAGAGATGATCGAATTTGGTGGCGATGTGCATTTTATGAGGCAGGCGCTGCGACAGGCTCAGTTGGCGTATGCGGCGGATGAGGTGCCGGTCGGCTGTGTGATCGTGAAGGACGAGCGGGTGATCGGCCGGGCGTGGAATCAGGTGGAGACGCTGAAGGATGCGACGGCGCATGCGGAGATGCTGGCGCTGACGGCGGCGCAAGGGGCGATCGGGGATTGGCGGCTGGAAGGGTGCACGTTGTATGTGACCAAGGAGCCTTGTCCGATGTGTGCGGGGGCGATTGTGCACTGTAGGCCGGATCGTGTGGTTTTCGGCTGTCCGGATGGGAAGGGTGGCGCGGCGGGAGGATGGATCAATTTGCTCGATTCGAATCCGCCGCTGAACCATCGCTGCGAGGTGGTGCCCGGGGTGATGGAGGGGGAGTGTCTCGCGCTGCTGCAGAGTTTTTTCCGCGAGGCGCGGGCGAAGAAGAAGGCGGACCGCGTGGAACGGGCGGAGCTGGATGAGCCAAGCGATGAGGTCTAAGATGTCAGTGCTGATGGCGCTTGTGGCGCTGATGATTTGCTCTTGCCGGACGATGGAGTTTTATGGCCAGGCGGTTTCGGGGCAGGTCGGGATGCTGGTGAAGCGGCAGTCGATCGAGAAGGTGGCGGCACAGACGGAGGATGAAAAGTTGAGGGCACGTTTGGCGCTGACTCTGAGGATTCTCAAGTTCGCGGAGCGGGAGTTGGAGCTGCCTTCGGGTGGAAGTTATGAACTCTACGCGGATCTGGGTCGCGAGCATCTGGTGTGGGTGGTTTACGCTGCGCCGGTGCTTTCGCTGGAGCCGAGGAGCTGGTGGTATCCGGTGGTCGGGAGGCAGGATTACCGTGGGTATTTTCGGGAGGATCAGGCGCGGGAGGAGGCGGCGGAGCTTGAGCGGGCGGGTGATGAAACATGGGTGAGCGCGGTGGATGCGTTTTCGTCGCTGGGGTGGTTTCGTGATCCGGTGCTAAATACTTTTGCTGGGTATGATGAGGTGGATTACGTGGAGCTGATTTTCCATGAGCTGGCGCATCGGAAGTCCTACGTTCGTGGTAATACGCCGTTCAATGAGGGCCTGGCGGAGGCGGTGGCGAGGGAAGGGGTGCGGCGGTGGTTCCTGATGTCGGGGCGGCCGCAGTTGATGAAGAAGTATGAGGATCGCTTGAGGCGGATCGGGCAGGCGGGGAAGGAGATTGGCGGTGCGATTGAGCGCTTGAAGCGTGTTTATGAAAGTTCGCTTTCTGATGAGGAGAAGCGGGCGGGGAAGGAGAGGGAGCTTGGGCTTTTGAAGAAGGATTTGCGGCGGCTACGTGGCGAGTGGGGTGGTGGGTTGAAGTCGTGGATCGAGGAGCCGGTGAACAACGCGCGTTTGAACTCGTTCATCACGTATGAGGCGGAGGTGCCGAGGTTTGCGGCTTTGATTGAGGAGTGTGGCGGGAATTTTGAGGTGTTTTGGGAGCGGGTGAGGGAGATGGAGAGGTGAAGGGGATGGAAGAGGAGGGAACAACGAAATCGTGCGAAACTTCGCGAAATCTACAGGCATGGGTTTGATGGGGCGTTCTGAATTCAGAAGTGGGAACCACAGAATCCGCGCACGGAAGGTTGGATTTGAGAAAAGTTGTCGGTCACTTGGAGCGCGTCGGAGCTTCACAATGAGCTCATTTTCTGAGGGTTATGTGTATTTCGGTGCGCCAGGCCAATACTGGCTTCTCTAATGGTCTGAAATGTGATCAGCATGTTAAATAAGTGTCCAGCATGTAGCCAAACCGGCGCCGAAAGGAGCAATCCCCAAGGCGAAGCCCGGTATGGCGAAGCTGCGAGCCGTAACGCAATTGAACTCGATTCGGCCTCGTTACACAAAATGGGAGTGGCCAATCTTCCGGATTGGACGAAGCCTACCAGCGTCGGTGAAGCGGCACTTGAATGCAGCCGACGGGCTCCCCGAAGTGACTGGAAACAGCGCGTAGGGAAAGAGAAGTCGAGTAATCTGGGAATGCGAGTGCAGCGGACATAGAGTCCCCGGAGGGGAGCCTCGCGAGGGGTGAGAGCGCAGCGAATCAAATCCGGCGTGGGCAGCGAAGCCCCGTCGGAAGTCGGACGGACCCATAGTAGCGAGGAAAGGCCTAACCAGCCCGGAGCGAAGGGGGCCCGACTGTAAGCGCGAAAGGATTGAAGCCATATGCAACCGCTTGACCCACAAGTCCATTGCGGAGAAGGTCGGGGGTGTTATTTGCCCCGGTGGATTGCCGCCAACACAAATTTTGATATGCGGTAATCAGTGTTGAGCTCAAGCACGCATGATTCGTTTTTGCCATTTCTTCACGGTTGAAACACTTGGAACCGTCCAAACATCTTGGCGTTGACTCCCTTTGGTATCGTTACTGTCACGATTTGGACGCCATTGCCATCGGCGGTACCAATTGCCACTTGCGCCCCCTTGATTCCCGTTATGTTCACGCTCGCCCAATTGTCCATGTCCGTGCTGTATTGGAATATTTGCGTCGTGTCTTGCCCGGAGGTTTCGCGACGGCGGAATGTGAAGACAAAATTGGCACTGTCTTCAATCAAAACCGGAAGAATCTCCGTGGATGAAACACCAGGATTTCCGTTGAGCACATATTCCAGCAGGTTTGGAATTCCGTCATGGTCAGAGTCTCCTTGGGGTGTCGAATCAGATAAATTGGTATAATGGGCGATCCACGCGGAGAAGCCGCTGTTCGCCTCGGTTACTTGGACTGACGCCACGGCACCGGAATACCAGTCTGCACTTGTTTGCAGCTCAAAAACCGATGATTGAGAGACGCTGGGGGCAATAACTTGCCTATCCATGAAGCTGCTTCCCGCTGGAATCACAATGGTGGTTGGAAGCCCAAACGCGGTTACCCCAGCCCCACTAAGGGTCATGGTAAGAGCATTGCTTCTGTCTCCATTTCTCGAAAACCTGATGCTCGTTACTTGTCCCGAAACCAATTCGGACTTGCCAAACGTCACAGCAAGTTTGGCAGAATTGGCGTCTCGGATTAACATCGATAGGGTGGCACTCGATTGGAACTCGGAAACAATTGTCACCGCCGCCGTCGAATCACCCTGCGCATTCAGATCGGTTACCGCATTGAAACGCACGAGGCGGACTGCTTCCCCAGCCGCAAATGTGATCGTTGAAGGCAGCGTTACCCGTGGGTCACTGCAACTGAGGGTCAGAACATGTTCAAAACTTGGGTCACCAAGACGCGTTAACATGAGAGTCCCAGATTCCCCTTCGTAGAAGACTCCCGAATCCAAGGCCGCCGCCCACATGCCATCCGTGGACACTGACTTCCAGCCTTCCTTCACCACCCGCACCAGGCGGAAACCCAAGTGGGACGAGGCTGTATCTGCGGCAAGGTATTCCACCCGTGAGGACGGATCCCTCTGTCCCGAATACCAATTACCGGCTCCGCCACGCACCACCATCAAACCCGGATTGCCAATGGCTTCTGATTTCGTCCATTCGGCAACCGAGGAAACCACTCCACCAAGGCCCCAGCGCATGGTGGATTCATCCAACATCGAGTCGCCAACACCCTTTTGATTTGCGAGTTGCAGACTCGCCAACGCGTTCGATACCCCTACAAATCCTGTTGCTGTCGCGCTTTCCCATTCCCATTCGGAGGGCAGGCGGAACGACCATTCAGCAGATGAAGCGGTCAGCCATAGACCAAATGCATCAGCCCCAAACCAGGACACCAATGTGACAGGTTGCCCCGCCTTTCCTGCAACTGGGCGGAACAAAACACCATCCCTAGCAATGCCATTGTTTCCGGCCAGCATCAGCAGACGATTTCCATGATGATACGCCGGGCTGTTGGAAACTACCCAGTCACCACTAATAGTCACTTGCCCAGCACCCGACAGTGCATTCAAAAATGCGCAATAGTCGGCATTTGAAACCTCGACATTCCCGATAGCGAATTCCGCCGTTGGCGATACAAATCCTCTCACCAGACTTTCAGAGGGGGACGCCAGGTTCAGACTTGATCCATTGACGGATCGACCTAGCGCGATTTGGGTGGAATCTCGTTTCACTATCCGGAATCCGACCTCGCTACTAACGAAAGACTGCCGCCCATAGAACAGCCTGAAAGCCGCCGCAGCCGACTCGACTGGCTGACGGAAACTCCCCCCCCGGATGTTTTTCCATGCACCATGGCCAGCACGATGATCGGACAAGGTCCATTCCCATGCGTTCCCGATCAGATCATTGATGCCATTTATGGGAGAGAACGTGCCAATCGGAGCCATCTGGTTCGGGGAGAATCCCGGCTCGGAACCTGAAAGATTGGCAAATGCCGATGACTGGCTCCCGCTGCTACCCCATGAGTAGGGATTTCCGTCACGTCCGCCCGAGAGATATTCGAACTCCCATTCGCTTGGCAGTCCGTAGTCACCGTCCTGAAGACGATCTTCCATCCACTCCGCAAACTGGGTGGCCCCATCGTGCGTCACACAAACCACCGGCAGCGCGTCCGATCCCGACTTCGGCGAGAAGGCGCTTCCATCGAAAGCGATGGTTGCCCCCGGCCAACCGAGATCCAGTAGCACCTGTCCTTCGCGGTTGAATCGTCGCGCAAGATCTGTGAATTGGAACCCGGAGAACGAGGTGGTGGAATCGCTCGCGTACAGGCCAGCGATTGCCGGAACACCCACAGCGCTGTCAAACTCGATTGCCTTTACTTCAAGTGTTCCAGTGCCAGCGTCTTTCCACTCTCCATCGAGGTCCAAGAACTCGGCGATCACCACGACTCCCCGTCGCGAGATTCTCAATGTCCAACTGCTTCGCGACGACGTGCCAAGCACGGTGTCATTCAGTCTAAGCCGTCCATCCGCAGATACGGAAACTTCGACATAGCGACTGTCGGTTCTCAACCCTTGGCGAATCATGAGTCCGGATTTCCCGCTTGTCGGACGAGCAACCGTCGCCTTGATGTCAAAATCGCCCCCGCGCTCTGCAAACCACAGGTTCCCAGCTTGCGGATCGACGGCCAGTGAGCCGTCAGAAACGAGATGCGAGGCAAATCCATTTGCAGTCACGGCCGACGCACCAATCATACCCTTGGTCAAAACAACAGGTTCCCCGCCATCCGGATTCAAGTGACGGATGTAGGAACCAGCCAGTTGCCCGAGTTCCTGCTCCGAAGAATCCGTCAAGCGGACGTTCATCGAATCCTCGGGCAAAGTTGGTGTATATTGAATCCGGAGCGTTCCCCAGCCCATGTGCCCGGTAAGAGGAATCCAGGTTGGTAGGGCAACGGATTCCGTCAGAATTTGGCCATCCCACCAAACCTGAACCGAACCGGACCCCAGTAAGTTCAATCCCCCATTCACGGAGACAGCTTCTCGATAAATTTCTCCCTCCAATAGACAGGTTTGTGCATTCGCATGGGCGCTTGGCTTACGAATCGGAGCACCATCAAGATCAAGGATTGATTCTTTTGTGAGAGCCACACCGGAGGCGTCACGCCACGAGAGGAACAGGCCGGGGGAATGACGAACCAATTCCCGTCTTGCCAGAACCCGTGTGCCATCCAGACGGATCGAGCGCTCGGCAAGTGCCCGATTCAACTCGGAAACCATCTCCCCGGTTGAAGTCTCATTCTTCGCAATCTTGAAGGCTGGAATTTGAGATTCAAATCCATCGATTCCATCGTTAGGAGACGAAGCAATCACTCCCGCAGGAACGTCAACAAGTGTGGGAGCGGTCAAAGTGGAACGGAATACGGCGGCGGCATCGCAAGGAGCCCTCAAATCAACATCCAGTTTTGCCGGTGCGCCATCAAGATCCGCAAGCCATCTGGCAAACACTGCTCCCGCAGCGGGACTAGCTTCGATCGACACGATTCCCTCATCAAACCAGAATCCTTCCGCATTTACCCTAGGCCCGGTGACTATGATGGAACCGAGGGAGGATTGATTGACCCTTTGCTCGACCCAGTGCTGTCTCACTCCAGACCATCGGACTTCGCTATCGGCATGGATTGTGAAAGTCGCAGTGGGTCCCGTGCCTCCCTGAATCGCGCTGCCAGCACCGGACCAGCCAGTCACTACAAAGCGTGACCCGACCGCCACATCCAGGAATTGAGGACTACTCAATGATACGCTGCCACCGTCCTCGAAAACGCCTGCCAGCGTTCTTTTACCGGATACAGGATCAACCTCCCAGACGCGGTGCTCCGTGAAGATGGCACGCACGGTCTTCGGCGCATCCATGAGTATCGTCGCACTCGTCCCGCTGCCAGACGCAGCGACTTCCCATCGGACAAAGCGGTGGCCTGGCGTTGGGACAGCCGTAAGGGTCTCCGATTCGCCTTCTGCAATCCAACCGTCATTGCCAAATACCTGTCCCTCACCGATAGCCTCGACCGTCAATGCGTGTTCTTTCCTCCAGATCCAATCGACTTCCGAGGTCTTGGCCAATGCGGTGAACGAAACCTGGTTGCCATTGCCGGTGGTAGGCGCGCTGCCTGTGCCACTCCATCCCACACAATGCTGCCGGGTTCCGGTTGTGACTGACACCGACTCAGGAACCGAAAGCGTCACCAACTCCAATGGAACGAACACTCCATACCCGGCGTTGAAGTCAGGGAACCATTCCCAGTTCCCGCTCCCTGTCACGGGTGCAAATGCGGAGCGGGAAACCACTTCACAATCCCGTCCCCAAATCCAAGTGAGGTCGGATGCCCCATTCATCACAAAGCTTACGCTGTTCTCTTCGCCATAGGAAGGAACACTGCCCTGCCCAATGAAACCGAAATTGGCGTAAACGAGTTCATTCACCCAGTAGAGCTGCGGCACATGAAGAAATATCGTTGAGCCGACCAGTTGCCAGCTATCATAATTCAGGAACGGAATGCCGATGTTGGACTCAACATGGAGATTCGCCAAATTCAGGGATCCGTCCGGAGCGGCAACCGTGATTCCCCACCGCCGTGTTTCTCCCCATTCATCGTCCTGATTCTTGAAGCGGACATGAAGATTGTGATCACCCGTGTCGAGCGGGGCGGTCTGGACGGGCTGTGAATCGACAAACCCGATCTCCGTCTCAGCGGTAACCAGTGCAAGTGGTAAACCGTTGCCGAATCCGGAACTACCCGTGCCATTCCAGATGTATTCGGCATCCACCACCTCCACCTTGGGGGCTGTAGCCGGTTCGAAGTCCTCAAAAACATAAAAGCTCAGGAGCTTGGCATCGCCCCACGTTCCGTCTGCCATACGGGCCCGCAGACCAATGTGATGCAGTCCCACCGCGAGATGTGAAGTATCCAGATCGAACTGGATTTGTGTCAGTGTCGAATCAAGGCCGCGGCGATCCATCGGCAAACGCGCCGCATTCCCTGGTCCGGGATCGGAATCAATGAAGTATTCAGACCAGACAATCGCAGACTCCGGCCATTCAACACCGTCATTATCCTCAAAAACCAAATCCTGCTGCGTTCCAGCACCCTGCCCGGGATCCGAGTCTTCAAACCTTCCGCCCCAGCCCGGAACAGCGCCTGGAGTTCCAGCTACCGGATTGAATCCAGGCCAACGGGAATAAGCAAGGTCCCCATCGGGACGCGTCAGTGCAATGCCGTCACTCGGAGCATCATCATAAACATGGACATCCAGCCAACGTGTCGTGGACCATTGGCCCGCGACTGTACGGAACCGGAGACCGATCCGGTGCCAGCCTGAATTGAGTGCCGAGATGACGGGGGTCAGGCGGGCAAACGTCGCGGTATCATTGAACGGTTCATTGTTCGAAGCGGGCACCGGTGTCCCCGATCCGGGAGCTGGCTCCGTATCAAAGAAGTATTCCGCCAAGGCGATCTTATGCCCGTCCGGGGATGCATCTCCCAAGGTAAGTTGGACGGAAGAACGGATCTTTTCCTTGCCATCAGTAACCTCCAGTAGGATTGGAACCGCTTCTTCGTTTTGCACCGGGTCCACCATCAAACGGCCCGTCCGCTGACCGTCCATGAGGATTTGCACCCCGGCAACGGGGAACACAAGTGACACTCTTAACGAATCGGCATCGTCATTGTCAGTCAAGGTGAAGGGAAGCCGCACCGGAGAAGAGAAGCGGGCCAAGTGGAGTTGCGCAGGCAACCCCGCAATTCCGGGCGTTCCATTGATGCTCCTGACGCGCACCGGTATCTCTCTGGTCACGGTGGACAATCCGTCAGTAGCCACCACCGTAACGATCCCGTCACTTGGGGCTTCTGCGGGTATCGTTACACGAATCGCTGTCTTGCCATCATGCCGCCATGTGAACCACGAGGCAGAACCAGACACCTCAATACGGGGATTTTGACCACGGTCTGAATCAGTGACAGTAAAGGCCATCTCATACGGCCCACCGCCGACATCGAATTCCTGAAGGCCTTCAGGACCTGCGATCACCGGAGGCGTATTGATCACCGAGAACTCAATCACCCCGGTGCTCCAGAGCGTGCCATCGCTCACCCGGATCGTAAAAGGCGTCGCGACGAATGGTGAGGAAGTATTGATGACAAGCTCGGCGCTTCGACCGTTGACAGGCACAATGCTGACCAAGCCATTCGCGGGTTCCACCGTCCAATCCAAGGTATCCGCCGCATTCCGATCTTCCGCTGTGACCATTACTCTCGCAAAGGAACTTCCTGCCACAAACTGCATACTGGGAGCAGGCAGAAGGAGCCGTGGTGCGGATGGAGCCTCACTCACGGCAATGTTGCGGGTCAGGGTGTTCACCCCGTCGGTGTAGGAAACGGGGATGATTCCCGAAGCGGCGAATCCAGTCCGGTCGATTTCGAGAATGGCCGATGTTCCGCTTTGACTCACAATTCTTGCCCACGAAGAAACGGATCCTCCGACAGACCAATTCGAAGTCCCGGCAATTGCGCCGCCCTTTGCTTCCAATGCCACCCTGATGCTCGTGCGATTGTCATCAAAGGCAATGGTTTCCGGGAAATCAACGAACTCA
>Ga0100399_1002202_pt1 | contig 14106 bp, 8 predicted proteins | sample CryGeymeta201523_FD_81545 | JGI IMG/M metagenome (GOLD analysis project Ga0100399, IMG submission 81545) | Groundwater microbial communities from Crystal Geyser aquifers in Utah, USA - Crystal Geyser metaG 2015-23 | ecosystem: Environmental > Aquatic > Deep subsurface > Groundwater | place: USA...
GAAGGCAACACAACCGAACTAACCATTCGCACGCTTGGATTAATGACCAAGCCAGAAGAATTTAACAGCCTGATATTAAAACAAACAGGCGATCAGTTAATCCGCGTTCGCGATATTGGCCGGGCCGAAATTGGCCCTGAAGATATCAGGGGAATTATGAAAATGAACGGAATACCCATGGTTGGGACAGTAATAGTTCCTCAGCCCGGCGCTAACCATATTGAAATTGCCGACGCTGTTTACGAAAGGATCGATTACATAAAAAAAGACCTTCCTGAAGATGTCCAGGTTGAAATCGGATTTGATAATACTGACTACATCCGCACTTCCATCGACGAGGTTATGAACACCATTTACCTTGCATTTTTTCTGGTAGTAGTTATCATATTTGTTTTTTTACGCGACTGGCGAACCACTTTACTTCCCATACTGGTTATTCCGGTTTCGCTGGTTGGTTCGTTTTTCATCATGTACATGGCAGGATTTACCATTAATGTGCTCACACTTCTGGCCATCGTTCTGTCTATTGGACTAGTAGTTGACGATGCAATTGTGATGATGGAAAATATTTATGTAAAAATAGAGCAGGGAATGACCCCGCTCGAAGCCGGGATTAAAGGAGCGAACGAAATATTTTTTGCCATTATTGCCACAACAATTACATTAATTGCGGTATTCTTCCCCATTGTTTTTCTCGAAGGTATGACAGGAAGGCTTTTTCGCGAATTTAGTATTGTAATTGCAGGCGCTGTTGCCATTTCATCGTTTGTGGCTTTAACCCTGACACCGATGCTTTCGACCAAAATTTTGAAAACACGGCACAAACGAAGCAAAGCCTATAATTTTACAGAGAAATTTTTTATTTGGCTAAACAACGCCTATCAACGTTCACTGGAATCGGTATTGAAAAGAAAATACATTGCCATTGTAATTATTTTGGGCTCTTTTGTGCTTATATTCTTTTTATGGAAAAATATCCCTGCTGAAATGGCGCCGTTAGAAGATCGATCACAGTTAAATATCCGAACAACAATGCCTGAAGGTTCGACCTACGAATTTAATGAAGGCTATATAGAAGAAATTGTAGCGATGGTGGAAAAAACAGTGCCTGAGCGTGATAAGGTAACAGCAATGGTACGAGGAAGTTTTGCATTTGTTCGGGTTGTACTTGTTCCTCCTTCGCAAAGAAAACGTTCGCAGCAGGAAATTGCAAACCAGGTTACGGCCGAATTAAGAAAAATGACCAAAGCGAGAGCAAATGTAATTCAGCAATCAACTTTTGGCGGAAGACGAGCCGGGCAACCTATTCAATATGTTTTGCAAGCTACGAATATTAGTAAACTTCGCGAAATTATTCCGGCTTTTATGGCCGAAGTGCAAGATAACCCCACTTTCGAAATGGCCGATATCAATCTGAAGTTTACCAAACCTGAACTGCAGATTGTAATCAACCGCGACAAAGCCAACCTGCTGGGCGTTTCAACCCAGAATATTGGTCAAACCCTGCAACTTGCACTCAGCGGACAACGTTTTGGATACTTTATTATGAATGGCAAACAATACCAGATTTTGGGGGAACTGGCCCGCCAGGACCGCAATAAACCCCTCGACCTGAAATCGTTGTACGTGAGAAACAGCGCGGGACAAATGGTTCAGCTCGACAATTTTGTTGAATTGGTTGAAGCAACTGCCCCGCCTCAACTTTATCGTTACAACCGTTTTGTTGCTGCCACTGTTTCTGCGGGTCTTGCGCAGGGTAAAACCATTAGCCAGGGATTAGAGGAAATGGATGAAATTGCCGAAAAGGTTTTGGACGATACTTTTCGTACAGCGCTGGCCGGCGATTCTAAAGATTTTATGGAAAGTTCTTCGAGCCTGATGTTTGCATTTGTTTTGGCAATTGTATTGATTTTCCTGGTACTCTCAGCCCAGTTCGAAAGTTTTAAAGACCCGCTGATTGTAATGATGACCGTCCCTTTGGCGCTTACCGGTGCATTAGTTTTTATGTGGTATTTTAATATTACGATGAACATCTTCAGCCAGATTGGTATAATCATGTTAATTGGGCTGGTTTCGAAAAACGGTATTCTGATTGTTGAATTTGCCAACCAGCGAAAAAATGCCGGAATGAGCAAGTTTGATGCTATTAAATTTGCCTCGGCAGCCCGTTTCAGGCCCATTTTAATGACCAGCTTATCGACCATACTCGGAATTTTACCACTGGCCATCGGTTGGGGGGAAGGTGCCCAAAGCCGCGTTGCAATGGGTATAGCAGTTGTGGGCGGATTGACAATTTCCACTTTCCTTACACTTTATGTTGTTCCGGGTATTTATCTATTAATATCAAGCGAAACAAAAATCAAAACTGATGAATTAACCCGATCTGAAAAAATTGAATCTTATGAAAACTAACAGGATTTTTATTGCCGTTTTGTTCATCCTGATTACTTTTCAAAATATCAGTTCTCAGGAAGTTTACGATTTGAGCCGTTGCGTTCTTACCGGCCTCGAACGCAATTTTTCGCTTCAGATTTCACGCAACCGCGAACAGGTTTCCTCTAATAATTTCACCAAAGGAAATGCGGGTTATCTACCTTATGTTACAACTTCAAACCGATATGGAGGCAACATAACAACTACAACCCAGTCGCTTCGAGAGGGTGGCGAAAATGTAAACAAAGGCATTTACAATACTGCGGGGGTAGCCAATGTAAACTTAGACATGACTATCTTCAGGGGATTTAATGTTCAATCAACCTATCAGAAATTAAATGAACTGAAACAAATTGGTGAACTGAATACGCAGATGAATGTTGAAAACCTGGTTTCCAGAATCATTTCGGAGTATTATTTATATATTCAGCAATTAAACCTTTATAAAAACCTGGCTTATGCCATTGAACTCTCGCGCGAGCGCGTGCGAATTGACGAACAGCGTTACCTGCTCGGTTCTTCTTCAAAACTGGAACTGTTACAATCGATGGTTTACCTGAATGCTGACAGTTCGAGATATGCAAAACAGGATGAAATTCTGAAAGCATCGCAGATGAGGTTAAAAACTTTAATGTCGGTTGAAAATCTGGAAGAAAACATCGCATTAAAAGACACCGCTTTTCAAATTAATGCAGGTTTAAATTATCAGGAGCTACTTGACCTCACACTTCAAATGAATACCAGTTTACTGATTGCATCGAAAAATGAGGTTATTTCCGAAATCGACTACAAAATAATTGCTTCCCGTTCTTACCCGTATTTAAATTTTAACACCGGTTATTCATTGGGCTACAACACCTTCGAAACCGGAACTTATGATAAACAAAAAAACCAGGGAATGAATTACGGCCTGACCTTGGGAATGGACATTTTTGATGGTTATACGCGAAGGCTTGAAAAAACAAATGCAAGAATTGGTATTGAAACCCAAAAAATGCAGTACCAGGAGGTAGAACAGGAAATAAAAGCCGACCTGATTACCATATTTTATGCTTACGAAAACAACCTGAAACTTTTAAAGCTCGAAGAGCAAAACCTTGAAGTTGCCAGCGAGAACCTCGGAATTGCGCTCGAAAGATACAAACTCGGCAATCTTTCAGGACTTGAATTGCGCGAAGTTCAAAAAAGCCTGCTTGATGCCGAAGAACGACTGATTTCAGTTCAATATTTAACAAAACTGGCTGAAATTTCATTGCTGAAAATCTCAGGTCAAATAATGGATTATGTGTAAAAAATGTGGAACACGAAGTTGAAATTCTTGAAAACGCGGTTGTTCTTGAACTGTTTTCCCCAATCCACCCCGATTATCTTCCTTAACATTGGCAGGAATAGTTAAAGATTTCATGCCATTGCATGAAAGAAATACTAACTTTGCCGGTCGTTTGCAAAATACCTTTTTAAATGCAAGTATTTGAATTTGATACAGTTGTAATTGGCAGTGGGCTGGCGGGGCTTTCTGCGGCATTTCATTCAGCAAAATATGGGAAAGTTGCTGTTGTTACAAAATCTCAACTCGATATCAGTAATTCGTATTATGCGCAGGGTGGCATTGCCGCAGTTATTGATAAAAACGATTCGCCAAAAGAACATTTGCGCGACACAAATATTGCAGGACGAGGCCTTTGTGATATTGACGCTGTTGAAGTACTTGTAACTGAAGGCCCGCAGAGAGTTTTGGAATTGATTGAACTGGGCATGGAATTCGACAAAAAAGATGGCGAATTGGTGCTTGGTCTCGAGGGTGGACACAGCCAGCGCCGCATTCTTCATGCAGGAGGAGATGCCACCGGAAAAATGGTTACCAGCTTTAAACTGAAAAAAGTTTTAGAACTGTCGGCAGTAACGCCATTCGAAAATGTGACAGCCATAAAATTGATTCGACAAAAAAACTGTATCGCCGGTTTGCATGCTTATGATTTCGTAACGCGCAAAAACATCATTTTCAAAACAAAAGCGATAATCGTGGCTACCGGAGGCTTATCGCGGGTGTTTCTTCGTTCAACCAATCCATATACTGCAACTGGTGATGGAATTGCAATGGCTTATGAAGCCGGGGCCAAAATAGCCGACCTTGAATTTATTCAGTTTCACCCAACTGCTTTGTTTATTCCCGGCAAGGAAGCATACCTGATCAGCGAGGCGGTTCGTGGCGAGGGCGCCTGGTTGCTCAACGAAAAAGACAAACGGTTTATGAAAAACATTCATCCGCTTGCCGAGCTTGCCCCCCGCGATGTTGTGGCTTTCAACATTTACAAACAGTTGCAGCAGCCGGGTACCAACCACATTTACCTTTCGCTCAAACACCTCGATAAAAACGAAATTATAAACCGCTTCCATAACATTTATTTGCATCTGAAAGAATTTGGGTTCGACTTATCTGCCGACCTAATACCAGTGGCGCCTGCAGCGCATTACATGGTTGGAGGAATAAGGACTAATCTCGATGCCGAAACCAATATTTCGGGGCTGTTTGCATGTGGCGAAGTAGCTTCAACCGGAGTAATGGGCGCCAACCGGCTGGCAAGTAATTCACTGCTCGAATGTTTGGTTTTTGGTAAACGTGCCAGTGAAAAAGCCGCCAAACTGGTAAAGCCCGATTGCCAAATAGAGGAAGTTGAACCGATTCATATCGACATTAAAAATGAGCCGTTGTATCTTGAAATGCAAAACGAAATTGCCAGATTGATGTCGGAAAACCTCGGTATTGTGCGAAATGCAGAGGGAATTGGCAAAGCAGTCGCGAGGCTTTCAGAAATTGAATCAAAATTCGCGGACTATCAGGATGAATACAACCTGTTCAAGATTAAAAACACTGCAACCGTTTGTAAGCTGATTGCGCAAGCTGCTTTGGTGCGTAAAGAAAGCAGAGGTGGGCACATTCGCGAAGATTTTCAAAAGGAGGATACTGATTTTGAAACCCACATCATACAACAAAAAGATAAAAATATACAATTTGAAGCTGTAAGAAAATAAAAACATGGATAGCAAAGTATTAAAATCGGCAGAAGTTTTATTTGATTTGGCGTATGCCGAAGATATTGGCGATGGCGATATTACCACAAATAACCTGATTCCCCCGGGCGAAAATAAAACCGCAATTTTAGTGGTAAAAGAAGAAGGTGTAGTAGCCGGATTGCCCGTTGCTGAAATGGTTTTCAAAAAATTTGATAATAATGTGATTTGGAATGAATTAAAGTCCGACGGAAGCCATGTTTTTCCCGGAGATATTCTGGCTGAATTTAAAGGCGATTATCGGGCTCTTTTAACCGGAGAAAGAAAAGCACTTAATTTTTTACAGCGTTTGTCGGGAATTGCCACTTATGCCAACCTTTGTATGCAGGAAATTGAAGGATTGGATGTTGAAATTCTGGATACCCGTAAAACTTTGCCTGGGTACAGACATCTCGATAAATATGCAGTCAGGATGGGTGGGGCTTCGAACCACCGATTTGGATTGTACGATATGGTAATGATAAAAGACAACCACATACACGTTGCCGGAGGAATAAAACCTGCTGTTGAAGCCATTCGGAAGAAAATTCCAAAAAGCATTAAAATCGAGGTCGAAACAGCAAACCTGGAACAGGTCCAGGAAGCAATTGACGCCGGGGTAGATATTATAATGCTCGACAATATGAGTTCGGCCATGATGATTGAAGCCGTTGCAATGATTAACAAACGCGCAAAAATTGAGGCATCAGGAAATATGACACTGAAAAGGATCAGAAAAGTTGCTTCAACAGGCGTTAATTATATTTCAATTGGCGCTTTAACCCATTCGGTAAAAGCCCTCGATATCAGCCAAAGAATTATCGATTAAAATGAACCTGGTAATTGACATTGGAAATACACGGACTAAGTTTTCTGTTTTCAATCGGGGCGAAGTGCTGATAACCGTGCCGGTCGATGAATTTCTGCCTGAACATATTGAAGTGCTTCAAAACGAACATCCCGGTTTGCAAAAAGTGATACTTTCGACAGTAAAAGATTACTCGATGAAACTGAAAACTGCCCTTCAAAATAAATTTGAATATTTTATCGAGTTGGGTGCAAATACCCCTCTCCCCATCGAAAACTGCTATAAAACGCCGGAAACTCTTGGAAAAGACAGAATTGCTGCTGCAGTTGGCGGTTTCGATTTGTACCCGAATACCAATTTATTAATTATTGATGCCGGAACCGCCATAACTTATGATATTGTAAACGACAAACACCAATACCTTGGAGGAAATATTTCCCCGGGAATTGAGATGCGATTTAAGGCACTTCACCAGTTTACCGAAAAATTACCTATGATTAAACAACAGAATTTCAGTAAATTATATGGCACGTCAACCGAGGAAGCCATGAGAGCCGGGGTTCAAAATGGCGTTGTTTTTGAAATTGACAGGGCCATCGATACTTTTAAGGAATTTTATCAAAATTTAAAAGTTATTATTACTGGTGGAGATGCTGAATTTTTTGATAAGAAATTAAAAAACTCTTTCTTTGTGAACTTTAATTTAACAGCCTTGGGCTTAAACCGCATATTGGAATATAATGGGGAGATACAATAAAAGATTTATTTTGGTCGCATTGGTAATGTTTCCGGCATTATTATTCGCACAATTTAATAACAATACATCATCGCCTTATTCCCGATATGGTTTAGGCGAATTACATCCATACAGTTTTGGCCGTTCTACAGCAATGGGAGGCGCCTCAATAGCAAGCAGAAACCATGAACAGATTAACCTGGGAAACCCGGCTTCGTTCGATGCGGTTGATTCGCTTGGGTTCATGTTCGAATTTGCAGTAAATGCCAAAGCAGTTCAATTTGTTGATAATATTGGGAAAGTTGTAGCGAACGACATTAATTTCCAGTACTTTGCAATGAACTTTCAGATTAACAACCGACTGGGAACAAGCTTGGGTCTGGTCCCATTTTCTGATGTTGGTTACAATGTGGTAATTGATCAGGATATCGAAAATACAGGAGCTGTAAGGACCAATTATTACGGTGCTGGTACCATTTCGAATGTTTTTATTGGTGCTGCATTTCAGCCCTTTAAGTTTCTTTCGGTTGGTGCAAACTTAAATTATTATTTTGGAATGTTAAACCGAAATGCTGAAATTGTATTTTCCGGAGCGTCCGACTTTTACAATATGCAACAGTATAAAAGCTTAAGAATAAGCGACTTTAGTTTCGATTATGGTTTGCAGGCAACCATTCCGTTAAAAGAAAAAGAAAAAATAATACTTGGGGCTGTGTTTGAAAATAATCCAAAATACAACACATTTTTTTCAGATATAACCCAGAAAAATCTTGCCTCGGGCAGTGGTTCCAATGCAGTGGTGGATCAGGATACGTTATACTTTTCAGAAGAAACAAAAGGAGTAATTGAATTCCCTTTTACTTATGGTTTTGGAATTTCTTACGTCAAAGAAAATAAACTGGAGATAAATGCCGATTACTACCATCAGTCGTGGGGTGAGGCCAAATTTCTTGGAACAAAAAGTAATTTTTTAACAGATTTAAATAAATTTGCACTTGGTGCCGAATGGATACCCGACAAGTTTTCCATTAAAAGTTATACCAGCAGAATAGCTTATCGGGCCGGATTAAGGTACGAACATACTTATTTGATATTTAACAACCGGCAGATAAATGATTTTGGCATAACATTTGGAGTTGGCTTACCAGTATATCGTTCAAAATCAACAATAAATGTTGCAGCAGAAGTTGGCAGAAAAGGAACCCAAGAAGACAACCTGGTACAGGAGAATTATTTCAGGCTAAACCTGATGGTTAACTTATATGATTTATGGTTTATAAAGAGACGATTTGATTAAAAATTTACAACAAAATACAATCATTATGAAAGCTTTAACACGGATAACATTTTTATTTGCCTTAATTGTTTTTGCGGGCTTTTACGGAGCAATTGCCCAAAGAGTTTTAAAAGGCACTGTTTACATGGACGGAGAACCTGCTGCCGGCATAACTGTTGAAGCCCATAGAGGAAGTCAGATGATGACCAGTTTCGACGGTAAATTCGAGGTAACTGCTGATCCAAAATCAAAATACATCAAATTTACGCTGATGGCCACCAGCGAATCTAAAAGGCTTGATTTGAATGAAAACTCACCAGGTGAAATTGATTTTGCGTTTACAGGTGTTTTGCCAGGCGAGGGTAGCGATGAAGCAGAAATTGCAAGCGGCGATATTGTTTTAAAAACGGCCGAAGAACTTCTTTCAGCGCAGGACAAAGATTTTATGACCGAATACTCACTTTATAACGAATTTTACAAACAGGGCGATTATGCTTCTGCTCTTCCTCACTGGAAACACATTTATAATAAGTATCCAAAATCAACATCCAACATTTATATTCATGGAGCAAAGATTTTTGAAAATCAGATTGAAAATGCAAAAACCGATACAGAGAAAGATAAACATCTCAACGAATACATAAGATTATATGACCAACGGATGAAACATTTTGGAGGGGAAGGTTTTGTAAATGGTCGCAAAGGAATTACCTGGTTGAAATATAAACTCGACGAAAACAGAGTAGACCAAATTGAAGGCGATGCCTTGAAAGAAGTAATGATGAAAGGTTACGAATGGCTGAACCTTTCTGTTGACACTGAAAAATCAGAAGCTGAGTTACCTGTGTTTTTACTGCTTATGCAAACAACGCGGTCGCTTTTTAAATTAGATGCGCTACCAAAAGAAACTGTGGTAAAAAATTACGACAAATGCAACACTTATCTGAATGAAATTATTGCCAAAAACACTGATAAAGAAAAAACAGCAGATGCCACGGAAATTCAAACTTATATAGAAAGTTTGTTCAGCACTTCGGGAGCAGCAGATTGCGAAACGTTAGTGAACATTTTCACTCCTCAATTTGAGGCAAAAAATAGTGATATTGAATTTATTAAATCAATGCTACGTCGTTTGCGGCAGGCAAAATGCGACGATAGCGAACTGGTTGAAAAAGCAACCATCCAGTTGTATGAACTCGAACCATCTGCCGAAGCAGCGTTCAACATGGCGCGTGGCTATGTTAAGAAAGACAATATGGATTTGGCAAAAAAATATTATGAACAGGCTATTAGTCAGGAAACCGATAAAAAACTACTCGCCGGTTATTATTACGAAAGGGGCCTTTTGTTGTACATCAAAGAAAGTGCGTATCAGGAAGCCAGGGAAATGGCCCGCAAGGCAATCGCGAACGATCCTGATTTATGCGATGCCTACATGTTGATTGGTGATATTTACGTGGCCTCAAGCCGTTCATTTAGTGGTACCAATCTTGAAAAATCAGCAATTTTTTGGGTAGCTGTGGATTATTATAACAAAGCCCGCAGGGGTAGCGACTGTGCTGCTGAAGCGGCAAATAAAGCAGCCGATTACAAAAAATATTTTCCAAACAAGGAAGATGCCTTTATGGAAGGCTTACAGGCCGGGCAAAGTTACAAAGTTGAAGGATGGATAAATGAAACAACAACGGTCAGGTTCTAATACCGGCAAATACATAAGAACACTTGGTATTGCAGCTCTTTTTACAGGGGCTGCAATACTTTTTTATAGCTGCGAAAATAACATCGAACAAATAAAAGCCTTTTATACAACTGAAAATCTTCCTGTTTTGGAAGCCATAAATTTTGAAACACTTTTGACTGATTCAGGAAAGATCAATTATTGGTTAAAAGCCCCTAAATTACTGCGCTTCGAAGACGAAGGAAGAAATTATATAGAATTTCCCGAAGGAATGAAATTGGTAAAATTCGATAATAATAAAAATATCATATCAAGTATTACAGCTAATTATGCCAAACAATTTGTTGCTGAAGACAAATGGGAAGCAAAAAACAACGTGATTGCAACCAATGCACAAGGCGATACGTTAAAAACAGAACATTTAACCTGGGAAGAAAAAAAAGAAATAATCTATACTGAAGACTTTGTAAAAATTATTCGCACCGATCAAATTATTACAGGAATAGGATTTACTTCCGATCAAAAACTTCAAAACTGGAAAATAAAAAACCCAAAGGGTACAATTTATATAAGCGCCCAAAAAGAAAACCAGCCAATGGATGCATCAAAACCCGCACTTCAGGACAGTTCGAATAAACCGAAACCAGCCAACAGACAGTTGCAATTTTCAAATTAAATTCAATGATGGAACCTATTCATTATTTTATACTGATTATTATTACTGTTATCCTGTCGGCATTTTTTTCAGGAATGGAAATCGCATTTGTATCGGCCAACAAACTACGCCTTGAACTCGATAAACAATCAGAACCATTTAGCTCAAAGTTACTCAGGGTGGTTACAGCCCATTCGGGGAAATACATTGCAACAATGCTGATAGGCAACAATGTAGCGCTTGTAATTTACGGAATTGCCTTTGCCGGTTTAATGGACCCTGTTTTCGAAAACTTTCTTCATGCCAAATCATTAATACTTTTGGTTACAACATTAATTTCAACTTTTATTATACTCATTTTCGGCGAGTTCCTGCCAAAAACCCTTTTTCGCACCATTCCAAATACTTTGTTGAGCATTTTTTTAATTCCCCTATCCTTTTTCTTTTTCCTGTTTTATCCGGTAACCCGCTTAACCGTTGCAATCACAAACGGATTAATGAAATGGCTGTTTAAAGCCAACATAAATCAAAACAATAATAATCTGGTTTTTAGCAGAATTGATTTAGACGAATTCATTACCGAAAAAGAAAATGCAAGATCGGACACAAAGGAAAATATTGAAACAGAAGTAAAACTTTTTAAAAATGCCCTCGATTTCTCAAAAGTAAAACTGAGAGAAATAATGGTCCCGCGAACAGAAATTGAAATGCTCGAGATAAACTCATCCATAGATGAGCTTCGTCAGAGGTTTGTTGAAACCGGTTATTCAAGAATTATTTTTTACGATAAAAACATCGACAACATTGTTGGATATGTACATTCATCGGTGATTTTTAAAAACCCCGACTCAATAAAACCCTATTTAAATAACGTTTTGATAGTGCCTGAAACCATGCCAGCCAATAAATTGCTGAGCACTTTTATCCGTGAGCACCGCAGCATAGCAATCGTTGTTGACGAGTTTGGCGGTACGTCGGGAATGGTTACCAGCGAAGATATTCTGGAAGAAATTTTTGGCGAAATTGAAGATGAACATGATACGACCGATATTATTGAAAAAAAAATAAGCGATAACGAGTTTGTTTTTTCAGGCCGGTCGGAAATTGATTTGATTAATGAAAAGTATGACATTAACCTTCCTGAATCAGAAGATTTTGAAACCCTTGCAGGCTTTATTCTTTTTCATCACGAAAGTATTCCTAAAATAAATTCACTGATAAAAATCGGGGTATTTCAATTTAAAATACTAAAAGCGTCAAATACTAAAATTGAATTGGTGAAGCTGACCATTACATAACCCTGAAAATTCGATTTAAGAACCTCTTTAATTAACTATTATTCAATTACTTATTCCAACAAAATATCCCTTTTTAAAAAAAAATCCAATTTCAAGGTAGAATATTTAAAATTGTTATCTTCGTAGCTCGAAAATTTTAAGTAAAATCTGTTAAAAATTAACTGTTAATCAATGGCAACGTTACAAACGATTAGAACGAAAGCGGGATTATTTATAGCAATAATTATCGGTATTTCATTGGCCGCATTTATCCTGGGAGACTTATTACAAAGCGGCTCTTCAATTTTTCAAAGAAATCAAATGGAAATTGGCGAAATCAATGGAGAATCAATTCAATATCCTGAATTTCAAAAACAAGTAGAAGAACTTGGCGAAATTTATAAACAAAACACCCAACAGTCGCAGCTCGACGAGAATAGCTGGGTACAGGTGAGAGAACAAACATGGCAGAATACTGTACAGAAAATTGTAATGAGCGATGTTTACAAAAAATTAGGCATTGAAGTTTCATCCGATGAATTGTTTGACATGCTTCAGGGGGCAAATCTCCATCCAATCATTCAGCAATTATTTCGCAACCAGAACACCGGCCAGGTTGACCGCGGTGCAGTTGTTAGCTTTCTGAAGCAACTTGACACCAATGTTGATCCCGAAAGAAGAGCATACTGGCTGTACCTCGAAAACCAGATTGTTGAAGAAAGAACGCAATCGAAATATGCAAATATGGTTGGCAAAGGATTATTTGTGACCACCGCCGAAGCAAAAGAAAGTTTGGTTTCCGGAAATAAAACCATCAATTTCGATTTTATTGCTTTAAATCACAACACTGTTGCCGACAGTGCGGTATCTGTTACTGACAAAGATTTAAAAGACTATTATAACGCCAACAAAACTGACTTTAAACAGGAGAAAATACGTGAGATTGAATACATCACTTTTACGGTTAATCCTTCGGCGGCTGATTATAAAGATGCTGAGAACTGGATAACTGAAATTAAAAGCGATTTTGAAAATACTGCCAATAACGTTCAGTTCGTAAATTCAAATTCGGATGTTAATTTCGACGGAACGTGGTATAAAAAAGAATCGTTGCCCGGAAATCTGGCATCCTGGATTTTTGACGAAAGCGCTCCATTAAATTCGGTTTTTGGACCTTATTTTGAAAATGAATCATACACGCTGGCAAAACTCGATTCGCTCGCGATGATGCCAGACTCAGTAAAAGCCAGACATATTTTGCTGAAACCAAATACTCAGGAAGAACTGGTTGCCATGCAGCTTTTAGCCGACAGTTTAAAAACTGTTATCGAAAAAGGTGGCGACTTTGCATCACTGGCTATGCAATACTCAACCGATCAGGGTTCGGCAATCAGCGGTGGTGATTTAGGATGGTTTGGCAGGGGACAAATGGTGCAACCTTTTGAGGAAGCCGCATTTTCAAATGCTAAAAACGAAGTAAGAATCGTTCCAAGTCAGTTTGGAATTCACATTGTTCAAACCACCGATCGCGGTAAATTAACACAGCAGGCAAGGGTTGCTCTTTTGGTACGTAATGTACAACCGAGTACACGCACGTATCAGGATATATATTCACAGGCCAGCAAATTTGCCAGCACGAATACATCTGCCGAAAAATTTAATGCCGCTGTTACAGAGGAAAAACTAAACAAACGCGTTGCCTCGATTCGTGAAAACGACCGCGATATTGTTGGTCTGGAAAATGCCCGTATTTTGATTCGTGCTGCTTATGATGCAGACATGGGCGATATTTTAGTAACCAGCCAGGAGTCACCCATTTTTGAATTGGGGAATAATTTTGTTATTGCTATTTTAACAAAAGCAACAGATGAGGGTATCTCAACTTTTGAAGAAGCAAAAACAAGGGTCGAACTTGCGGTTATTAAACAAAAGAAGGCTGATTATCTTTCGAAAAAAGCTGCTGATGCAATTGAGGGTAAAACAGATTTTGAAGCCGTTGCATCTCAACTGAATACTTCTGTGAGAAGTGCCAGCAACATTAATTTTAATAGTTTCTCCGTACCCGGTTTAGGCGCAGAACCCGCAGTTGTTGGTACAGTTGCTTCGCTTGATGCAAATAAAATATCAAAACCAATTGCCGGAAATAATGGGGTATATATTGTAAAAGTAACTTCGGTTAATCAGGGTACCGA
>Ga0100399_1002224_pt1 | contig 14032 bp, 16 predicted proteins | sample CryGeymeta201523_FD_81545 | JGI IMG/M metagenome (GOLD analysis project Ga0100399, IMG submission 81545) | Groundwater microbial communities from Crystal Geyser aquifers in Utah, USA - Crystal Geyser metaG 2015-23 | ecosystem: Environmental > Aquatic > Deep subsurface > Groundwater | place: USA...
AGTTTCTTTTCTTTATGAATAAGATTTGCCAGTTCATGAGTTTTTTCCTTCTCTTCATCTGAAAGAAGCTCGTACAGTTCAGCCGCATCATAATCGTCCTTTAGCCCCCCAGCCTTTAATTTCATGGCTATGAGATAGGGTTTGGGAAGAACAGGGAATGATAGGTCCTGTAACGGCTTTGCTGATTTTATGCCTTCTAATTCCCACTTGTATTTTGCGACAATTATATCAATCTTAGGATACTCTCCTGATTTATCATGGATAAAAATGACATCGTGCTTAAAAGGGTCCTCCATGATTTTGCTTCCTTCTATAAATTTGATTTCAAAATTATCGGGCAGCGCATTTCTAAAAAGTCCTGTAAAGACACTCGTATCTTTTTCGTGAATAATGGCTGTATAAACACAAAAATCCACATCCGCTGTCGTTCTTTCCACGCCGTGAGCAATTGCGCCGTATCCTCCAACAAGCGCAATATTAATCTCATCGTTTTTAGAAAGTGAATCAACTATGCTACTTATAAGTTTTAATGTATCTTCTATAGACCTCATATTCTTTCACACCTTTCGTCCTTGCCTTTAGCGAGATAATATCATTAAAGACAGCGCTCATAGTCCTTATCCGCTGAAGCGGCGTCAACGCCAGGAACTCTTTCTTCATTTCTTTTCTTTTCTGCTCCATTATTCCCATTGCTATAACCCCACTTCTCTTTAAAAGTATAACATAAGCCTGTCTGTCTCGTTGCCATCTTCATATTCACCCTCCCGGCGGGGCTACGGCGTTAATTGCCGTTATCGGAGGAGAGAAAATACATAATCTTGGATTCCTTTATGTCATACTCCCTGTCGGGGCAGGGACAATCGTGCTTTTGATTGTTGCGCTTATTGTAAATAACCTTTCAAACAACAGAAAGTATCCTGAATACTGGTTCTAAGCCACGATGCATAATTCATGATTTACGATGCATACCCCCCTTAAATTCCCCCCTTGTCAAGGGGGGACTGAGGGGGGTGTCCTGCATCCTGCATCTTGTATCTTGTATTACTCTACTGGCGTAACAATAGCCATAACAACAAGTTTCTCGCCTTTGTCTGCCTCAAAGCCGTGAGACACCATCGGCTCGCAGAGTATGCATGTTTTTTCATCTGCCTCAATGCGTTCATCTCCGACGATGAAGGTCCCCTTGCCCTGAACACAGTACATGAGAAGCCTTAATGGCGCCTTATGCGGTTCAAGTTTCTGCCCTTCGTTTAAACACATCAGGGCAATGCGCATCTCGGGCTTGTCGGACAGCATCTCTCTTGAAATCTTGTCAGGAGAGAATTTAATTAACTTCTTCAGGTCTAATGTTTCCATAGTTTCTCCTTTCTGATTTTTGTCATTCCTGCGAAGGCAGGAATCCATCAGTGATTCTTCTGTAAACTGTGATGTTCATGCTTTATTAATAACATTTAATAAAAATACAGGCTATGACGCATATCATAAAACCATATGCGAGGAAGCTGACTATTATCCCGAAACCACTTTTAGTCCTGAAGAGTCGTCAGACGCCATAGAGAAGGCGGGAAAATTTATAGAGATAAAGAGGTTTTTTAGCCTCAAAAAATCCTAAAAAGCCTTGAGCCGGGCAGTCCGCCCCTCTTTTACGCCTCTGCGGACTCCGCATGGGAATCAGATTTAAATCTCTCACAGAAGCCATAGGGATTGACTCGGTGTATTTCAATGTAGTATGCTCCTTAAAAGGAGGGGATAATATGAAGAAAGCAACATCTTTAAGGCTTCATGAAGATTTAGTTAAAAGGATAACGGCAAAAGCAAGGGCGCACAGACGAACCCTTACAAATCAGGTAGAAGAATATGTTTTGATAGCAATGGAAGTTGAAGACAATCCCGACCTTCCATATGCCTTTATCAGGGAGACGATTGAAGCAAGAGAAGAAATTAAATCCGGACTTGGCAAGCCGTATAAGTTCGGTGTGGTTAGGTGAGTTTTTCGCCTGTAGCATCCCCTGCCTTTTTAAAAAAGAAAAAGAAACAATTTCCTGATTTTCAACGTGAGTTGGATAATCACGTTAAAATACTTTTAGAAAATCCATTGCTCGGCGAACCTAAGAAAGGAGTATTACAAGGGGTTAGAGTGTTGAAATTCAAATATAATAAACAATTATTCCTTCTTTCTTATGAACCTGATTTTAAAAACAAGATACTTTTTCTCTATACCTTTGGCAGTCATGAAGGGTTTTACGAAGAGCTTGAAAGGTATATAAAGTCAAAGTGAATTACCAAATACTTCTCAAAAGAGGCAAGCAGATATACGAGCTATCTTAACCCCATCGCCACAGCGCTATCACAAAGACAATAAGAAATACGAGCACAAGATTTAAGTAGGCAAAGAAGTAAAAAAGCTTTTCATAAAATGGCGTTGCAGGTTTTTCAGGAGTTGGAATGAGTTTCCCTGTCTGAGGCATTGACATTATTTTTTCCTCTCCGTGAGGCGCGGTCTTTAATGCATCCAATAATGAAGCGCACTATTTTCTGTGTCTTTGACAGGGGTCTGTAAAGCCCTTTTATTTTTAAATCATCCCTGAATTCCTCCCCTTCTTTTGTCAACTTGCCGCCGCCGGTAGTTTCAGCATGACACTCATTACATTTGAAGCCTGTCTGGCGTGCATATTCCGTTGTTGCGGAAGATAAAGAAGGAATAAGGGATACAATAAGGGCAAGTAAACATATAAATAACAGAAGAAATTTTCTCATGCTAAAGATATTATAACTGTAACGGGAAGATTTCACGAATAAAAATTGTCTTATTATACAGAAGGGTTTATGGATTTTAAAGAACTGATAGAAAAACACCTTGATTCGTTGTGGTTTACAGCGCTCAGACTCACAAAGAATAAGGAGGATGCAGAAGACCTTGTGCAGGAGACAAGCATTAGGGCATATGAAAATATCGGCTCGCTGCGCTCTGAAAACAAGGCAAAGTCATGGCTTTTTAAGATTCTCACCAATACATTTATCAATAAATACAGGAAAAGCAAATCACTGCCTGAGGAAGTTGATGTTGAGCCTGACTTTCTTGAGCCGATTTTCTATAAAAATGGGCATTATTTTGACATGGAGAAGGATATGTTCTCTTGCGTAATGGACGAAGATGTAAAGAACGCAATTGACAGCCTTCCCATTGAGTTTAGAACAGTTGTATTGCTTGTTGATATTGAAGAACTCTCATATAAGGATGTTGAAGACATCCTGAAGATTTCTTCAGGGACGCTTGCGTCAAGGCTGTATAGGGGCAGAAGGCTTTTAAGAGACGCCCTGTATGAGTATGCGAAGAGAGAGGGTTTTTTAAAGGAGAAGAAAAATGAAGTGTAAAAATTCAAGAAAGATAAACTATTTATCTGAATATCCTCAGATAGTGACTGGAGACATGCTTGAGGCAAAGAGACATGTGAACGAGTGCCGCGAGTGTAAGGAATTCCTTGAGCAGGAGAGGGCGTTTGCCTCTTTGCTCAGGCAGACAGGTATAAAGGATAAGGCGCCTGCTGGATTGAGACAGCGGATATTGATGGCAACTCCTGCAAGAAATACACGCTCAAAATTGGTGTACAGGATACTTTCTGCTGCCGCAATCCTTATTCTGTTTGCGGGCGGGTATATTTTTAAGCTTCATAGCGATACAAAGTCCCTTATTGAAAACATTGTCAATGACCACATCAGCTTTCTCTCTTATTCAGGGATACAGATAAGTTCATCAAATCCTGATGAGGTGAAGGCATGGTTTGGCAGCAGGGTGGACTTTGGCGTCAATGTCCCGGAGTTAGCAGCAAGACTGAAAGGAGGAAGACTCTGCCTGCTGGATAAGAAACGGCTTGCCCTTGTTTTTTATGAACATGAAGGTTCTCAGATTTCTCTGTTTATGACAGGTGAGCTTAATCCCGAAAGATTGCTGTCGGGAAAGGAGGTGGAGATAAAGGGTAAGAAAGTGCGTATTGTGGAGCAAAAAGGCTATAACCTGCTTTTGTGGCAGGACAGGGGGCTTACATATGCCCTGGTGTCTGATTTGAGTCTTGACGAACTGAAAAAAATAATCTAAGGAGGAAGTTGAATGAAGAAGTTGGCAGCATTAACAGTTGTTTTTCTTTTTGCAATGGCATCTCTTGCCTTTGCCGGAGGCTGGGACAAGGAAAAGGGGATGGATAAGATAACACTTAAGGGAAATCTGCTCTGCGTGGGATGTAACCTGAAGAAGTTAAACGGCGCCAATGCCCAGTGCAGCTTGTTTGCCCATCATGCGGTCGGATTCAAGACAGAAGACGGCACTATCTGGAATATCATAGACAATGCAAAGGGACACGACATCATAAGGGCACATACCCTGCTTGAGAAAAATGTCCCCGCAACTATAACAGGCTGGATATATCCGATAGCCCATGCCATAGAGATTGATTCCATAGATGTGCATGGTGTAAGCACGGCAGATATACAGAGGACAGCGTGGGAAGAAGACCAGATGATAGCTAAAGAACTAATGGGCAGGAAGCTCGGACAGGCGCCAACGCCAGCCGGACCTTTGCACTGATGTTTGAGGTAATTGGTAAAGCCATAGAGAACCCCTCTGTTCTGTCCATACCTGTTGCATATTTGGGAGGGGTTCTCGCCTCCCTCACGCCATGTGTTTATCCCATGATACCCATTGTCCTTGGCATTATCGGCGCATCTTCCATTGATAAAAAAACAACAGGACTGACTCTCTCCGCCTCCTATGCGCTTGGAGTCTCTATTGTGTATGCTGCCTTAGGCATATTTGCGTCAATGACAGGAAGTTTTTTCGGAGAGGTGGCAACGAGTCCGTGGAGTTATCTCGTGTTCGGCAACCTGTGCCTGATATTAGGTTTCTGGATGATGGAGTGGATAAACATTCCTTTTTTTTCTACAGGGAGAGCGTCCGGCAGAAGCGGACATGCAGGGGCATTTATTACGGGTATGGTCTCCGGCATTGTCGCAGCGCCGTGCACATCGCCTGTGCTTGCGGGACTGTTGATTTACATATCCACCACAAAGGATGTGATTCTTGGAGGGTCAATGATGCTCGCCTTTTCATTAGGTATGTCCACACTGCTCATTGTGGTTGGAACATTTTCAGGCGGCATAAAAACATTGCCTAAACCCGGCAGATGGATGGTGTGGGTGAAAAAAGGGCTGGCTCTAATAATGTTTGGATTCGGAGAATATTTTTTGATAAAGGCGGGAGGACTTCTGATATGAAAAAGATTCTGATGATGATTGTGTTTTTATCACTGATATTTCCTGTATATGGCTTTGCGCTGGATATCAATGACAATGCGCCGGATTTCCGTGGCGTTGCGCTTGACGGCAAGCAGGTTGCATATTCGGAGTTAAAAGGCAAAAAGCCTGTTTATCTCATGTTCTGGGCAACATGGTGACCGAATTGTAAAGCAGAGATTCCCCGTGTGGTGAACCTTAATAGGAAATTCGGAGACAAGATTAAATTCATAGGGATTAATGTGGCTATAAACGAGAAGATAGAGGGTGTAAAAGATTATGTAAGGTCCAATGGCATAAACTTTCCCAATATCTTTGACAAGGACAAAAAGATAATCAAGGCATTCGGCGTTATGGGGACGCCAACACACATAATCATTGATAGAAAGGGGGTAATAAAGTATAGGAGTGCAGAATTAGCGGATGACCTCGAAAAGCACATGAAAGAGCTTTTAAACTGAAATGGAGGAGAAAAAATGAATAAAAGAATGGTGATGTTTATTCTTTTTGCTGTCTTAGCTGCTGCCATCATATCATTGACGACAAAATCAGGCTACAGTCAAACAGCAAAGTCGTCAAATCCTGCTGATGCCGGATGCCTGAAGTGTCATAAGGGAATAGAAAAGATTGCGGATACGCCTGTTATGTCAAAACTCACCTGTGTAGAGTGCCATAATGGCAATCCAAATGGAGCGTCAAAAGAAGACGCGCATAAAGGCATGCTTGCAAACCCGACCGACTTAAGGGTTGTGGATAAGACATGCGGAACATGCCATGCAGAAGATGTTGCAAATTCCAAAAAATCACTCCACTCTACAATGGCTGGCATGATAGGCGGGACAAGATATACATGGGCGGCTCAGGACACTAAAAATTCCATCTATGCAACTTATGATGTTGAAGATAAGGACGGCAACGTGCCTGAGAAAAAAGGCGCAGTAAAATCACTTAAGCAGCTTCCGATGTATGACGCGTCAAAGCCTATGAGCAAAGACAACCATCCTGCCGATGATTACCTGAGAGACCAATGTTTAAGATGCCATCTCTGGTCAAAAGGCGCACAGCAGGACGGAGACTACAGGGCCTCCGGATGCGCTGCGTGTCATGTAGTTTATTCCGACAACGGCAAGTATGAAGGCGCAGACAAGTCCATAGACAAGATGAAAGCGGGAAGGCCGAAGATGCATCGCATCACAACAAAGATACCGGAATATCAGTGCATCCACTGTCATAATCGCGGCGGCAGGACAGGGGTGAGTTATATTGGAACTATGGAATCAGACGAATACGGTTCTCCTTGGTCAGCAGAGGCAGGCAAAAAAGGCGGGAAGAAACTTCACGGCAAGTTCTATAACCACCTGACCGCTGATGTTCATTATCAGAAAGGAATGACCTGCATAGACTGCCATACAAAACACGACCTTCACGGCGACGGGAATATTTACAACAAGAAACATCAGGCAGTTGAGATAAGATGCGAAGACTGTCATGGAGACGCAAAGGCTGTAAGCAGCCTTAAAACCTCAACGGGAAATAAGCTCAATAATCTGAAAAAAGAAGGCGGCAAAGTAATCCTTACCTCTAAAATGGACAACAAGGAGAAAATTGTTCCACAGACAAAAGAGGTGATATCCAAAGGTTCTTCTTTGGCAAAATCAGCTATGGGCATTACAAGCCACATGAACAAGATGGAATGTTATGCATGTCATGCTAAATGGGCGGCACAATGTTACGGATGCCATGCCCAGCAGGATACAAAGACAAGGAGCGGCGACTGGATTAACACCAAGGCAATGGATGATCCGAGCAAAGGCGGAAATATGGAAGCAAAGAATAAAACGACTTACAAATGGAGCGAGACACGCTCATATCTGAGATGGGAATCGCCCGTGCTTGGTATAAACCAGAAAGGCAAGGTCTCTCCGTTCATTCCCGGTTGTCAGTCTATATTCACACAAATCGGCGCTGATGGAAAGGCGACAATGCATAATAAGGTCTTTACAACCTATGATGGTTTTTCAGGCATGGCGCATAACCCGATACAACCGCACACAATATCAAAAGAAGCAAGAACATGTGAAGACTGTCATGCAAACAAAAAGGCAGTCGGTCTCGGAACAGGAATTTACAATTCAAAGGCTAACGGCATAGATATTCCGTTTGAGCTGGAGCAGATTATTGACGAAGACGGAAAACAGATTCAGGCAACGAGCCACTATGGCGCCAGGCCATTCAACAAAGAAGAAATAGACAGAATTATGAGAGTGAATGTCTGTGCTTCCTGCCACGACTTGCAAAAAGATGCAAAAATATGGAAAAAGGTTACGGATGTGACAGGTTTCGCAAAGACAGATGCCAAACACAGGGAAATATTGAAAAAGTTGTTTGGAAAGGGAACAGGAGTAAAAAAGTAAAAAGGAAGTAGTGGTTAGAGGAGGGGCGGTCAATGACCGCCCCTTTTTTCTTTAAGATTCTTTTTCTCATAATCTGATAATATAAATCGTTATAAGATTGTAAATGAAAGGACTATTTTTATGAATATTGATGAGTTATGCATTAACACTATCAGGATGCTTTCTGTTGATATGGTGGAGGAAGCCAATTCAGGACATCCGGGAATGCCGATGGGCGCAGCTCCTATGGCGTATGTTCTCTGGACCAGGTTTCTTAAACATAATCCTGAGAATCCAAAATGGCATGACAGGGATAGGTTTGTGCTTTCCGCAGGCCACGGCTCCGCTCTTCTTTATTCGCTTCTGCATTTAACCGGATACGATTTGTCCATAGAAGAAATTAAAAGATTCAGGCAGTGGGGAAGCAAGACGCCCGGGCATATTGAATATGGAGATACGCCCGGAGTTGAATGCACAACAGGCCCTCTGGGTCAGGGGTTCGCAATGGGTGTAGGAATGGCGATTGCCGAAAGATTTTTTGCGGCAAAGTTTAATCGTCCCGGACATGAGATAGTAAATCACTGCACGTATGCGATAGTGAGCGACGGGGATTTGATGGAGGGGATTTCGTCCGAAGCAGCCTCATTGGCAGGGCATCTGAAACTTGGCAAGCTTATATATCTTTACGACAACAACCACATCTCTCTGTCTGGAGAAACGAGACTTACGTTCACCGAGGATGTGTGCAAGAGGTTTGAGGCATACGGATGGCATGTTCAGAATGTTGAAGATGGCAATGACATAGAGGCTGTTTCGGAGACAGTAAAAAAAGCGCAGGAAGAAACAGAACGCCCATCCTTGATTTCAGTAAGGACGCATATAGGCTATGGAAGCCCGCATAAACAGAATACCTTTGAAGCGCACGGCTCTCCGCTTGGACCTGATGAGGTTACAGCCACAAAGAAGAACCTTGGCTGGCCCTTGGACCCAAAATTTTATATACCGGAAGAAGCTCTTGCACAATTCAGAAAAGCGGCAGATATAGGCGCTCGGCTTGAATCAGAATGGAAGAAGAAATTTAATTCATACAGGGAAACATATCCTGAGCTTGCATCTGAGTGGGACAATATGATGAATTTCAAATTCCCTGATACTTGGGATAAGGACCTCCCTGTTTTTCCTCCAGACCCGAAGGGCCTTGCTACACGCTCTGCTTCGGGAAAAGTAATGAATGAAATAGCGCATCATATTAGTTCTTTGCTCGGCGGCTCCGCTGATTTGAATCCTTCAACAAACACCGAGCTTAAAGGCAAGGGTAATTTCCAATTTCCTGATTCAGCGGATAAAAAGATTCAGGGCGCAGCATCAGGCGGATGGGGCTACGGAGGCGCAAACATCGCTTATGGCGTGAGGGAACATGCGATGGGAGCAATATCAAATGGAGTGGCGCTTCATGGAGGCTTGATTCCTTTTGCGAGCACTTTTTTAATATTTTCGGATTATATGAGGCCTGCCATCAGGCTTGCCGCGTTAATGAGATTGCATGTCATCTATATCTTTACGCATGACTCCGTAGCTCTTGGAGAGGACGGGCCGACCCACCAGCCGGTAGAACAGCTTGCAAGCCTGAGGGCCATGCCGGGATTGACGGTCATAAGGCCTGCTGATGCAAATGAGGCCGTAGAGTCCTGGAAGATTGCAATCGCTCACAGGGATGGCCCGGTTGCTCTGATTTTAACCAGGCAGAAAGTGCCTGTGATTGACAGGCAAAAATACAAATCAGCTTCGGAATTGGCTATGGGCGCTTATGTTATAGCGGATTGTTCTTCATGCATGCCTGAGATTATCTTAATAGCAACAGGCTCCGAGGTTCACATAGCCCTTGCCGCATATGAAAAACTCAATGCCGAGTATATTGATGTGCGTGTTGTGGCTATGCCTTCGTGGGAGTTGTTTGAAAGGCAGCCAAAAGAATACAGGGACACAGTGCTGCCGCCCGATATTAAGGCGAGGATTTCTGTTGAGGCAGGTTCAACGCAGGGCTGGCATAAGTATATTGGATTAGACGGCATTGTAATAGGAATAGACAGGTTTGGCGCTTCTGCGCCCGGAGTGATGCTGCTTGAGAAGTTTGGATTTACGGCAGAGAATATAGTTACAAAGGCAAGGGAATTATTAGAAAAAAAGATTTAACATGAAGTAATGCGCTGTAGCCGAATCCCTTTTCGCTTTTTGCAGAGATTTTTTGACAAATCTAAGGCTCGTTACAGGCAATTTCAAAACTCGCCTTTTGGGCTCAGACAGTTGAAATTGCTTGTCTTCCACTTCGCCGAGATTTGTTACCAAAAATTCTCTGATGTCGCTCAAAGTTATTTGGCTACTGAATCTGGGAGAACTAATGACAATGAGTTTTAAAGACGCCTCATCCTGCTGGAAAGAGATACTCTCTGATGTTTCAAAAAACAGAGGGCTGCTTTCTGTCATAGAAAAGTTTGCGAGAGAAAATACCGCACCGGCAAAAATAGTATTCGGCACTTCGGGCTGGCGCGGCGAGATAGGAACTGACTTTACATTCAATAACCTGCGCATTGTGACTGCGGCAATTATAGAAATGCTTAAAAGCAGTGATGAGTCAGTGATGCAGGCAATCGGCGTTTCAGGATTTGAAGGTGTGAAAAGCAGGGGCGTTATTGTAGGACATGACAACAGATTCCTCGGCCCTGATTTTGCGATGGAAGTAATAGGGATTCTTCAGAGAGAAGGGATTAAAACATGGTATGCAGGCGAAGCGTCCACGCCTGAGTTTTCAGCAGGGATAGAGATGTCAGGCGCAGCGTGCGCGATTAACTTAACTCCTTCACACAATCCTGCAAATTATGCCGGGCTAAAATTTAATCCCTCGGACGGAGGAGCTGCGGGAACGCTGATTACAACGAAAATAGAAGAGATTGCAGACAGGATGATGAGAGAAAGCAACCCCCCTCTACCCCCCTTTAGTAAAGGGGGGAGGGGAGGGGGGTTAGTTGAAAAGATTGACCTTACATCTCTGTATATAAAATATATTCTGGAGAGAAAGACGCTGGATATAGAAAAAATCAGGAGTTTTATAGACAACGAGGATTGTATTTTTTGCGTTGACAATGTTCACGGAGCGACCAGGGGGCGACTACAGAGGATTCTGGAAAATTCGGAAGGCGGATTGCGGATTTCGGAATTAGAGGCAAGAGGAAAAATCAAGTTCTTGAGGACAGAGGACGATTTTCTTTTCGGAGGCGTGGCTCCTGAGCCTTCAGAGAAAAACATGCAAGGTGTTGAGAGGGTTTTGCGCGAGAGCAATGCGAGGTTCAGAATGGGGGTTATCATAGACCCTGATGGCGACCGCATAAGACACGCTGACGCAAATATGCAGATACCGATGAATTATTTTGGAGCCATGGCGTTTCATTTCCTGAGCGTGCATAAAGGGATTAAGGGGATAGGCGTAAAATCTGTCGGCACGAGCAATCTCCTGAATGCTATTGCAGAAAAACTTGGGATACCTGTGAGAGAGACAAAGGTAGGTTTTAAAAATTTCAGGCCGTATATGCTCCGGTCATCAAAGGAGAGGGCTGTGGTTGCCTTTGAAGAATCAGACGGGATGACAGGATATAACCATACTCTTGAAAAGGATGCGCTCTTCGGGCTTCTTCTTGCAATAGAGATGATGGCAGTAACAGGCAAAAACCTGAGCGGCTATCTGAAAGACATAATGGATGAATTCGGGCATTACTATCCGGACCGCTCCGGCATTCCAGTGGACCGTTCTCTTGCCGGAGAGCCGTTAGTCAAAAAACTTTCAGTTATCGGAGAGCATTACAAGGTTGGAGCCGCGCTTAATATCGGCGGGAACAAAAGAACCATAAGTGATGTTATTATAGTTGACGGAACAAAACTTGTGTTTGACGACGGCTCATGGTTAATGATAAGGCCTTCGGGAACTGAGCCGAAGGTAAGGTTTTACATTGAGGCAAGAACAGAAGAAGAAAAGAAGGCAGTGTTTGAAGCAGCGGAAAAAATAACGAAAGAGGCGCTTGGGTTGATATGATACAAAACACCTTCAGCATATTAAATGGAATTGGCGTGAAACAGGAAAGAAGACTTTGGGAAAACGGAATTCTCACCTGGAAAGATTTCTTGAATACCCCGAGGATGCATTCTATGAGTTCAGACAAAAAAGCTGTTTTTGACAACAGTCTTTGTTCCGCCTTGCAGGAGCTGAAAAATTCCAATGCGAGATATTTTGCCGACACCGTAAAAAGGAGAGAGCACTGGAGGCTGTTTGATAAATTCAAAGGCGAGGCAGTATGCCTGGATATAGAGACAAGCGGCCTGATGCCTGACAAGGGCGGATATGTAACTGTTGTAGGCATGTATGACGGCTGTGATTACAGGTGCTTTGTCAGAGGCAACGGCCTTTCACCTGAGAATCTTAATAAGGCGCTTTCAGGATACAAATATCTTATAACATTTTACGGAGTTGTATTTGACGTCCCTTTTCTTTTTCGTTCCATGCCCGGGCTGAGGTTTGACATCCCTCATTTTGATATATGTTTCGGTTCAAGAAAGCTCGGATTTCAGGGCGGACTTAAAAAACTTGAAACCAGCATGGGAGTTGAAAGAGACGAGGCCGTCAAGGGCATGAACGGTTATGACGCCGTGAAATTATGGGGAGCTGCGCAAAACGGAAGCGCTGAGGCTCTGGACCTGTTAAAGCTTTACAACAAGGAGGATACTGTAAATCTATTCGGCATAGCTGAAGTTATTTATCAGCGATTAAGGGCGCAGACCGGCATAGAAGAATATCTCAGATAAAATACCTGTGTTGCATGGAGTTCTATCCCCGCATTTTTTGTTGGACTCTTGACTTTAACTGCCCCATTCTTTTATCTTGTTTAAGCAAATTCATGTTATCACAAAGGAGCGATAATGGCTAAGATAAAAGTCGGCATCATCGGCGGCTCGGGGATGGATGACCCGCGCCTTATCAAGAATAAGAAAGAGAAGAAGGTAAAGACGCCTTACGGCAATCCTTCATCCGCTCTGACAGTCGGAAAGATAGAAGGTGTTGATGCGGTTATACTTGCGCGTCACGGCAAAGGCCATTCCATTTATCCGACAGGCGTTAATTTCAGGGCAAATATTTACGCCCTTAAAAAAGAAGGCTGCACGCATATCCTTGCCACAACAGCAGTAGGCTCGCTCAGAGATAAAATAAAGCCGGGAGACCTTGTGTTCGTGGACCAGTTTATAGATAATACAAAACACAGGGCGCTAACATTCCATGACGAAAAAGTGATTCACACTCCTATGGCAGAGCCTTTCTGTAAAGAATTGAGGGCTCTTTTGGTAAAATCCGCAAAAGAACTTAAGCTCAGGCATCATCAAAAGGGCACTGTGCTCACGATTGAGGGCCCAAGGTTTTCCACAAAGGCGGAATCTCACATGTTCAGGAGCTGGGGAGCTGATGTGATTAATATGTCAACTGTGCCGGAGGTAATCCTGGCAAGAGAGGCCGGTATCTGTTATCAGACAATAGCAATGTCAACTGATTATGACTGCTGGAAAGAGGGCGAGAAGCCTGTAACCTGGGAGATGATTGTTTCAATAATGAAAAAGAACGCTGAAAATGTTAAAAGACTTCTTCTTCATACAATAACTAAGATTAAATTTGAACATTGCGAAACATGCAAATCATAGGAGGAAATAATGCCGATTAAATCAAAAATCAGAACAGTGCCTGATTATCCGAAGAAAGGAATAATGTTCAGGGATATAACGACTCTCATTAAAGACCCGGTCGGATTCAGGCTTGTAATTGACAGTCTGACACAGAGATACATTACGGGAGATATAAAGTTTGATGTGATAGTCGGGATAGAATCCAGGGGATTTATAATAGGCGGAGCGCTTTCTTACACTCTTGGCAGGGGATTTGTCCCGATAAGGAAAAAGGGGAAACTTCCTGCTGAAAAAATAACCCATGAGTATGAACTTGAATACGGCACGGATATTATAGAGATTCATAAGGACGCAATAGGGAAGGGCGAGCGTGTTCTTATTGTAGATGACCTTCTTGCGACAGGAGGAACTGCGCTTGCGGCGGCTGCCCTAATAGAAAAACTTGGCGGCACAGTCTCTGAACTGTGTTTCATTGTTGACTTGCCTGAGGTGGGCGGCAGAAAAAGAATTGAGGCAAAGGGATACAAAGTTTTTGCGCTGACGGAGTTTGAGGGGGGTTAAAAGATGAAGCCTTTTACAAAAATTGCAATTGCCGTATTCTCACTGGTTGCCGTTTTACATCTGCTGAGAGTCAT
>Ga0100399_1002236_pt1 | contig 13983 bp, 9 predicted proteins | sample CryGeymeta201523_FD_81545 | JGI IMG/M metagenome (GOLD analysis project Ga0100399, IMG submission 81545) | Groundwater microbial communities from Crystal Geyser aquifers in Utah, USA - Crystal Geyser metaG 2015-23 | ecosystem: Environmental > Aquatic > Deep subsurface > Groundwater | place: USA...
CACCATGCACAAGCTTCCAGTTTGTTGGCGCTGGCTCAATGGATTGCCGATCAAACAGGCGCCACTTTCGGTTATTTGACAGAAGCCGCCAATACGGTTGGAGCTCAAGTGGTAAATGCTGTACCAACGACAGATGCCTTGAACGCAGGTCAAATGCTGGACGGCGCATTGAAAGCACTGTTGTTGCTCAATACAGAGCCTGAGTTTGACTCCGCAGCTGGCCGCAAGGCTGTTGATGCATTGGGTAAAGCTCAAATGGTGGTGTCACTGAGTCCCTTCAAGGCCAACATGGCGTTCTGCGATGTCATTTTGCCCGTGTCACCGTTTACTGAAACATCGGGTACGTTTGTGAACGCTGAGGGGCGTGCGCAATCGTTCCACGCGGTGGTGCAACCGCTTGGTGAAACCCGTCCTGCATGGAAAGTGTTGAGGGTGTTGGGCAACATGCTGGGTTTGTCTGGATTTGATTTTGCGTCTTCCCAGGAGGTGCTTCAAAGTATTCCAGATATCGTGGTCGAGGATGTGGTGCACATATCCCCTGTGCGACTAAACAATCAAACCGTGGCTGCCGTTCAGTTATCAGGTAATGCCCCAGAGCCGGTTGTGGCAGGTATTTACCAATTGGATGGTCTGGTTAGACGGTCACCGGCATTGCAGTTGACGTCAGATGCCAAAGCCACTGAGCCCCAGGAGGTTGCAGCATGAGTGATTTCTTGTTCTCGTTTGGCCAGAGTTTGCTGGATGCCTCTTGGTGGGTTGGAATTGCTTGGCCGCTGATTTGGGCCATGCTCAAGGTCACTGTGGTGCTGATGGTCGTGCTGGGCGCGGTCACTTATGCCACGTTGTGGGAGCGTAAGTTGCTGGGTTGGGCTCAAATTCGACTTGGCCCAAATCGCGTAGGTCCCTGGGGTCTATTGCAACCTATTGCCGATGCCCTGAAGTTGATGACCAAAGAAATTGTTTGCCCTGCCAGAGCCGACAAGGTTCTTTTTTTCTTGGGACCAGTTCTGACCGTTGGACCCGCTTTGGCTGCATGGGCAGTGGTGCCGTTTGGTCCCGAAGTTGCTGTCGCTAATTTGAACGCAGGGTTGTTGTTTTTGATGGCCATTTCTTCGATGGAAGTTTATGGGGTGATTGTTTCTGGCTGGGCTTCAAACTCAAAATTTGCATTCCTCGGCGCATTGCGTGCTTCTGCACAAATGGTGAGCTATGAAATTGCCATGGGTTTTTGTTTCCTGATCGTGCTCATGGTTTCCGCAAGCCTAAATATGACCGATATTGTTATGGGGCAGGGCAAAGGTTATTTTGCAGCGATGGGGTTGACTTTCCTTTCCTGGAATTGGCTGCCGTTGTTACCCATTGTGGTGGTCTATTTTGTATCTGGATTGGCTGAAACCAACCGAACCCCTTTTGATGTCATCGAAGGCGAATCTGAAATCGTAGCTGGTCACATGGTGGAGTATTCAGGAATGTCGTGGGCTATGTTCCAGATGGCCGAATATGCCAGCATCTGGTTGGTTTCCATACTTTCGGTAACGATGTTTTTTGGTGGCTGGATGTCACCGATCGACAGTGCACTGTTCAACTGGATTCCAGGCTGGATTTGGCTGGGGCTCAAGACCTTCATGGTCATGACCGTGTTTATCTGGGTGCGTGTCACTTTTCCACGTTTCAGGTATGACCAGATCATGCGTTTGGGCTGGAAGATATTCATTCCGGTCACGCTGGTGTGGTTGGTGGTTGTTGGGGTATGGATGCAGACCCCTTGGAACATTTGGAAGTAATTCGAGCTGCTTATGTCTACCCCAACTTTAAACGCCATGAATCATCAGAATGATCGAGCCTTCTCCCTGAAGGATTTTCTGTCGAGCTTCATGCTTGTGGAACTTCTAAAGGGCATGAGGCTAACCGGTAAATACGCGTTTCGAAGCAAGATCACACTTGAGTACCCTGAAGAAAAAACACCGCTGTCTCCGCGTTTTCGTGGTCTGCACGCGCTACGTCGTTATGAAAATGGCGAAGAGCGGTGTATCGCTTGCAAATTGTGTGAAGCGGTTTGTCCAGCCATGGCAATCACGATTGAATCAGAAGTAAGGGCGGATGGCTCACGTCGCACCAGTCGCTATGACATCGATTTGACCAAATGTATTTTTTGCGGATTTTGCGAAGAAAGTTGTCCGGTGGATTCGATTGTTGAAACAAACATTCTTGAATACCACGGCGAAAAGCGTGGCGACTTGTATTTCACAAAAGAGATGTTGCTGGCCGTTGGTGACCGCTTTGAGCGGGAAATTGCTGTTAATAAAGCAGCAGATGCCAAGTACCGTTGAGCACATAGAAAGATAAGCAAATGATGGATGTCAAGACGGGTCTTTTCTACGTTTTCTCGGCGGTACTGCTGGGTTCAGCATTTCGTGTCATTACGACGCGAAATCCTGTCCATGCCGTGTTGTTCTTGGTGCTGGCTTTTTTTCAGGCTTCCATGATCTGGATGCTGCTCAAAGTTGAGTTTTTGGCTCTTTCGCTGGTGCTGGTGTATGTGGGCGCGGTGATGGTGCTCTTTCTTTTTGTGGTGATGATGCTGGATGTCAAACAGGACAGCCTGCGTGAGGGCTTCTGGAAGCATTTCCCGTTGGCTGCGGTGGTTGGGGTGCTCATCATTTTGGAAATGTCTGCGGTATTGATGGGTGGCTTCAGAGTGAGTGAAGAGCCTGCAGCTGTGCCGGTTGTCGGTCAGGTTGTGACTGAAGTTTCAAACACCCGGGAACTCGGTAAATTGCTCTACACGCAGTATTTGTATCCACTGGAGGTGGCTGCTGCAATTTTGCTGTTGGCCATGATCGCAGCCATTGCGTTGACTCTGCGCCAACGCAAAGATGTCAAGGCGCTTGATCCGGGTGAACAAGTCCGAGTGAAGTCCGCTGATCGCATGAAAGTCGTCAAAATGTCTGCAACGCAGCCCTACCAGGCTATAGAACCTGTTGAACCAACCTCGAAGGAGAATCAAGCATGACGCTTACTTTGGGGCATTTTCTTTCGCTGGGGGCGATGCTGTTTGCTTTATCCGTCATTGGAATTTATTTAAATCGGAAAAATCTGATTGTTTTGCTCATGGCCATCGAACTGATGTTGTTGGCAGTTAACACCAATTTTGTTGCGTTCTCCCATTACCTGGGAGACCTGAATGGGCAGATTTTTGTATTTTTCATATTAACGGTGGCAGCAGCTGAATCGGCCATTGGCTTGGCAATTCTGGTGGTTCTGTTCCGCAATAGATCAACCATCAATGTTGATGAACTCAATTCGCTGAAGGGTTAAGAAAATGAGTCAAACCCTGTCTGCTTCAACACTGTTGATCGTTGCACTGGCTCCTTTGGTGGGGGCAGTTGCTGCGGGTGTCCTTGGGACTAAATTTGGTGGCAACTGGATTGGCCGTCGGATGTCGCACACCATAGCCATTTTTGGTGTCTTGCTTTCTTTTGTGCTTTCTGCCTTGACGCTCAAAAGCGTGGCACTTGACGGTGCCCGGTTCAATGAAACCATTTATACCTGGATGATGCTAGGTGGATTAAAGATGGAGGTTGGCTTTTTGATTGATGGCCTGACGGCCATGATGATGTGTGTGGTCAGCTTTGTATCGCTGATGGTTCATATTTACACCATTGGTTATATGGAAGAGGACGAAGGCTACAACCGATTTTTTTCATACATCTCGTTGTTCACTTTTTCCATGTTGATGCTGGTCATGAGCAACAACATGCTCCAGTTGTTCTTTGGCTGGGAAGCGGTTGGTCTGGTTTCTTACCTGTTGATTGGTTTTTGGTTCAATAAACCCTCAGCTATTTTTGCAAACATGAAGGCCTTTTTGGTCAATCGTGTGGGGGATTTTGGTTTCATTTTGGGCATTGGGTTGTTGGTTGCCTACACCGGCACCTTGAATTACACCGAGCTGTTTGCCAAGTCGTCCGATTTGGCCAAGTTGACCCTGCCGGGTACGGATTGGATGTTGTTGAGTGTGGCTTGCATTTGTCTTTTCATTGGTGCCATGGGCAAGTCTGCACAGTTCCCGCTGCATGTGTGGTTGCCAGACTCAATGGAAGGCCCCACACCTATTTCTGCCTTGATTCATGCGGCAACCATGGTAACGGCAGGCATTTTCATGGTGGCACGTATGTCGCCGTTGTTTGAGTTGAGCGATACCGCCCTCAATTTTGTATTGATTATTGGTGGCATCACAGCACTGTTCATGGGCTTTCTGGGCATCATTCAGAACGACATCAAACGCATCGTTGCCTATTCCACACTCTCGCAACTTGGGTATATGACGGTAGCTTTAGGTGCATCCGCCTACTCGGTTGCGGTGTTTCACCTGATGACCCATGCGTTCTTCAAGGCATTGCTGTTTCTCGCTGCAGGCTCGGTCATCATGGGCGTGCATCACAACCAGGACATTCGTTGGATGGGTGGTTTGCGCAAATACATGCCGATCACCTGGTTGACCTGTTTGTTGGGGTCGTTGGCATTGATAGGAACGCCCTTGTTTGCCGGTTTCTACTCCAAAGACGAAATCATCAATGCAGTTCAAGCCAGCCAGTTGCCAGCAGCCGGATTTGCTTATTTTTCTGTGCTAGCCGGCGTATTTGTCACTGCTTTCTATTCTTTCCGGTTGTACTTTTTGGTGTTTCACGGTAAAGAGCGTTTCGACCAGAACCCGGATGCGCACCATGGACATGATCATGGGCATCATGGTAAACCGCATGAATCCCCTTGGGTGGTCACAGTGCCATTGATCATGCTTGCCATTCCATCGGTCTTGATTGGTTTTATCACCATTAGTCCCATGCTGTTTGGCGACTTTTTCAAGGATGCAATTTTTGTCAATCTTGAAATACACAAAGCCATGGAGATGATCCGCGAGGAGTTCCATGGCCCCGCTCAGATGGCATTACATGGGTTGACTACAGCGCCGTTTTGGTTGGCGCTGTCAGGTGTGGTTTTGGCTTATTACATGTACTTGGTGAACCCTGCATTGCCTGCAGCCATTAAACGTCGCGTTCAACCCATCTATACCTTGCTTGAAAACAAGTACTACATGGATTGGTTCAATGAAAATGTGCTTTCACCCGCTGCCAGAGGTCTGGGCACTGCCCTTTGGAAAGGTGGAGATCAGGCTGTCATTGATGGAATTGTCGTGAACGGTTCCTGGCGTGTTGTCGGCTGGGTTTCGGGTGTGGTTCGCAAGCTGCAAACTGGCTACTTGTATGACTACGCGCTCACCATGGTGTTGGGTGTCTTTGTCTTGATGACGTACTTCGTCTGGCTCAAATAGGAGAAATATAAAAATGGGTTTGCTGAGCCTGGCTATTTGGACACCGATTGCTTTCGGTGTGGTGTTGCTTGCTCTTGGTCGTGACGACCAAGCACGGGCAGTGCGATGGGTGGCGCTGATCGGGGCTGTGGTCAGCCTGTTGGTCACCTTGCCTCTGTATACACAATTCAACGTCACCACAGCTGCGATGCAGTTTGTGGAGAACACCCCCTGGTTTGAGCGATTTAATGTCAACTACCACCTGGGCATTGATGGTATTTCCGTTTGGTTCATCCTGCTGACTGCATTCATTAATTTGATCGTGGTGATTGCAGGATGGGAAGTCATCACAAGCCGTGTCAATCAGTACATGGGCGCTTTTCTGATTCTTAGCGGTCTCATGATTGGTGTGTTTTGTGCGCTCGATGGCATGCTTTTCTATGTCTTTTTTGAAGCCACCTTGATACCCATGTACCTGATCATTGGTGTGTGGGGTGGGCCGAACAAGATTTATGCCGCCTTCAAGTTTTTCCTGTACACCTTGTTGGGTTCTTTGTTGATGCTGATCGCTTTGATCTACCTCTACATCGTTTCTGGTTACAGTTTTGACTTGTTGACCTGGCAAAAACTTCCCATTAACAGCCATGCCCAGACGCTTCTGTTCTTTGCGTTTCTGGCTGCGTTTGCAGTCAAGGTACCGATGTGGCCTGTGCATACCTGGTTGCCAGATGTACACGTTGAAGCGCCAACTGGTGGATCGGCTGTGTTGGCTGCGATCATGCTGAAGCTGGGTGCCTACGGCTTCTTGCGGTTTTCGTTACCCATCACACCAGATGCCTCTCACGAATGGGCTGGTCTGATGGTTGGCTTGTCTCTGGCCGCGGTAATTTATGTTGGCTTGGTCACCATGGTTCAAACTGACATGAAGAAATTGGTGGCGTATTCGTCTATTGCCCACATGGGTTTTGTCACGCTGGGCTTCTTTCTCTTCAATGATCTCGGCTTGGCCGGTGGCATTGTTCAGATGATTTCACATGGTTTTGTGTCGGCAGCCATGTTCTTGGGTATTGGTGTCTTGTATGACCGGATGCATTCCCGTGAAATTGCCAGCTACGGCGGGGTAATCAACACCATGCCCAAGTTTGCTGTCTTTGCCATGTTGTTTGCCATGGCCAATTGTGGACTTCCAGGAACCGCTGGTTTTGTGGGCGAGTGGATGGTGATTCTGGGTGCTGTCAAAGTCAATTTCTGGGTTGGAACTGCTGCAGCAAGTGCGCTTATTTTTGGTGCAGCCTACACCCTCTGGATGGTCAAACGGGTCTACCTTGGTCCTGTCGCCAACGACCATGTCAAACACTTGAAAGACATCAACGCGCGTGAGTTTTTCTTTTTGACATTGCTGGCTATTGCTGTGCTTTACCTTGGGCTTTACCCCAAGCCATTTACCGATGTCATGGATGTTTCTGTAGCCGAGCTGCTGAAACATGTGGCACAGTCAAAACTGAACTGATCAGTCTGCGTTGATAACACCGAGATAAGAGATTCCTATGATTGACAAACTCAGTTTGATCGCCGTTTACCCTGAAATGATTCTGCTGGTCATGGCGTGCGTGGTTGCCTTGTTCGACTTGGGTGTCAAGAGCCGCACGCGCACAGCAACCTATCTTCTGACCATGCTGACGCTGGCGGTAGTGGCGGCCTTGCAGGCAAGTTATGCCAGCAGTGGCCAAACGGTCTACGCGTTCAGCGGCATGGTGGTCAGTGATGTGATGGGAAACTGGCTCAAGTGCTTTGCAACGCTGGCAGTGATGGTCTCTTTGGTGTATGGCCGTCCTTATGCTGCAGACCGAGACATGTTGCTAGGTGGGGAGCTTTTTGTACTCAGCATGTTTTCACTGTTGGGCATGTTTGTGATGATCTCTGGAAGCAATTTCCTGGTGATCTACATGGGGGTGGAGTTGCTTACCCTCTCCAGTTACGCGTTGGTGGCCTTGCGTCGTGATCACACCCTGTCCATCGAGGCTGCAATGAAATATTTTGTCCTTGGTGCGCTGGCTTCAGGCTTCCTTTTGTACGGCATGTCCATGATTTACGGGGCTACTGGGTCTCTGGATCTGCAAGAAGTTGCCAAAGCCATCAGTACCGGACAAATCAAACAGCAAGTGCTGGTGTTTGGTCTGGTCTTTGTGGTGGCGGGACTTGCATTCAAGTTCGGCGTGGTTCCTTTTCACATGTGGATTCCTGACGTTTACCAAGGTGCACCCACAGCCATCACACTCATGATCGGTGGAGCTCCCAAACTCGCGGCTTTCGCCGTGATGATCCGCCTGCTGGTAGAGGGAATGCCGGGTTTGGCTATTGACTGGCAGCAAATGCTGATGCTGTTGGCAATAGCATCGCTGGCGGTTGGTAATTTGGCTGCCATTGCGCAAACCAATTTGAAACGCATGTTGGCGTTTTCGACCATTTCCCATATGGGCTTTGTGCTGATTGGCATGATGTCTGGTGTGGTTGATGGCCAAGCCGGTGGTGCAGGGAATGCCTACAGTTCTTCCATGTTTTATGTGGTCTCTTATGTGCTGACCACCTTGGCCAGCTTCGGTGTGATTTTGCTGCTGGCGCGCAATGGTTTTGAGAGCGAAGAGATCGCCGACTTTGCAGGCTTAAACCAACGCAGTCCGCTGTATGCAGGCATCATGGCGCTGTGTCTTTTTTCATTGGCTGGTATTCCGCCAATGGTTGGTTTTTACGCCAAATTGGCGGTGTTGCAAGCCTTGGTAGCGTCTGGTGGTGCAATGCATATAGGCTTGGCTATTTTTGCCGTCATGATGTCCTTGATAGGTGCGTTTTATTACCTGCGTGTGGTCAAGGTCATGTATTTTGATGCGCCCATTACCGCTTCTGCCGTGGTGGCTCCATTCGAAGTTCGCGCGGTACTGTCGCTCAATGGTGCGCTGCTTTTGTTGTTGGGCTTGTTGCCTGGTGGCCTGATGCTGTTGTGCGCCAATGCCATCAAGCAAATGCTGGCCAGCTAAACCCTGCAGGGTTAAGCTTCTGACCATTTGCTTGGGCGTGTCTTCGTGAACCCTGATTTGGTCGAGAATAAATTAAATGGCCGTGAGCTTTTTCACGGCCATTTTCTTCATGCGTTTCAAGACCAGGTTCGTCTGCCGGATGGCGAATTGGCAACGCGTGAGTATGTTGTCCACCCCGGTGCGGTGATGATCATTCCCCTCCTTGAAAATGCCCCAGGGCAGATTCAAGTGGTGCTAGAACGTCAGTTTCGTTACCCGATAGGCCAGGTCATGATCGAGTTCCCGGCCGGGAAGCTTGATGCGGGAGAGGACTGTTTCCAGTGCGCACAGCGTGAATTGCTTGAAGAAACGGGTTACACCGCCACGCAGTGGGCGCATGCAGGTGTGCTTCACCCGGCCATTGCCTATTCCACCGAATTCATCGACATCTGGTTCGCCCGCGGCCTGATTGCTGGCCCCCGGCACTTGGACAGAGGTGAATTTCTGGACGTATTTTCTGCAACACCTGAGCAGTTGCTTGATTGGTGTAGCCAGGGGCTGGTTACCGATGGCAAAACACTCGCAGCACTGCTCTGGTTGCAGAATGTGCTCTCGGGTGCATGGCATCTGGATTGGCGGCAGCAAGCAGCCTGACACAGGCTGCAGCTTCGCTGGGTCTATACAGTCCCAGCGAAGCCTTCTTTTTGGTTATGTGTTATTTGCATAAAGCGATGAATTGACCTCGCATGCATAAAGTTTGGCTCTTGCATTTCCTAGAATCTTAGGCATCCAAAAGAACCAACGGAGATTTGCATGACCCATGCCACCCTTGCTGCCTTGCGTACCCATACCCTGGAAAACGCGGGCGCAGCCTCCACCGATTTGGCAGAGTTTGTCTCTGTTTATTTCGATAAAACTGACCCAGACGAACTGCAAAAGCGGGGCTCATCCAGCTTGCTGGCGCTGGCCAATACCCATTGGCGTTTGCTTGATGCACCGGCCGACCCTGATGGCGTTCGCCTTCGTGTGTTCAACCCGACCTTGGCGGAAGACGGATTTGTCAGTGAACACACCATCATTCAAATTGTTCATGACGACATGCCGTTTCTGGTGGACTCGGTCACCATGGCGGTGAATCGTCTCGGCCGCACCGTCCTTTGGATTGTTCACCCTCTGCTGGCGGTTGATCGTGATGCCAAAAATGCTGTGAAAAAGGTTTTACAAGCCTTGCCTGAAGCACTACGCAAACACCCGCTTTCATCTTTGATTTTGGTCGAATGTGATCGTGTTTCCAGTCCTGCTGATCGCGCCTTGTTGGCGAAAGAATTGTCCAATGTGTTGCGCGACGTACGTGCCGCCGTGACCGACTGGTCAGCCATGTTGTCGCATCTTCAATCGGTCCGCAATGCCTCTGCCGTCTCGGGGTTGTCGACCACCGGACAGCACGAAGGTGTAGATTTTCTTGATTGGCTTGAAGACCAGCACTTCACCTTTTTAGGTGCCCGTGACTACCAATTGGTGCAACAGGAAAGCGGCATTAACCTGCTGGCTGTACCGGATTCGGGTCTGGGCATTTTGCATGGTGAGCCTCATACACCGCTAAGCCGCTTGCCTGCAGATGCACTTGAATTCATAGATTCCGACCAATTGGTGCTGGTCACCAAAGCCATGACACGCTCTACCGTGCACCGCCCGGCCTGGCTGGATTGCCTGTCCGTCAAACGCTTTGATGCCTCTGGCAAAGTGGTTGGCGAAGCCCGCTTTTTGGGTTTGTACACCTCCAAAGCCTATGCATCATCGGTGGGTGATATCCCGCAAATTCGCCGCCGCACCGCAGACGTGATGACAGCCGTGGGGGTGTTGCCCGAGAGCCATGCCGCCAAGTCACTGCAATCGATTCTGGATGCTTACCCGCGCGACGAATTGTTTCAGGTCGATACCCCTACCCTGATCGAGCATGCCATGGGCATTTTGCGGCTTCAGGAAAGCCAGCGTGCCCGCGTGTTTGTGCGACGTGACCCCTTTGGCCGCTTCACCTCGGCGCAGGTGTTTGTACCCAGAGACCGCTACAACACCGAACTGCGCATCAAGATTGGCGATGAACTCAGCCGGGCATTTGATGGGCAATCGGTCGAATTCACACCCATGCTCACCGACAGCCCCATGGCCCGCATCCATTACCTGGTGCGTGCACGCCAGCAGGCTCCCAAAAATGTGGACATTGCCATGCTGGAAGCCCGCGTGGCCCAACTGGCCCAACGCTGGGAAGACGATTGCAAGCAAGCTCTGTTGCAGGTGCATGGAGAAAACCAGGGCTTGATGCTGTCAAACCGCTTTGCCAGTGGTTTCCCTGCTGCCTACAAAGAAGAATTCTCAGGCCCCATGGCGGCAGAAGATGTGCAGGTGTTGTCCGGTTTGTCGGCAGACAAGCCGATGGCAGTGCGCCTTTATCGTCCCCTGGACAGCACACCGGGTGTGGTGCGCTTCAAAATTTACAGTCTTTCCAAGGTGGCTTTGTCAGACTCTTTACCGGTGCTGGAACGCATGGGGGCACGCGTGTTGGACGAGCACCCCCACCAGGTGTTTGAGAACTTGCCCGACAACGCTGGTTCAGCCTATTGGATTCATGACCTTGGGTTGCAGCTGCCAGAACAGGCGGATTTTTCACAAATCCGGGATCGTTTTGAGCAGTTGTTCACCCAAGTCTGGCGCAAAGCATTCGACAGTGATGACCTCAACAAACTGGCGCTGGTGACCACCCTGGACGCGCGTGCCATTGCCGTGCTGCGGGCCTACACGCGCTACTTCAAGCAGCTGGGTTTTCCGTTCAGTCAAAGTTACCTTGAAGCCACGTTGCATAAAAATGCGACCCTGGCGCAAGCCTTGTATCAGCTCTTTGAGGCTCGCTTTGATCCCGCGCAGGTGCACCAAAGCGATACAGCACAAGCCGATTTGAATGCCAAGATAGAAACCCAACTGAGTGCGGTGGCCAGCCTGGAAGAAGACCGTGTGCTGCGCCAATACCACAGCACCATTCTGGCCACGCTGCGCACCAATGTATGGCAGCCTACTGCTGCAGGGGAACCCAAACCCTACATGAGCTTTAAATTCAACTCGCGCGAAGTGCCAGGCATGCCTGAGCCCAAGCCCTTGTTTGAAATATGGGTCTACTCCCCACGTGTGGAGGCGCTGCACCTGCGCATTGACAAAGTGGCCCGCGGGGGGCTGCGCTGGTCTGACCGGCGCGAAGATTTCCGCACTGAAATTCTGAGCCTGGTCAAAGCTCAGCAAGTCAAAAATACCGTCATCGTACCGGTCGGCTCCAAAGGCGGTTTTGTGCTGAAAAACCCACCACCCGCAGGTGACCGCGAGGCCTTGATGGCCGAGGGCATTGCCTGCTACAAATTGCTGCTCTGCGGCATGCTGGATTTGACTGACAACCTGGTCAAAGGCCAAGTCGTGCCGCCGCAACAGGTGGTGCGTCACGATGTGGACGACCCCTACCTGGTGGTGGCGGCAGACAAGGGTACGGCCAGCTTCTCGGACATTGCCAATGGCGTGTCGGCCGACTACGGTTTCTGGTTAGGTGATGCGTTTGCCTCTGGTGGTTCGGTGGGCTATGACCATAAAAAAATGGGCATCACCGCACGCGGTGCGTGGGAATCGGCCAAACGCCATTTCCGGGCCTTGTCGCATGACATCCAGACGATGCCGTTTACTGTTGTAGGTATCGGCGACATGTCGGGTGACGTGTTTGGCAACGGTATGCTGCTGTCGCCACAGATCAAACTGGTGGCGGCGTTTGACCACCGGCACATCTTCATCGATCCGAATCCGGACGTGACGCGCAGCTTTGCCGAGCGCCAGCGCTTGTTCAATTTGCCGCGTTCCAGCTGGGACGATTTCGACCGCAGTGTGCTCTCGGAAGGCGCCGGTATTTACCCACGCGCGGCCAAGTCGATTCACCTGTCGGATGCGGCGCGCGCCGTGCTTGGCATTGAGGCGCATGAGTTGTCACCGAACGATTTGCTGCATGCTTTATTGCAAGCTCCGGTGGACATGATCTACAACGGCGGCATTGGCACTTACGTCAAATCGTCGCAGGAGAACCATGCCCAGGTGGGGGACAAATCCAGTGATGCGTTCCGCGTCAATGGCCAACAACTGCGCTGCAAGGTGCTGGTTGAAGGCGGCAACCTCGGTTGCACCCAATTGGGTCGTATTGAATATGCACAAACCGGTGGGCTGATTTACACCGATGCCATTGACAACTCGGCCGGGGTGGATTGTTCTGACCATGAGGTCAACATCAAGATTTTGCTGGACAGGGTGGTCGAGGCCGGCGACCTCACGCTCAAGCAACGCAACGACCTGCTGGCCTCCATGACTGACGAAGTCGGCCATCTGGTGCTGGCCGACAACTATTACCAAACCCAGGCACTTGACGTGGCTTGCCACCGACCCATGTATTTGCTGGATGGGCAACAACGTTTGATGCAATGGCTGGAAGGGGCAGGGCGCTTGAACCGTGCCATTGAGTTCTTGCCTGCCGACGATGAAATTGCCCGCCGCCGCACACTGCAGCAGGGCTTGACAGCGCCCGAAGGCGCGGTGCTACTGGCCTACGCCAAGATGTCGGTGTTTGATGATCTGCTGGCCAGTAACCTGCCTGATGACCCTTATTTCAACCGTGTCCTGAAGGCCTACTTTCCCCAGGCCTTGACAGAAAAATTCGTCACTGCGATTGACCAGCACCCGCTCAAGCGCGAAATCATTGCCACCTTTGTGGCCAACACGGTGGTTAACCGCACCGGTGCCACCTTTGTGAACTTTTTGGCGGCAGAAGCTGCGGCGACCACGGCAGACGTGGTGCGGGCCTACACCCTGGCGCGTGAAATTTTTGACCTGGAGCCACTTTGGGATCAAATTGATGCACTCGATGGCAGTGTGACCAGCAGTTTGCAGCTTGACCTGCTCAGCAAACTCATTGCCATCGCGCAGCGTGCTTCACGCTGGATGTTGCGGGCCCGCTTCAAAGCCTCAGATTTGCCGACCTTGATCGGGCGCTACCAGCCCGGAGCCCGTGAGCTGCGTGCCCACCTGCAGGCCTGGTTGCCCGCCAGTGCAGTGAGCAGTTGGCAACAGGCAACGCAAAAACTGGTGCAGGCCGGTGTTGCACCTGAGCTGGCGCATAACCTGACGGCGCTGGAATATATTTTCCCGGCGCTTGATTTGGTGGATTTGACCGAGAGCGCCAGCAGCACCCTGGCACAAGTGGCGCAAACTTACTTTGCAATTGACAGTGCTTTGGGCCTAAGCACCTGGCGCGCCCAGATCAACCGTTTGCCGACCGACACCCTGTGGCAAACCCAGGCCAGAGGCAGTGCCCGCGACGACGTGTACGCCATTGCCAGCCAGATCAGCCAAAGTGTGTTGCTGCGTTTCGAAGGGGTTGAGGCCTGGTCAGCACACCACGCCACAACCATTGCACGCCTGTGCCGTTTGCTGGAAACCATCAGTGCCCAAGGTGCTGATCTGGCTCCGGTGTCGGTGGCTTTGCGTGAACTGCGTCACTTGGCCTGAACGCTAAGGGCTCAGGGGTTAACGTTCAGACCGTGGCATCGATGAATCGACCCACGGTCTGGCTGAAAGTGCCTGCTG
>Ga0100399_1002252_pt1 | contig 13923 bp, 7 predicted proteins | sample CryGeymeta201523_FD_81545 | JGI IMG/M metagenome (GOLD analysis project Ga0100399, IMG submission 81545) | Groundwater microbial communities from Crystal Geyser aquifers in Utah, USA - Crystal Geyser metaG 2015-23 | ecosystem: Environmental > Aquatic > Deep subsurface > Groundwater | place: USA...
AAGGACAAGATTGATGCGGCGATCAAGCGCGCCTCGGGCAGTGATGCGGCGGACATCGTGGAAGTGAACTACGAGGGCAAGGGGCCGCATGGTTCTTTGTTTTATATCGAGTGCGCGACGGATAATACCAATCGCTCGGTCGGAAATTTGAAGACGATTTTCAACAAGAACGGTGGGCAGATGGTGAACAGCGGTCAGCTCGACTTCATGTTCACGCGCAAGGCGGTGCTGGAGTTTGAGGTGACGGATGCGATCAACCTTGAAGAGGTCGAGCTTGAGCTGATCGATTGCGGTCTTGAAGAGTTGGACGTGGAGGATGGTGTCGCTCGGGCGATCGGTGATTACACGGAGTTCGCGAATCTTACGGGAGGCATTGAAAAACTGGAGATCCCGGTGAAGAAGGCGAGCCTTGAGCGGATTCCGACTCAGCCGGTGGAAATGACCGATGAGCAGATGGAAGAAGTGGAAGCGCTGCTAGAGAAAATCGAGGACGATGATGACGTCCAGGTCGTGTTCACGAATATCGGGTGAACATCGATTATGGTTCTAATACTTCGAGTCCGGGAACGGATTTGAAATGCTTGTCGTCGGTGAGCACGGCGGCGTCGGCGCGCAGGGCGCATGCCGCAATGATGAGGTCGGTTAGGGGAATGACCTTGCCCATGCGGTCCATTTTCCATGCAAGCGCCCAGACTTCATCCCATAGCTTGGGGCTGGTTGGGACCATCTGAGTCACCGAGAAGAAATCCGAGAGGCGGTCGCGAAGCTTGGGGCTCTTCACTCCACGAAGCACCTCTGCTTTGACGACACCACACGAGACGACGTCCACCAGATCGAGGCGCCGGTAAATATCCAACAAGGGGTCCCGATTTTCCCTCAGGGCACCGATGAAGATGTTCGAATCAATCAGGACGTTTCGATCCATAAGGCGTTTCTGGTTCTGCGACTCGAAGGTGGGTGGGATCGTAGTCTTCGTAGACGCCGCCCTTGAGATCATCCGGGGTAAGGCCAAGGCCGTTCTTCAGCATTTCTTTCAAGCGGGAACGACGGTCCAGCTCGTTCAGGGCAAAATGGACGGCCTCGGTTTTGGTTTCAATTCCGTGGATATCCATCACCCGAGCCAGCAAGGCGTCATCAATGTGCATGGTCATTTTCATGCCATACAGGGTATGGTGCCATACCGAGTATGGCAAGAAGAATTATTCGTTGGGTGAGCGGCTTTCGGCCGCCATGAATAGCGCGTTAAATCGCGGAACGAATTTTTCGGCGAACTCGGCGACGCTGATGGGGCGGTCGGCTTCTTTTTCGACGCAGCTCATGACGACGCCGTCGATACCGCAGGGAGTGATGGCGAAGAAGGGGAGCAGGCACTCCTTGGTGACGTTCATGGCGAAGCCGTGCATGGAGATCCATTTGGACACGCCGACGCCGATCGAGGCGAGTTTGCGGTTATCGACCCACACGCCGGTGAGGCCCTCGCGTCGGGTGGCGGGGATGTCGAAGTCCTGGCAGGTGAGGATGAGGGCTTCTTCGAGTTTGCGGAGGTGCTCGTGGAGGTCCTTGCCGCGCTTGCGGAGGTCGAGAATCGGGTAGCCGACGAGTTGACCGGGGCCGTGGTAGGTGGCTTGGCCGCCGCGGTTGATTTCGAAAACAGGGGCCGGGAGAGAGGTGGTGTTCTTGAGGGAGGATTGGTCGCGACGGCGGCCGATGGTGTAAACCGGTTGGTGTTCGAGGAGGAAGAGGGTTTCGGGCTCTTGCTCGGCGAGGATGGCTTCGACGGTTTTCTGCTGGAGTCTGAGGGTTTGCTCGTAGGGCGGGGGGGTGGGGAACTGGTGGATGTTCATCTTAGAAAGGAAGGACTGCGGAATACACGGGAGATACGGAAACTGAAATTACAAACGGACCGGAGGCCCGGATAGAGTGGGTGGCGTATCAGGAAAATAAAAATCACTGCAGACCAAGTTCCTTCTCCATCACGCGGATGAAATCGGCCTCTCCGGCCGGCAGGCCATGGAGGATCCGCTTAGGCCGGATCAACAACTTGGGCAACTTCTCAGTGGTGGCGGAAAACACTTTCCAATCCGCGATGTTGGAGCGGATCAGGCGATCGATCCACGGATCCGCCAGAGCGGCTTCAAGCTGCCCGGCGGGAATGATTTCCGCCGCCAGACGGCGGGCGGCGGCCACCGAGGGCTCCGCCATCAACATCCGGTGAAACGCCGGGAACGCCTCCGGATCCTGCCGCCAGACCGCCAGCGCCAAACGCGAGAGCTCACAGCTCCCGGCGTGTTGGTTTTCCGTCGCCACATGCGGGTTGCAAGCGCCATCCAAGGGCACCGGCAGCAACAACAACGCCACCTCCGACGGATGCTTGGACAAAAACGCCTCCAAGAACCCGGCCATCGTCTGGCAGGCGGCGCATTGGTAGTCGAAATACTCGACCATCACCTGCGCCGCATCCAGCGACCCTCGGCGCGGCAGCAGCGAAACATCGAAAAACCGCCGCCCACCATCAAAGGTCACCTGCCTGCCGGGTGGAACCGCCGACTCCACTGCCGATGCGGGCGGGACCGCTGCGGACACCCCTGCCGGGGGACCGGTAGTGGCCAACGCATCATCGATCCGGTGGGTCGCGGGAACCGGCCCGAACCATTGCGCCATGCCGATAGAAACAAGTGCCACCGCGGCCCACCCGGCGACCCGTTTCGCGCTCCCCGAAAAACCATCGCTGGAGCGGGTTTGGATCAAGCCGACCCCCAGCAGCGCCAGGCCCACTCCGTGCGCCGTCATGCACCACGGGCAAAACTTGCCGATCACCCCCGCTTGGAGAAATATAAACCAGACCGCAGCACCGGCGACTACCCCCACCAGCGGCAGACGCACGAAACGCAAATGCTTGGTCAGAGACAATAACAACCCGGCGTAGGCAAGCAACCCGAAGCCCGTCACCGGAAGTCCTAAAATCATCGACCATCGCGAGCCAAGCAGTTCATCGCACCCCCCTCCACCGCAACCGGCAATCCCGGCGGACGCGTCGGAAAAATGCCGGGCCAACAGCAAAAGGTTGATTGCCAACCCAAGCAGCGCGAGCACCAGAAATGTCAGGTGCGAGGGGGTTCCGGAGGTGCGTCTCATGTTTAGTGGAAACTGGAGATGCAGTTTGGACAAATATCAGCGATTGAGAAACTACAGAATCAGGGGAATGGAGGGATCTTCCCGGTGGTGAGGCAAGTGGCGCCAAGAGCGCAGGACCAAGGGGGGCGAAAGAAGTCACCAAGGTTGGCTCTGTCCGGCTTTTCTTGGGTGGATTCTTTCTCGCTTCTTTGGCTGGCGGGAAGGATGCCCACCCTCCGGATTCACGGGCTCTCCAGGGCTGCCAGCAAGCGCATGAAGCGCCGTGGAGTTCCCGGTCCGAGCGGTGTCAGATCGCGCACCACCAAGCCCGAAGGCGTATCCAAAACGACCGTGGTGGCAGTCGCTCCGGACGTCCAGTTGATCAGATCCGGACCAACCTGCACCGTCAGCGTTGCCGGATGATCCATTCGTCGCGGAATCGTCATTTGCAGATACCGTTCTCCCGTACGCTCCACGATCTCCACCGGCGTGAGCGGGCCCGCTCCAGCTTGCAGCGGGGGCAAACCAAACACAAACTCCAATAAATTGACCGTGCCGTCACGGTCCGGATCGTCGCCGGGCCCGTCGAGCGACTCGCCAGCCAATTCGACCTCTCGCCATTGCGCCCAACTGGTGGCGGGCGAGGCGGTAGCGGTCACCTCTGCGGACTGCATCAGAAACGGCACTCCATCGGCATCGATCGCACCCAGCACCGCAGTCGCGTCCTTGGCATCCCACACCACGCCGAAGGGATTGAGCGGATTTGGCCGCGGCCAAGTCCAATTGGACTTGCGAAACAGGACCCACTCGGATGAAGCCACCCCACCTTGAAAACCCCAAACGTAAGCGGCCTTGCCGACCGTGAATGGAGCGAGGTTGTTGACCACCGTGAATTGCCCGCTGAAAAGCTGATTGGTCGCATTGTAGTTTACCCGCTGGGCCGGCACCCAATTGGCGACCCAGTCCGCAGTGTTGGCATCCGTCGGCACGAAGCTGCCCTTGAACACCCCCAATTCAAAGCGAAACCCGCCCGACATCGGTGCACCGGTGCTGGTCAGGTTGTTACCGCCGGACACACTGTACCAATAGATCGTCTCCGCACGGAGCGCCGCACCGGAGAGAGCCATCAAGAGCATCAGCCACAGAAATGATTTCACGAGGAGGGTAGGGGAGAATTCACGGAAATGGATAGGAGCGGGGACGTCCAGAGCATGCTACAAATTCGCCGCCGTTCTAGCCCCCTTGACTCGCCCTTACAAGTTACCAATCCAGTTCAACAGAAGCTCGGCGCGGCCTCTGGCCGCCCACTGATCCGCCTGCATGGGCGGCAGCTACGGCGCGGCAGATGGGACACATCGGACCTCTCGGAGTGCGATCCCTGCCAACGACGACGGGGATGTCGTCGCTCCGTGCTAATCCCGGCGACGGCGCAGCAGACCAGCGGCCAGCAGCAGGCCGGCCAGTAAGCTGCTCGGCTCAGGAATCGGGGACCAATTCAGGGTAGTTCCGCTGATCGAAAAATGACCGTATTGGCTCACATCCGTTGAGGTGCACGTGTTGGGATCGTAAACCAATACCGTTCCGCCCCATGCACCTTCGATACTCAGATCGCCAGTGGCACTGAAGATATCACTCCAAGTCTGGGTCTGCTGCCAGAAGGACGTGCTAAAATCCAAATCGTTCTGAATCACCTGGAACACCGCGTCGCCGGTGATGGTCAGGTCACCAATCACATCCACCCCATCGTATGCCGTGCCACGACCGTCGGTGGTGGTCTCCGAGTAAAGATCCCATTTGAACACCGAATCGGCACCATAGATCAAGCCGTTGGTGCCGGTGCCGGTTGTCGCACCAGCCACCCCGGTCTTGATCAGGGTGGCATCGGCGTTTGGAACCTCACAATAGTCGTTCTCGATGATGTCACTCACCGACCACTCCAACGGCAAGCCGTTGTCACAGCAACCCTCCAACGCAGTCGGGAAAACCCAGTCGGCCGAACGGGTGAGGGAAAATTCATCGCCTGCCGCAAAGTCAGTCCCAGTTCCCCCCGTGTTGCGGACCCAGAGGTAGGCTTTGAGACCCTCGAATGTAGTAAAGGACCCGGTGGGCTCAGTGGTATAAGCACTTGAACTGTTTCCGCTATCCGTCATTTGAACCGAAGAGGTGAAGTAGCCGCTGGCCGCGCTGTATTCGGCGCGGTCAAACGCCCGCCAGTTGGAGAACCAGTCGGCCGTGTTCGCCTCGGTCGGCGCGAATCCAGGCGTAAACGCCCCCAACTCGAAGACATACGGAGCCGCAGAGAAATCAACCAGACTGTCGGGGATGATCGTGCCATCATTGGTCGTGAAGTTGCTGTCTACCGCGCTGCCCCAGTTGATCGTCTGGGAGTAACCGGCCGCAGGCAGCAGTGCCAACGCAATGAGGCTTGGTAAGAATTTTGATTTCATAATCGGGGGATGGTGAGGTGTCTGAATTGCCGATAGTAGTCGACTGGTTACGGCGTCCATGGGCTTGGGATGGTGTAGCTGTGCAGGTCATCCCTCACCCGGATGAAGGCGCTTCGATCACCGATCAAAAGGGATTCGGCGTCCCGGGATGTCAGCCCGATATCCCCCACCTTTACCCACTTGGCCGGGCTGCCGGTCAACAGGTAGTAGGTGTCGTAACCACTGGCTCCGGCTACCGCATCCCCCTTCCAGATGAAGATCGAATCGGCGCTCTTGAAGTCGCGGGTGGCGAAGAACAGGCTGGCAAGGTTCATGTCACGGCCTCCGGTCCCATTGGCCGATTGGTCGATCGGGTAACCGCCTCCGACCAGATTGGAGCCACTGCACAGTGGACGGATGAAGTCGTTCTCGCGCACTTCCCCGTAGACAAGAATCGAAGTGGCGGCACTGCGTTTATTGACAAATAGCCCTTGGCCGGGAGGAATCACCGTGAGCCCCTTGTCAACCAAGCCGGCGTCCGGAACGAGGACCCACTTCGCAGGAGTCCCGCCGGCACCATCGGCATCGTAGAGGTAGTAGGTGGTCCATACTCCGTTGGCAAAGGTTTGAATCTGATCCGAAAGCGCGGGATCAAACCCTGGATCCGCATAGAACCCGTCGACCGGGAACATCTCTCGCAGCGTCCAGTGGCGGCGGAGCACGGCAGTGGCAGTCACCAAACCGGCAGGAGGCGCGCCGGTGAGGGTGTTGTATGGTGCCAGAGCGGAGCACAGATCGCTATCCGGATCCACGGTCACGGTGGTCGGGCTACCGCTGACCGCAGTCACATCGAAGCGATGGCCCTCATAGGTGCCGGATGTCACTTCAAGGTAGTAGCTGTAGTTGGAATCCAAGGTCACGGTGCCGCTGCTGGCACCGAACGTCAGCTCCTGACCGGAAACCGCTGTTACCGTGCCAGTAAACAAGGCACAGCGCAGATACGGGTTGTTGTAGGTCTTGCAGCAGACAGGGAAGGCGGTCTCCGTCCACCCTTCGACTTCGGTATAGGAAGTGTTGGTCGTATTCTCAGGCGGCGCGCCGTCGAGCGAGGCGAGCATCCTCACGAAGCCCTCGCCACTCGTCAGGCCGGTCAGGGTTTCAAGGTCATTGATGGTGACGGTTTCGGTGCAGTTGCCGTTGTCAACCACCGTGATCATCTCCGGGGTGAGTGCGATGCGCGTCCAACTGGTGGTACCACTCAGCACGGCGGTGTATTCCAGATAATAGGTCACATCCACGGTGGCACCGGTCGGGCGGGTGAATTCGCCGATGAGCGTGTCGCCCGAGGGCGCGATGCAGAACGGGTCGCCGACTCCACTGTCAGCCGGCTGGCTGAAGGCATACTCGATCAGATTGTCGTGGTTGTCGCCGTCGGGGTTATCGGCAGGGCCGTTGCTCCCTCCAAGCGGGTTGAGGAATTGCCATTCTTCCCATGTGCCGAAACAATCGTAACCGAAATCCGCAGTGTCCAGTGCCTGTCCGGCGCTCAAGATCACGCTGGTTTTGTTGTCGAGGGTCGCATCCAGATCATACGTCTGCTGGGAGTGATCCGGCAGGCCGCTGGCATCCACCACCACCGAGTAGGTCCCGGCTGCCAACTCAATCAGGTAGGCACCGGCGCTATTGGTAATGGCGTAGGGCTCGCCGACGTCGTAGGTTCCGTCGGAATCGGAGTCAATAAACACCCTGACTCCCGCAATGCCGGGTTCACCCGCATCCTGAACTCCATCCCCATTGTAGTCTTTCCAGACGAAGTCACCGATGGAAGCTCCAAGCGGTTTTGCCAGCAGATAGTCTTCCACCTCACCATTGGTGGCGACCCCCACATAACTGAACTGTGGGAGCGCCGGCTCGGAGGTAAACACCCGGAAGCGCGAGAACCAATCCTGCGCGCCATCGGCGATGGCACCGGCGGGAATGTCGAAGCTGATCGTCGACGTGCCGGTGGAAACCGCCTGGGTGACGATCAATTCGTCCGCACCGAGGAAATTGCCGTCATTGTTCCAGTCGATCCAGACAACCAGCCAACCGCTGCCGGTCACGCTGACTTGGATCTGCCCACCGTTGGTGCCCTCGACCCACTGGGAGGTCACCGTGACGCCATCTTCGTCGGCAGCAGTGCCCAACGTATCATCGCCATCGGCGGCCGCGGAAGTCTGGCCATCGGCTTCGGTATCGGGAATCGTCCCCAGATAGACCGTGGTGCCTGAAACCGGTACAATGTGGCGGGCACCGTCCTGCGCGATGGTGGTCATCTCGTAGCTGGCTGGCAGGTCACCGAAGTCGTAGTCCACCGAGGAAACAAACATGAAGTCCACATCGCTGACCGAGGCGGAAATGGTGAGTTCCTGCCTCACCGAGGTGCCGGTGTCCGTGACCGTGTTGACCGCCGCATTGTTGGCTGATGTCGTGGTCAGGGTCGAGTAATCGAGTGGTGCCGCGGTGGTGCCGATGATCACCTTGTAACTCCCGTCAGGCAGGCCGGTGAATGAATAGTCGCCACTGGCATCGGTGAATTTGGAGCCCAGGAATGTTCCGCTGCTAGTGTAGAGGAAGACTTCCACGCCTTCCAGTTCGGTTTCATTGGTGGGATCATCCGCAGTCCCGACGGTGCCGGTGTCATTGATCGCCACTGTGCCGCTCAGGGTAAGGCTGCCGTCAAGCTTGTAGCCGAAGTCGATGCCGAGGTTGCCAACACCCAGATCCACATCGCCGGAGGTCACGACGGTCACCACGATCCCGTCAGGAGTGACGGTCCCGCCATCCGCGTCGTAAGTGACCGCGTAGCCTTCCAGCGGTCCATCGACGGCGAAGTTGGAAGCAAGGACAGTAACGGTGGTTGTGCCATCCGCGACCACCGCGCCCCAATAGCCGTCGAAGTCGGTGGTGACCGTGAAGACTGGATTGACGCCGTCGTTAATCTCAATCACCACCCCTGCAATCCCTGGTTCACCGGGGTCCTGGACGCCGTCCTGGTTCAGGTCAAGCCAGACGAAATCCCCAATCGCACCGGACGGCTGGTAGCCGAAGTCGGCTCCAGAATAATTCGACCCGGATGTCACAATCACCAGCGAATCCGCATTATCGCCAGCTGGTAATAGAGGCTCGGTGCCCACCGGCACGCCGTCGCGGTCGGGATCGGCAGTAAAGGTCATCCCCTCCAGCGGAGTGCCGGTGCCGGTAACCACCTCCACAAAATAGGTGCCGGGCGTCAGATCGTCGAAGCGGTAAAAGCCTGCCGGATCCAGACCCGTGCCATCCGCAGTCACCTCGGTGGCCAGCGGAGTCCCCGAGTCCGCGATACCGTCGGCATTGGCGTCCAGGAAGATATTCACGGTCACCCCGGCGATCCCGGTTTCGTTGTAGTCCTGCTGGCCGTTGCCATTGAGATCGTAGAACACGAAATCACCGACCGAACCCGCCCCGACAAAGCCGAAGTCGATGGTCTGGTCGGACTCGGCGGCGTCCAAGGTGATCAGCGGGCTGGAAACTGCGCCGCCGGAGCCTCCCGACTGGATGCCGTTGTCATCATTGTCCACCGAATCGTCAGTGGTGCCCGTGGTGGTGCTGGACAGCGGTGTGCCCACCAGCTTGCCAACGCCGGTGAAGTTCGCTGCCGGCAAATAGACGACATAGCCGCTGCCAGCCGGCAGCGAGCTAAAGCTGTAGAGCCCTCCGCCACTGGTGGTGGTGGTGGCAAACGGGGTGTCTGTTCCGGGAATCTGGCCGCTCCGGTACAGCTCCACGGTGACCCCGTCGATGCCGGACTCGGAAACATCCTTGAGTCCGTCGTTGTTGACATCGTTCCAGACCAGATTGCCGATGCTGCCGGTGCCCGTGGGCAGATAGCCAAAATCCACATCCGGGTTATTGACGGTCAGATTGACTTTCGCCTTGTCGTCGATTAACGGGTCATAGTCTTGAGTCTGGATGTGTTGCCCCGGAAAATCCGGATCAGAGGTCACCACAGCGACAATGTAGTTGCCAGCCGCCAGACCGGTGAACTGGTAAACCCCGAACTCATTCGTCGTCACCGTCGCGATCAGCGCGTCGGTGGCAGCGATGATGCCATCGCCGTTGCCATCCTCGTAGAGGCGCATATCGACATTGGCGATTCCCGTCTCACCGTTGTCCTGGGTGCCATTGCCGCTCCAATCGTAATAAACCGTGTCGCCGAGGGTCAGCGATCCCGATGGCTGGTAGGCGAAATCATTTCCAGTATAGGCAGCACCCTGCGCCACGGTGATGGTGGTGGCGTTGTTCATGGTGCCATCCGGATCGAGCGTCTGGACGTGACCTGACGGCGGCGCAGTCACCGTCACGGTATGACTGACGGTGGCGGTAATGTTGGTGAACTGATAGAAACCGTTGGCGTCGGTGGTGACCGTCCGGGCGGTTCCGCCGCTCAGCGTCACCGTGTAACCGACCAGCGGCTCATCACCGGGATCCTGAACTCCATTGCCGTTCCAATCCCGGAACAAGGTGCCCGAAATCAGACTGGCGTTTGAATCAAAGCCGAAATCCTGCAGGAAATTGGTGTCGTTGGTGGTAAGGGTGTCCGCGTTGTTGATTGGCACGCTGTCACCTGCGACAGAAGTAGGCTGCGCGATGGACGTTACCACCGTCCCTCTTTGGGTGGATGAGAAGGAGGTCCATGGCAGGGTGAAAAGGTCGGTCCCGGTTTCGGTCGTAATCCGAACCTGGTAAGTGCCGTCCACCAGACCGGAGAACTCATACCAACCGGCGCTGTCGGTGATCTGGCTGCGACCGGTGTAAACGAAGACGCCCCCGCCGGAATCCCGGTAAAGCTGCACGATCACGCCCTTCAAGGGCAGATCGCCGGTGCCGAAGGAGTTGTTGCCATTGACATCCCAGTAAACGAAATCGCCGATCCGACCGGCCGGAAGGATGGTGACGTCCACCGTGCCATCGTCGTGCCCGGCGGGAAGTCCGCTGGGGAACCTTGGAACAAAGCCCTCGCTATGGCCTTCGGTGCTGACGTCGTTGGTGGCGGTCATCGGATCCCGTGTGCCGTCGCCGTTGGTATCCAGAGGCGTCTTGGCACGGAAGGTGACGGTGATCGTTTTGCGCGCGCCGGCGTTGACCGGGCCGAGATTGTTCCATTCCAGACGCCCAGGCGTCTGGACATCCGGAAGAACCGAGGCGCTGACAAACTCCAGTTTGGCAGGATCATAGGTGTCCACCAGAGGCCATTCGGTGATGGTGCTGTCCCCGAAGGTCCCGGCAAAAGGCGTGTTGTTGGTCGTCACCCGGAAGCCGATGCTGTCGATGTAGTAGTTGCCTGAGGCACCCTGGCCAGATGTCTTTGTTGCTGACAATGCCGCCGACAGGGATTGGGCCTCTTCCCATGTCCAGAAGGTGCCGCTTTTTGCGGCGGTTATATCAACCACCAAATCCTGCGAAACGCCTACCAGTGCGTTCATCTGCGTATTGGTACGCGTTGCAATGGTCGCAATGGTGCGTAACGAATGACCGATATCAATCGTCATCGTGGAGGATGAAGGGAGTGGCAGGGATTGGTAGCCACGGACTATCAGTTCCACTTTGGTGATGTCGCCGGACTGAATAAAGGTGGTAGGGGTGATTCCGGTGGAAGTGAGTTTATCGGCGTTGGCGTTCCAGTCCAAAGAGGTGAAAATGTTGTTTGGAGCACCGGAAGCCTCATTTCTCGTGGTATAATCCGCCGCATTGGTCTTATCGAACGTCGTCGATGTCGCATACGCGGTCTGCAGGTTAGGCTGCGGGGGTTGCAGCGTCGACATGTGGTTGTCGAGATTGATGGTGTAGGTGATCAGTTCGCCGCCGTAATAGCTGGTGGGGGAAACCGACTTGGTCACCTCGAGTGACTTGATGAACGGCCAGTCAGCGGTGAGGACATCCACCGCCGTCTCAATGGCCCCCGCCGAATCAAGATCGACGCTAATCGAAGCCGCCACCCCATCCGCCAGATTAAAACCGACAGGGACGTCCGCATCGACGGCATCCACCACCACAATGAACTTGCCGTCGGGCAGGGCAGAGAACAAATAGCCGCCGCTGGCGTCGGTGACGTCGGTGGCCAAAAGCGGCTCGCCGGGATCAAGCTCGCCGTCACCATCGGTGTCGTAATAGAGGCTCACCGTGATATTGGGGATGCCGGGTTCCCCGACGTCCTGGACGCCATCGCGGTTCAGATCCCGCCAGACGAAATCGCCGACCGAATTGAGGCCCTCCACGTTGGTGGTGACGGTATCACAGGCGAACTCGGTCTCGGTGCCCTTCCTCAGGCAGCCGGTGTTGTCCACCGTGAGGCCGACATAGCCGGTCGGGACGGTGGCCTTGAATTGGACGGTGGCGGTCTCGGTAGGTGCCAGCGATCCGCTCAGGGTCCAGCGGATGGTGGTCACATCGGCGGCAGTGGGCTCGGTCGTCACCCAAGTGGCTCCGTCATCGGTCGACCAGGAAACTGCGAACGTCTGGCCACTGGGCGGGACGTTGGGACCATCCTCAGCCGAGCCTGCCACGTAAACCAGTCCGTCGGGAATGCTGTCCTGAAACACCAGTGGCAGCGACAGCTGCGGCCAGCCGAAACTCTGGCTGCCATTGTTGGTGGCGGACAGGGTGTAGGTGGCGTCGCTTCCAAGCAGGATGCTGGCCGGACCGCTTTTATCAAACACCACATCGGGCGGCGTGCTGGTGATGCTGCCACCCGAGGCGCCGTAGTCGCCATTGAATTTCTCGTTGTCGTAACCGGAAGCCACTTCCTGATACGGGGTCAACTGACTGGGCAGGGAGCTGTCGAGCGGGATGAATTCATAATAGACAAAACCGACCGCGCCGATGTTGTTGCTGGGGATATTTTCAAAATACAGGCGGTCTTCGAACGCGATCGGCAACTCGCTGCCGTCGTTGAGTTTGACAAGAACCAGGCCATAGCACTTGACCAAACGGGCCGCCAGCGGGCTGAACTTGGACGGGTCACCGACCGGTTGGAGCCAAGCGTTGCGATCGGGCAGGCCGTCGCCATTGTTGTCAAAACCGGCGCCGACGTTGCCGAGGTCATACCAGATCCACTCGATCACAGTGGCACCTAGCACCCGCGGACTGGCGCCATCCGGGCGCCAACCGAGCTGGGCCTCAATCGCGTCGAGGTAATTCGTGGGCACCTTGCCGTCGGTGTTCGGCCAGATCTTGTTGGCCATCGCCGAGATTTCGTTGCGCATGGTCACCTTGGTCGTCTGCTCGACATTCAACGAGCCGGCACTGGCCCAGATGTCGTAGTTCAGCCACAGGTCGTCCTCAGTCACCGGTGCGGAACCGGTGACGCTGTTGCCGCTACCATCCTTCAGCGGGTAGGTGACGAAAAAATACTGGGCCACATACGAGCGCGCCGGAATGCTCGGGATATAGCGCACCGCATCGGTCGGCCCCCCCGGCATCTGCAGCGCGAAGGTACCCGAATATTGCCCCACCTCGTCCACTGTTCTGGATGCAAAAACCCCCGGCCCGCCTCCCGCTTTATCCCCGATGTTCACATACACGTCGGTCAGCGGCGTGTCGCCGTCGTTATAAATCCTCACTCCCAAGTGGGCGGCGGACGGGCCGTTGGTGGAGGGCGATTCGACGTTGGAATCGACCACAAAGTTGTATGCGGTGATCACTTCCATCCGCAACGCACCATCCTGGGTCGCCCCCAAGGCGAATCCCATTCCGGTGAGAGTTAGAGCAAAAAACCGCCAGCACCATGCGCTGATGATGGAGTGGCCGAGGAGACTCGGGGGATGGTTCGCGTTCATGAAAATTTGAAGATTCTAGCTCTAGGCCATGAAGTATCTGTTAGGTTTTGACTCGTAGGGTGTCAGTGGCCGTGCACTGAAGAGTGACAGGGAGGAATGGCCACGTTTTCGGTCGGCTTGCCACGTATTTGCTGATAATCTTGCCACGTTAGAGACCGTGAAAAACGTCGCAGGAAGCGCGCTACTAGAGAGAGATTGGCATCCGTGTAAAGAAATAAGGAAAAAATGAGGAGAGATATCCATCGGCACTCGGCAAATAAAATTTGCCCATGCCCAGAAGTGTTCGGTATGCTCCCAGCTTGCTAGAAAATGGCTCAAAAAATGATTAAAACAAACGCTGGTAAGATTAGAGATTGCCTGCTTTCCTGCTCCTGCTCCCCGCAAATAAAAAATGCCAGGCAAATAGTAGCTTGACAGTGGGAATCCAATTCTGCTAAAGATCGGTAACACGATGAAGACCAACGAAGAAAAGGTGATCGATCCGGTTGAAAAAGCGGGGCTTCCGACGGCTCCGGTGCCGGGCGGAT